>JABUBN010000377.1_pt1 | contig 13223 bp, 9 predicted proteins | sample 7240341 | NCBI WGS metagenome assembly JABUBN01 (sample SAMN07256345, study PRJNA390944) | subsurface metagenome | isolation source: Methane hydrate marine sediment | place: Pacific Ocean: Eastern North Pacific, ODP site | reverse complement strand
ATGAGTGTTGCACTATATCAACAAATTAGACTATATGGAACGAATTTATATTTTAATATTGTCAAGTTTTTGACTCCCCAGCCTTAGCCTCAGCCTTTCTTATATTTTGCGAAGCTATGTTATTTCTATTCATCTTTACTCCGTTTATTTTTTATGATTATTTCCACTATTTCATTTGCAATACCTGCATGTTCATGATATTTTATCCTATTCGCCTCTAATTGTTTTTTCATTTTATCACCAAACTTGCCTGCAATTACGGTTTTAACAGACTCTTTTATAAGAAGATCCACGACCACTGAACTGGCTCCACTTCCTTGCATCTGGGAGGGATTTTTAAGGGATTTTAAGAAAACACCGTTCCTATCAAAAACAAGATAGTATGGTGCCCTGCCAGCCCTCATACTTATCTCAGAAGTTACACTATCGCCAACTGTTGCTATTGCTATTCTCTTTGAGAATTTTGAATTATCCACATCTGAATTACGTGTAATAGACAGACATTGTTGGGTTTGCAAAAAGAAGGCACTAAAAAAAAATACCAAGTAAACAGTTTTTAAATTTTCTTTCATTATTTGTTCTCCTTACACATGTCTTAAAGCATCAACAGGCTGCATTCTGGATGCTTTAAGCGCCGGTTGAAGACTGGAAATAACAGCGATAAATATCACAATCAAAGAGACCGAAATTAATTCTGACGGAGCGATTGAGGTCTCCAAAAGAATATTCTTCATTCTGCCAAAAGAAAAATGGATATTGGCGATATTAATCAAGAATAAAGCCAACACACCAATAACATTGCCAACAATTGTGCTGATTATTGCCAGCGAAAAACCTTCTGCCATGAAAAGCCACAATATTTTCGATGGTAACGTGCCAATTGCTGAGATGGTACCGATCTCACTGACACGTTCGTACACCGACATCATCATAACGTTTAAAATACTTATGAGTACAATAGCGATGAGAACAATTTTGATTGTAATGATCAACAAATTAACAATAGCAGCAATGGTTGAGAATGGGGACAGATCAGCCCAGGTATGTAGTTCAAAAACAGGTTTATTCTGCTTGTTTTTAAATTGAGATAATTCATCAGCAAGTAACTTGTTCATTCCGTTCAGGTTGTCAGGATTTTTCAGAAGAATAGCTACTTCATTGATCTCGTTACCTTGAATCCGCAATAAGATTTTAGCGTCATCGATATGCACGAAGCCATCCCGACCTGAGGGCCCCAGCAGACCTTCGATGGTATTAGAAACCCTCAGGCTCAAACCATTAACAGAACCATCCTTATTGTTGGCAATAAGAACAACCTCATCTCCCGCTTTGAGCTTTAGCCCGTTGGCGAGATTTTCAGGTATAATTATTTTGCCCTGTTCTATAAATTTGTCAGGATTTTGAATATCTCCGTTGATTCTTTCTATCAACCGGGGACAGGCAGCATTTTCCATCTGAGGTTGAACTGCCGTCAAACGAATATTAGTCGTTTCCTGAAAGTTACTGAGCATCGCACCAAATTTTATTCGATAAGAAAAAGCCTCAATAACGTCGTTATGTTTTTCAAAGATATTATCAAGTTGTTCGATGCCTTTCTCATTAATGTTTAGATGCAGGGGCAGATTATCAATGGAACTTACATATCCTTTTTTATGAATTTGTAAATGTCCCAGCATTGAATCAGTAATAGAACCAATCATCATGCTTTTAAATGAAACAGATACTCCGGAAAAGACAATCACCAGAACGACCCCCATAATAATAAGCAGTGAAGTCATCAGAGTACGCCTTTTATATCGAAGCAAATTTCGAATGGCTATCTTAAAAATATTTTTCATTTTTTTTTAGTTTCACCCATGAGCCTACTCTAAAAAATCCATCGCTTTGGAATATTGGAAAAATGGAATATTGGAAACACCCAGCATTCCATTATGCCATTATTCTGTCAAAAATGACTTTTCGGAGTGGACTCACCCATTAATTATTCGAGTGTTTTTTTCATTGAAGCAGTAACTTATTTTCCACAAGTTTTCCGTCTTCAAGTGTATAAATAATTTCAGCTTCTTTGACGATCTTGGGATCATGAGTTGAAAATATAAAAGTTGTTTTTAAATTTTGCTGCATTTGCTTCATCAGTTCAATAACTTTAATAGCCGTAGCATGGTCCAGGTTGGCAGTAGGCTCATCCGCCAGTACCAATTTAGGATCAGTAACCAGCGCCCGGGCTACAGCGACTCGCTGTTTTTGTCCGCCTGAAAGCTGGGAAGGATATTTATCTTTTTGATCAGTCATTCCGACTGCTTCCAGGTAGTGCATAATTCTTTCCTTACGTTTATTGGTTGGAATATTTTGCACCATGATAAGCGGATATTCCACGTTTTCATAAGTTGTCAATACAGGCAGCAAATTGAAATTCTGAAAGATGAATCCGAGATGTTGACCCCGAAACAGAGCTGCTTCTTTATTTGAAAAACTATTTACCGCTGTACCGTTTACAAACACTTCCCCGGATGAAGGCTTATCAAGGCAGCCAATAAGATTAAGCAATGTTGTTTTGCCGCTGCCTGACGGACCTACAAAAGATACAAATGACTGTTTCTCTATAACCAATTCAATATTTATTAATGCCCGAACAGACATCTCCCCCATTTGATAATCCTTTGTAACTTGTTTTAATTCAACTAACGACATGTAAATTTTCTCCTATGGTTAATAAAGATTGCAGAAGTACAGCTTCCTTCTTTAATGAATCTAATGTTAAAATAATATTACAAATGTAATTTTATTAATGAAACCCGCGTATATTCTACAGCTGATTACCAGATATTATTACGTGGCAGTATAACAGGCATCGTGCTTGTGAGTACACAGGCTGGAAGCCTGAGTTACTCTCCTTTCACGATTTTGATCTCATTTTGAGGTAACAGATAAATATTGTTATTTTTGAACATCTCGTTCGCCCGGGATAATTAAAAAAAACCTTAATTTTCAGATTTCATAAATAATTAGTTAATAGTCAGCAGTCCACAGACGTCAGTCTACAATCGACTGAAGATTGCAGACTTTAAAATGCAAAGTATAATGAAATTAGCCATTATCAAGCCATAAACATTGAACTTAACCACGATGGCTATCGGGGCGATCTCATGATCCGCCAGCTGGCGGAGAGTAAATTCCGATACATATAAATTAAAGAAAGAAAAATAATGAAAAAAAGACCCACAACAATTCTGATGACAGGCCTGTTTGTTTTCTTCATTGCAATCGGCGCCAATTCCTGTTCGCCAAAGAATGAAGACAAAGGAGAGCCGGTGATTCCAACAAAAGATTTCCTTACTGAACGGATGGCAAAAACTCCTTTTGAAAAAGAGTGGATTTTCCGGGAAGACTGCCACTTTCAAATACTGGCATTATACGAATTTTATAAGTTATATCCTGAAAGCGAGCTTGCTGAAGAAATCAAAATTACCTTTAGGCGATGGGCAGATTATATGATGCAGTACGTGGATGTTTCGAATTTCGGTCTTATTGGAGGAGAGGCAGAAGACGGCACCCTGGGAAATTATGTTTTCGATTATTCGAACAGAAAGATTGGAGCGGTTGCCTGGGGATTAGCCAAAGCGGCGATCTTGTTAGATGAGTCGAAATATTTAGAGGCAGCAGAACATCAGATACAATGGCTTATCGGATTTAATGCGGCAGACATTTCCATGATGGCAGGTGTGTGAAGAGGGCCGGGTTATTATCATCATCGCTATGCCTTTATGGAAGGCTGCGAGGATGGTGTTGTCCCCGGCGGCATATTAAATGGAATAGTTGGTGGTAAATGAAAGGCTTTAGATCTGGGTGATTATAAGGCAAGTATTTATCGTGTCCTCAAGAACCGTTTCAGGTGTAATATCTAATTCTGCATTAATATTCTTTCGGTAATCAATCTCTTGTTCTGCGTGAGCCCGGAAACTTTTAGCGACAATCTCCACCTTGGAAATCCGGCCGAATAGTCTACTTAAATCAAAAAGCTGTTTACATATTTCCATGGCAAAACTGTCATTCCCTATGAAGTATGGAATGCCAATCGTGTTTGGGGCAAAAGCAGTTAGTTTATCTCCAGTTAGCGTTTCGTGCTTTCCTACTATCCTGTCCGTATTTCAATTTTTGTTGGTCATTTTATTTTCCCCTGTACGGTAGGGCATTTTTAAAAATTCTTTTTCTCTCTCTCGGCTTGGCTTTGCAAGCTATTTGGTAAAACTTTAGCATTGGCTTGTATGATTTTAGAAATGTGCCTACTAATTAGGATGGCATATGAGAGTTTAATTCATGTAAGATTTAGAATTGCTCCTTACCAAAAGTACTTTCAGCTTTTTTACTTGATTTACCTTTCATATTAAAAGCATAGGATACGTTTAATTCAATTATCGGACCATAGCGATTATATTCGGCTTCCTGACGGAATAGCTGTTCACCACTGCTATTAAACGCACGAGTACTTATGTTGGTAATATTAGATTTTAAAATATTAAGCGCTATCAAGGAAAAAACCCATCCTTTTAGCCGTTTGGGGGTGTAATTCAATGAGGTATTGGCCATATAAAACATTTCATCTTTTCCCTGGGCAGTGATAGTTGCCGATCTAAAATCAATATCAACTGTAAATTTCAATGATTCTGTTAAATTGAAATTTGCATTCCCTTTTAAACTCCAGTTAGTACTTCTATTATTTTCAGTATACCCGAAAATATCCGCCTCTACCCGAAAATTGTATAAGGAACTACTTATAAAAAACTTGGCGAAATTACCAACTACAAAATTCATGTTCAATTCTATCCCTGTTGCTTGGGTATTTGCGGAATTGGTATAGCTTCGTATCAACACATTCTCTTTTTTATAGACAGTATTTACACGAAAAACCGCGTTATCTGTTCCACGATAAAATCCAATAAGGCTAATATTTGAAATTTTGACTTTTCTATTTAAAGCAAGTTCGAAATTTGTATGGTATTCCGGTTCAAGGGCAGGGTCACCTACAACATAAACTTCAAAGTGTTCCCTGTAAAGAAAAGGGGTCATATTGATTAATGGTGGCCTGCTTATTCGCCTGCTAAAGGCAGAGCTTACTTTATTTTTTTCTGAAATAGAGTAATTCATATGTATTGTGGGAAACCAATCTAGCTTATGTTCCTCATACCTTGATTTTGTTATTCTGTCAAAGATTGTGAAGTAATCGGGATTTTCAACATCCATTACCTGATCTGTGTATTCCAGTCTTAATCCGGCCAAAAATTTAAATTTACCTAAACTGCCCGAATAATCAGCGTATCCTGCATATATGCCACGTCTGAAGTCAATGGCGTTTTCAAAGTAATTATAATCGCCCCATACATTGTTTATTACATCAAGAGTGTCAAAGCTGAATGCTCCTTTGATTAGAAAATACTGAGGCTGTATTCCCAAACCTAATGTATGTCCATTATTCAACTTTTTGGTATAATCAATCGATAACCTATAACCATCAAGAGGGGTATTGTCTGTTTGTATAAAATGCTTTTCAATATCACCCATAAGCTCAGATAATGGATTAAGTTGGTGCTGTTGATTATCCATTTCACGCCTGAGTTCCGAATGTTCGAATAAAGCAGAAATTTTCAGTTCTGAATTACTGTCGATTTTTTGAGTATAGTCGATATTGGCAGTATGAAAAATACCATATCGCATACGCTTATTGGGATTATAAATCCAGTATTCATTAACAGGAACACCAATTAAGGGGTTTTTATCAACATCACCATAGAAAGTATGGTAATTATAAAGAGCAGACCGGCCTTTAGTGCTGTTTCCGAAAAAGTAGGAAGCTGAAATACTTGATTTATTGCTTAACTGATAATCCATTGCCACATTTGCCGTATAATTTTGAGACCATTCAGCACGCGGACCATTCGGTACCATGTGATAATATGAATCATTTTCCTGCCACAGGCTTGCAAAGCCGGAACGGGTCCCGTTCACGTTCTTTTCATTGAAATTTAATCCACCGTATAATGATAATTTGTTTTTACTATAAATGAAGTTTAATCCTCCTCCAAACCGGTTATCGTTCACGTTATAGTTACTTAATTGATGAGTATAATTGCCCCAGGGAGCTCCACCAATTAGCCCACTGGCAGAGATTGACAATCCTTTTCCACGTGTTTTTTTTGTTGTTATATTGACAATTCCACCTTTCCCCTGTGCATCGTATTTAGCTGATGGAACAGTAATTATATCTATACTCTCAATATTTGTGGCTCTAATTTGTGATAGCGCCGTAGAGGGTTCCATGTGGGTAGGCTTCCCATTTAGATAGACCATAAAATCGGGTGTTCCTCTAACTGAAATTACACCATCAGCATCGATTGAAACGGAAGGCATTTTATTTAACACATCAGCCGCATTACCTCCTTTGGTCGTCTGAAAATCCTGGGTTCTATAGGTGACCCGATCTAAATGAGTAGTTACTGTTTTAGCCCACTCTTTTACTACTACTTCATCTAAAGCAACTGTTAAAACACTTAACTGTATTTCCCCAATATTTACTTGCTGATTTTGCTTGTCGATATGAATATTTTTTATTGTATCAGGTTCATATCCGATAAATGAAATCACTGCATTAAAATTTCCAAATGGAAGATTATCAATATAGAAATTCCCATCTTTATCCGACACTGTACCATTTACAGAAGCTGTATTATTTTCAAGAATAAGCAAAACATTTGCGAAAGGTATTTTATCATTAGTGGCTTTGTCTGAAACAACGCCTATAATACTCCCTTTCTGTGCAAAAACATTTGTTATCCCGTTTATTATTAAACAAATGGATACCAACACAATATTTCTCACATTAAACATATTTATACCGATCGTTTTTCCCCTTATTAAGAACACTTTATGCAACTTCTTTTTCAAGCAGCTTCAAGAAAAACTATTTTTTTCTTTAACTGTTTGATTTTCTTTTCTTTCATAGTAAGCTGTATGTTATTTTAGCATGAACACTAACGTTTGTATAACGACATTGTCGTTATATTCCATAGATACATTCAACAGGATACGAATTTATTAAAAATTCGTTTTACAACCAATCCAATGGATTCTTAATATTTTGTAAATGTGTTTGACTGACATTGGTATATAACTCAGAAATAAGACCCTTAGGGTTTTTCCCTCCCAAAGGGATCCCTCCGGGAAAAGGGATGCCTGTGGCACAAAAACCCTAAGGGTCTCTCCCTCTCCGGAGGTTTATTTGATTAACTGCTGAAAGACCTGAACTGCGTTTTTCCCTTCCAAAGGGACTATAGGCATGCCTTTGGCAGATCCATCCGGGAGAAGGGATACCGATGGCAAATGCAATTTAACCTATTGTTATAGTGCGTTAATTAATCTTTTTGATCCAATTTAAAATGGTAGATGCTAAATCGTCTCTGACGTTTGAAAATGAATGATTCGTTTCGAAAACCTTAATTTTGATTTTCTCTGCCTCCAGTTCCTGAAGTTTTCGATATAATGGAAGCATGTGCTCTTCTACAATACATAACTGATCATTCCACCCGCCCAGCCATAAAATATCTCTGTTTTTTAGTTGCTCTGCATGTTTAACTTGGTCAAAATAGTTAAGATTATCCAACCAATGTTTAATGTATGATTCAAGGTCGTACTTAATAGGTCCTTCCGGATATACAGATTTTTTCAACATACTTTCGAACATCTTACGAAATTCAGGATCAGAAAGCCATTTTCTGCCAAATACTGATTGATCGGCTCCGGCTATAGAAATAATTCTTTTAATTTCTGTGTTGTATAGAGCAGCTGTAAGAGCCATTGCCCCACCAAAACTATATCCACAGACAACAATATTTGTTGTGTCGATATTGAATCGTTCAATGTTACTTTTCTGGTTTAAAAAATCTACTGCGGAACCCACATCCTGCATGGAATTCTCAAAGCTAAACAATCCTTCGCTGCTCCAGGTACCCTGATAATTGAATACAAGGACATTTATTCCCTGAGAACTTAATTTTTTGCTTAAACCCAATGGATCGCCTTCGCCACCAGGAGACCCATGCATTAAGATAAGTGTTGGTCGTATCTCATTTTCTGAGGATGGGTAAAAATCTGCATTTAATTTATTACCATTACTTATCAAATCAACTTTAACTGGCTCATTTTGAGATAGTACATTATAGGATGTAATACCAACTCTGGATAGATATACAATTTTCCATTCGCCATTAACTTTTTCCAGAAAATTAACGCCTATACTTTTCCCAGTAAACTCACCTTCGTTATTATACCCTTCGTTATCAAAGACAGCCCAGGCACAATCTTTGTAGACTTTAATTTTATAATTTGTTTTTACCTCATTATTTTTTACTGGTTCAGGATTATTCTCAAAATATTCCTTAAAAGCTGAACCAATTTCTTCCCATCCGACATCATAACTATAACCAGATTTGCCGGCTCTTAAATCTATGTTGGTTTCATCCTGAACATAAGTTGCAGCAAAGCGGTCAAAATCCGAGGCGTAAGCAGCATTTGTTTCTTCTTCGATAACAGCCTTAATGGCTTCTTTTTCTTTTTCGATGTCAATTTTTTCCTGGCAGGAAGTTCCTGCCAATAAAATAAGAGCAAATAATGTCAATACATACTTTTTCATGATTAAATAGATTTAAGGTTAATACTGTGTTTATTTTTTATTAATTTGTTTTCTAAAACGCTTGTTGTGTGCCGTTTTAACGTTTGTGATAATCAATGAAATGCTATTGTATCACCCAGTCAGTGTAATGTTTTCGGGAAAATGTTCCCAGTTTGATGCATCTTCAGAAATAGGTTGTATTTTCTCAAACTTGGACTTGAATAATTCAGTACTGGATCCCTCCTGTGTAAAGTATTTATCCCTTACTTCCATTGATTTAAAGACCCAAAAGATACTTATACAATTCTCTTCATCCCCTCTATCACCCTCCGCTAAATACATTTTTATATCCCCCTGGAATTGCTTTTCAAATTCTGGAATGTACTTGTTGATCATGAAATCTTTCCATTGGTTATACGTGACATCAGGATCAAGAATTATGGTCCCCACATGCAAACCAACGAGATTTCCTTTTTGTAATGTTTGCCCTAAAGTGGCTCCTGCCACTATGATGAAAGCTGCTAATAAAATTAATTTTTTCATGATTACTTAGGATTTAAATTAGTTAGTAATAAAAGTTAAATCATTAAGATTGAGATATTTATAAAATGGCACACAACGGTGAGGCTATGTTTAGTGCGGGATTAAATTGCACTTCACTTTAAACCGATACGTTGTTTATTTATATTCATTTAATTTTCATAATGCTCCAAAACCCGTATTAAATATAGCCTGTGTTACCATGCGTACTTATTCATTCTCTTATATATTATCAATCTTTAAAATAATCTGATTCACATGGTCAATTCCGTATAATAGTGCTGATTCACTAATTTGCATCCAGTTAAATAAGTCTTTTATTAATTTAGAGTGGGTGTAGTTATGATTTAATTTTCGCAGTCATCTTCTAATAATCTCAGCAGTTTTACGACACCTATTGTTATCAAATTGTCCTCCCGCAGCTACTAAGTCCTTTAACCAGTTATTTCCGTGTATAACTGAATAATGATTATTGATTGCATTTCTGATTGCAATCTCAAAACAGCTTATTATTGTAAATAGTTCCTGAGACAATTTAAGGTTTAGTCGATACAAAGTCATAGCTTTACGTGTGTCGTTTGAACAAGCTGTTAAATATCTACTCATTCGAGGTTGGGACATTATTTTTTCAAAAACGGAATACTTCATAAATTTAAAATTATTTGCAAATTACAAATAAATGTATTACATTTGCATTATACTATTCCCGATAGCCCCTGATTTTATCAAGCTATCGGGTTTCTGTTTTTATGGCCCCACTTTGTTTTCAAAATTACTAACGTTTTTTTCTTGTGTATGCATGGTAACGTTTGTATAACGACATTGTCGTTATATTCCATATACATTCAACAGCATACTCTTAACAAATTTATTAAAAATTCGTTTTATAACAAATCCAATAGACTCTTAATATTTTGTAAATGTGTATGACTGGCATGGGTATACACCCCGTTGGATTTATTGATTTATCCTACGGGGTAAAACTCAAAAATAAGACCCTTAGTGTCTTAATTCTAATATTCGTGTATTTTTTGGCAGAAAATCACAAAATACAAATCACAAAAATCAAATAAATACCAATATTTAATATCCGGGTTAGGGGTTTTAAAAATCCTAAGGGTCTTCTCATTTATCTCATTCAATAGCAACTACTTCGGAAGATTCAGCCGTTTTACAAAATCTTTAAAACGAGGATCATCACGAAGGTTCTCCCATTCGGGCATAACCGCAACTCCTACTATCCATCCATGATGAGGTTCATAATCAATCCACTTAAACGCTTCATCAATATTGTCTAAGACTGAATTCATTATTGCAAGTTGCACTGCAATAAATGGCTTGATTTCCATTCGCTCGAGTTCGTGAAGAATTTCTTCAGCTTTCTCTCGGTAGCCTAATCTTGCATAGGTATAACCAAGAGGGCATATCCAAGAGGGCATTAGCTCCTTAAGTTTCTTATGTGCCTTAATGGCTTCTTCTGTCCTTCCCATAGCCAGGTAAGTCATTCCCAGAGTATAATATGTTACGGGGTAATCTTTTTGAATTTCCTCGGAATTAAAAGCCTCCTTTAGAGCTTTTTCGTATTGCCCATCATAACAATATAGAGCACCAAGCCATGCTGTATGTAAGGGATTGAAGGGATCATACTTCTGTGCCAGCTTATGTTCGACAATAGCTTCATCCATTCGTCCACAAACATAAAGAGCCCAGGAATAATGATAATGGGTAAGTGCCAGATTAGGATTTAATTCAAGGGCTTTCTTAAAATATTTTAGAGCCTTGTCCAATTGCATTCTGGAATAAAAGTATAATTCTCCAAGGGCAGCATATATCTCTGTTAAAGTGGAGTCAATTTTTAAGGCCTGATTCACAGCTGCTTCAGCTTTAGTAAGTGCATCTCCCGGGTCAAGTGGGCCATGTGCAATTTCAAGATATCCGAGTGCCAGTCCGGCATATGCAAAAGGATCTCCGGGATCTATTCTGACTGCCTCGTGAAGATATTCCAATCCCTTTTTAGTTGCGTCTGGTGTAAGCTGGTTTAAATGATACATGCCACGGAGATAAGCCTTGTAGGATTCGGAATTGACCTGCCGTGGTGAGGGAAGTTTTATCAGATTTTCAGGAGTAAGACCCAGGTTGATTTTTTGAGCTATCTGACCGGCAATATTGCTGTGCAATTTTAATATATTAGGAATATCACTTGTATATGTTATTGCCAGGACAGGTCTCTCCTCTGGAAAAGCCTGGATCAATCTTATATGGAGTATGACTGAGTCGCCAGAGCCCAAAACAGATGCTTCTACCAGGAATTCTACATTTACTTGCCGTGCAATTTCAGGAATTGACATTTGATCATTGCTTAAGGCAATAACTGTGCGCCCACCTACTACACGAAGAGGCTTAACCTGGCCTAATTTGCATAACTCTGTATACAGAGCATCATGTTGACCCTTAACGAGATAATCTTGTTCGGTGTTCCCGGTAAGATTAGTGAATGGCAGTACAGCTATTGAGATTTCTGTATTTGACCTGTTTGTAATATTATCAATATTTAAAACATTAACATCCTTATTATTAATAACCATAGTATAATCTGCTTTGCCGGAACCCGGAACAAGAAAGAAATCACCGGTAAGTGAGGTTGATACCCATGGCAACTGCTGACCATTGGATTTTTTCTGAACATAAGCTGTCACTTTCTGGAACATCTGAATAGCTGTAATCCCCGGTTCACTCAGATATGTCAGCAACCCCGAGGTAAATAGTCCATTTTTCCCAGATCCGTCAGAAGCTGTATTTCCCGGAGAGGTAGCAAATGCAATTACAGAACCTACCGGTGCAGTTATGGTTGCCAGGCCCCTTCCCCTTGCAGCTCTTGTCCAGCTTTGCTCGAATGGGTTATCACGGCAGGCATCGAGAATTATAATATTTATATTGTTCTTTGCATCCTCCATCTTTCCTATAACCCTGTCTGCCCTGACACAGTTGAATTCAACGTCTGATTCTGTCTGCAAAACAGCATCGACAGGAATTAAATAATTAAAACCTTTCGACTGAATACCATGACCCGCATAAAGAAACAATCCTATGTCATAGTTCTTCAACCTGTTCCCAAAATCATCGATAGCCCGTGCCATCTCCTTTTGTTTAAGGTTCTCGTATTTTTTCACCTCAAACCCGATCGCTTTAAGCGCCTCTTCCATCGATTTTGCATCATTTACAGGATTGGCAAGTTTATTCATCGGGTAATTACCATTACCGATAACAAGCGCCAGGCGGCGTTCCTGCGAATTAGCAGAAATACAGAAAAGCAATACCGTTATTACAATAATTAACTTTTTCATTTCTATCTGGTTTTGTTATAGCAAATTTTATAAGAGCTAAGTTATGCCAAAATTAATGTTAAAAAAATTTATTCCTCCTCCTATGATGAACACCGGCATTCCTCATAACGTTTGTATAAAGGAATTTCCTTTATTTTAAATATACCGGAAACAGTCCTTTAATTACATAGATAAATATAATCATTATTATAACAAATCCAAAGGACTGTTAATATTTTGTAAATGTGTTTGACTGACATGGGTAATCAACATTGGAATATTGGAATATTGGAATATTGGAATGTTGGAATGTTGGAATAATGGAATAATGGAATATAAGTTTAAACGTGAAAATTCACCATTAATCCTTTTTAAGTTGTTAGAATGTATCATCCCAAATACCCTCCTTCATTTTCTTTTGTAAAGATTTTATTAATTGGATTAACTCATTTTCGGTTTTATAATGAAGTTTGTCCATTTGTTCAAATTCTTCCTTTGTTATCTGGTTTGCTTTATAGAAACTAATTATGCAAGAATGATATTTTCCACTTTAACCCAACGCTATATTTAAAAAATTAAAATATTCTTTTATACTTCGTCTTGAATATCCTTTCATGATGTCAGGTGCCTGTCTGCCTCAGGCAGGTTTCCACCTGACATTGAATACTGGAGTAATTAAAATCTTGCCATATCATTAA
>JABUBN010000376.1_pt1 | contig 13226 bp, 12 predicted proteins | sample 7240341 | NCBI WGS metagenome assembly JABUBN01 (sample SAMN07256345, study PRJNA390944) | subsurface metagenome | isolation source: Methane hydrate marine sediment | place: Pacific Ocean: Eastern North Pacific, ODP site | reverse complement strand
AAGGAAGCGGGAGATATAATAGCGAAAGATAGAATGCTCCCGGAAGTGGAGAGAGGCGATTTAGTTGCAATACTGGATACGGGTGCTTATGGATTCTCGATGAGTTCGCAGTATAACGGGCGACCGAGATGTGCGGAAGTGTTGGTTTGCAATGGAAAGGTAGATTTGATAAGGTCGAGAGAAAGCGTTGAAGATTTGATAAGGAACCAGGAGATTCCAGCAAGGTTGAGGTGACTTCAAGCGGTTTAGCGGTTTAGCGGTTTAGCGGTTTAGCATGTTGGTGGTTTGGACTTTATTTAACTCTGCGCAAGAACCCCGGGCAATGGCTATAAATTGCTTAAAATAAACCTTTCTTTAAGAAAGAAAGCTTTACCAAAGAAACTATTATTTTTTCTTTTAGCACAGGTTTTCATTTTTGTAAAAAGAAAAAGTGATTTTGCATTTAATTGCTTGAAATCCACAAGATTTTGAGCAATTACTGTATTTCTCTTCCTCTGGAAATGAGGCGGTAATCTTGTACACTATCGCTACAGGTTCAATCCCTTTTTGCCACACGTTTAATTCCTTAAAATTCTGCATCGTCAATCATTCTTTTTCATTTCAGCCGCTTAGTCTTTCGCTGCTAAACCGCTGAACCGCTGAACCGCTAACTGGCTAAACCTCTAACCTTCTAAACCCCTAAACCGCTTCACCATCTTCACTGCCGCTTCTACCGCTCTTTTTGCATAATCTACCCTTTCTTGCGCTTCTAATCTCGTCATCCCCGGTCCTGATACGCCCAAAGCCACTGGTTTTCCATACTCCAGCGAAAGGTCCATTATCTTCCTCGTTAGCTGCGATGCTATCGCTTCGTCATGCTCCGTTGCACCTTCTATTATACATCCCAGGGTAACCACGGCATCTACTTCTTCATCGGTTAGCATTTTCTTCACTGCTAACGGCATGTCAAAGGTTCCCGGCGTGTATAAAGTGATAGAAACTTTCGCACCGAGAAACTCTGCATGCTCCCTACCCAGTATCTCCATTTGGTACGTAATGTCGCGGTGGAACTCTGACACGACAAAACCCAGTTTTATCTCTTCTTCTTTTACCATTTTTAACTCCTTTCTATTCTTTGATTATAAATAAACTGTTTGAACTTTATAAAAGAAGGACACTTTATTATAATTTTCTCTAACTTCAATCTTACGAGCACTGGAATATTATAAGCTCGCTTTTCTCCTTGAGGATTTGAAACAGAAGTTCGTCCAGGCTATTCTCAACTCTGTTCGGATTAGTTCATCGGCAACCACTGCGGCGATGTCCACGTCTGATTTTTCGACTTTTTCTTTTAGCACAGGTTTTCTTTTTTCTAAAAAGAAAAAGTGTTGATGGTCCCGCGGAGATTTGAACTCCGGACCTCTCGGTTATCAGCCGAGCGCTCCAACCAGACTAAGCTACGAGCCCTTTTCTAAATTGAGAATAGCCAATAGGGGTATATTTACCTACTTAGCTATACTAATTATTACCCTCTAATCTAATTTAATTTGATTTTAAGATAACTTATTCTTTATTTATTGTGAGCACCCAAAAAAAGATATACGTAAAGAAGTATAACTTCGGCGCGGACATAATGGTGGCAGTATGCGATACGGAGTTGATAGGGGAAAGTTTTGAAGGCGACGGTCTTCTCCTGAAAATCTCGGAAAGTTTTTATAAAGGTGAAGAAGCAACCGAAAGAGAAGTGGTGGATTCCTTGAAACACGCAACCATAGCGAATTTAGTAGGTGAAAGAGCAATAAAATGCGCATTAGACAACGATTTTATCGAAGAAGCCAATGTAATTTCCGTGAATGGCGTGCCACATGCCCAGATGGTAAAATTCTAAAAAAGTTTTTATTCGCTTTTTTCCTCTTTCATAACCGACAGGAAGCGTTTTGACACCGCATCTTCTACGAGTTGTATAATCGTATCTTTATCCTTTATACCACTGAAGATACCAAGCGGTATCTGTGCAGCAGCCATCGTAGCGTGCCCTCCTGCGGAGCCTATGTCCCCAAATGCCCTGACAAACGCATCTCCTATATTCATCCTTACATCCTTACTCCTTCCTGAAACGCATACCATATCCTCGCATAGTCCCATCACGATAACCGTTGAGATTCCTTCCAGATTGAGCAAATAATCCGCAGCCTGCGGAATTGCATCCCGATTCGCCACTGCACCTACATTCGTGATTAAATAGCTCCCCTTTATCTTCTTGTGCAATATCGCACCACCTACCACGTTCAGCATTTCTGTGGACATAGGTGGCGTCTCTAATTGCTCTAAAAGGTCTCTATCCGCCTTTAAATGAAGGAAAGCGGCAGCGGAAAAATCTGATGGATGCGTCTCTCGCTTAAAGCCGCTTGTATCCGTCCTTATTCCATGCAAAAGTGCAGTTGCCAGCACTTTATCCACCGGTATATCCAATTCCTGTAGATACCTCGTCATTATCGTTGAAGTCGCGCCGTTCGCTGTTCGGACGTCAAAAAAATCCGCATATACGCTTCCCTTATTATTCGCCGCATGATGGTCTATGATGATATTCACATTACCTTCCGGCGGCGGAGGCAACGGATTGTTTGCACCCGGGACGGTGGCATCTATAAGCGCCAACTTAGCATATTCCTTTAATTCGTCCTCATGCTCTATTCTCCTCATCGCTATTCCTAAGATGTTTACAAAAGCTCGATTTACATGATGCCCTATTTCTCCACGATACAATATATCCGCAGGTACGCCCACGTGCTTTGCTATTTGCTTTAGTGCAAGAGCAGAAGCGATTGCATCCGAATCCGGGCTGTCGTGAACCACAATTCCCAACTTCTTTTTACCCTTCTTTCTCCCCTTTATCTCTTCTATCATTGAACTCAATTCTTTCGCTTTCCTCCTGGACTTCTCTCTCTCCAGATACTCTATCGCTGTTCTCGCCGTTATATCCGGAATGGACAAAACCACGTCCACGCCTAACTCCTTTAAGTCTTCTTTATCCTCCGGACCAATCGCTCGCACTACTAAATAAGCATGAGGCAACCTTTCATTTACATTCTTCACCGCTTTTTTGTTCACTTCGCTGTCGTTGCTCAGGACAAAGACCGCTTCTGGCTCACCCTCGCTTAATACCTTACTGATTATCTCTGAGCCGCTTATGTCACCGGCGAAAGCAATGAAATCCTCCTCCTTCAGCAGTTCCACCTTCTTCTCATCTATATCCACGATGATGACTTCTATCCCCCGCCCTTTCAACTCCTTTGCCACCGCATAGCCAATTCTTCCACAACCAAAGATTACTCGTGGCGTCCTACCTTTCCCTTTCGCCTTGTGCTCTGTCTTACTTTCTTCTACGTTCATTTATTCTTCCTTATTTTTGTAATATCCGATATGTCCTTTTAAACTTTTCCTTTCTTTTTCATTGATTAACCTTTCGGTTTTTAACGGGAGTTTGATATGAAGTATAGTGATTGGGAGCCGATATACGAGAAGATATTGGAAGATTTTGGATTCGATAGAGAAAAAGACGATGAAGCGGCGAGGGTGGCATTAGAGATAATAACCCGAAAAGGAAGGGTAAGGAAAAACGTAAAACAAGAGATAGAAAAGCGAATAAAAGGGAAAAGAGTAATAATTTGTGGCAATGCACCCTGTCTGGAGCGTGATATAAGAGAGAGGGAAAAAGAGCTCAATATTTCTTCCTCTTCTCGTGTGATAGCTGCGGATGGTGCCACTTCTGTCCTTCTACGCAACGTCATAATACCCGACCTCGTGGTTACCGACCTTGACGGGGACGTCGCGGATATAATCCATGCAAACAGGCTTGGTTCGATAATCGTGGTGCATGCGCACGGTGACAACATAGAGATGCTGAAGAAGGTATTGCCCGCATTAAACGCGAATGTGATATGCACAACGCAGAGCGAGCCACTTCGTAACGTGCACAACTTCGGCGGGTTCACGGATGGCGACAGGTGTGTATTTCTGGCGAAGGAATTTGGTGCGAAGGAAATAGAACTCATAGGGTTTGATTTCGAGGATAAGCACATAAGTGAGAGAAAAAAGAAGAAGTTGAAGTGGGCGAAGCGGCTGATTGAAGATATTTTGTAGACTTTGTCCCGGAGCGAAATATCAAAAACTTTATAAACTGATGAAACACACATCTTAGATGGTGATAAAAATGGCTGAGACCTTAATACTCTGTAAGGAGGGAACGATAAACTCCTATTTGAGTACTCTTATCGTCGCTACAAATGGGAAGAAGGCAGGGGAGGATATAGCGGTAGTGTTCATGCAAGAGGGATTGGCAGCGCTTGTGGATAAGAAGTACAGGTATGCCCCGGGGTTAGAGGGATATGCGGAAGATATAAAGAAAAATGCAGCGGGGATGGGTATCTCTTCAGACCCTTTTGAACTGATAAAAATGGCAAACAGTGCAGGAGTGCCTCTATTTGCTTGCTATGCCTGGATGAAACTCCTGGGAGGGAAACCACCGGGATTTAAAATCCCTGAAGGTCTACAGAAGCTTGAATTGGCAGACCTGCTGGCAGAATTAGGTAAGGCGAAGAAGGTTATCACGCTTTGAATAAAAAATAAAAGAAAAGGCTTAAGAGACTGGTGTGATTCCCAAAGCCTTTTCCGCTGCTTCTATCGTCGCATCTGCCAGCAAAGCCAGCGAGGGGTCGTAGCATCGCTCCGTATTTCGCATCTCCTCTGCGGTTATACCTGTACGTATAGAAACTTCCAACTCGTTTACACGTTCCGCAACAGTAGCTTCGCCGACCATCTGCGCCCCTATCAATTTCTTGGTATATGCATCGAAGATCAATTTCAACGTGAGAGGCTTCGCACCTGGGAAGTATCGCGCCTTTATGAGTTTCGTTGCCTTACCACTTACCGCTTTTATACCTGCCCTTGCCGCTGCCTCTGATGTCACACCCACAGACCCAGCCAGCAAACCACCTATATCTGCTACGGTTGGACTCAAACAAGGCTCGTAAGAAGAATATAAGGCTGGCTGTCCTGTGACATCACTGAGTACGTTATCTGTGATGACCTTCGCCTGAACTACTGCGGTGGATGCTAATTGACTCAATCTTGGACGATGCGTGATGCCATCTACAACTTCGGTGCAATCGCCGACTGCATATACATTTTTCATGTATCCACGCCCTTTTTTAACGTGCATTACACTGTCCGTGACTATTCCACGACTTTCTCCTGTTTCTATCCCGGCATCCCTCACAAGTTCGGTATTCGGGTTCATTCCCTTTGCAATAACGACCACATCCGCAGGAATTCCTTCCTCCTCTCCCCCATTGCCTATCACCACGGATTTCACGCGTCCCCCGTCTCCTTTTAACGCGGTTATCTCTTTCCGCTCAAGAATGAGCTTTATTCCCTGCTTCTCCAACCACTCCTTCACCATATCGCCCATATCCGGGTCTAAACTGGAAGGCAGCAAAGAAGGAGGTCCACCAAGAACTGTTGTTTCCAATCCCTTTTCTGAGAAAGCCACTGCGGCTTGCAGCCCTATTATGCCACGACCACGGACAAAAGCGTTTTTCACACCCTCTGCGTTCATCACCGCTTCTATTTTCCTCGCATCATCTTCGTTATTAAACGTATAAACGCCTTCAATCTCTGTTTCCGCTACCGCTGCCGGCACGGATGGTTTTCTACCGGTTGCAATAACGAGATAATCGTATTTTCGCACCTCGCCCGTTTTGAGCGTCACGCTACTCCCCTCCAAATTTAGCTTCGTTACTTCTGTCTCGACTCTGAAATCAACGCCCTGATCGAGGAAAAACTGCGGCTTGTTTATCTCTGTCCTATCTATCTCATACCAGCCACGCAAAGCAAAAGGCAATCCACAAGTGGACACCCAGCCGCTCTTCTCTCGCTTTATTAGCGTTAAGTCCATCCCCCCTTCTACTTCGTCCTTCCTTGCAAGTAAGTTCCTCAACACGGATATCCCGGCAATGCCTCCACCAACTATAACAATCTTTTTTGCCATCTTTCACCTTCACCCCCTTTTATCTTCCGTATCCTCAAAGTCTTAGAAAAATAAAAAAACGAGAGCATAAATAATTAGCGGTTTTTTTTCTCTCCAACATCTCCCGCCAGATACTTGCTTACCGCTGAGCCCGCAGAGAACGCGGAGAGTTGGGGAAATCATTCACCACCCCGATACCGTCCTTCAGAATCTTGACAGTGTTCAATCTTTCTTTGTCATCTCAGCGCTCTCTGCGTTCTCGGCGGTAAATAAATACCCGCCAGCAATCGCTAACTCCACTCAGAGGTAATCTCTTCGTAAATCCCATAAATAACAATCACACTCAGGAAAAGATACAGCACACTTACTGTACCAAGTGTGCCGAACATATTCCCAATTACAAGCAAAGCACCTAAGACACCACTACCCATCATTGCAATCTTTGGTGTGTATCTGTCAACCGCTCTCTTTATCGCTTTTAAGTCCCTACTATGACCGTAAATCGGAAGTTTGGAGTTCCGAATCATTGCTTTTATGTCTTTCGCTTCCATGCCCGGTGATAATTTTATCCATAATAGAGCGATTATCATTGCGCATGTGACCATTATTGACATGTCGGTTGCTACTTTTATTACAATTTGCCAGCCTGCAACGTTCGGATATGCACTGTGCAAAAGCGGGGGCACCCAGTCCCAGGGGCTGTAAATGGGATTGAGATAATACATCAAGCCTGATACTGCCGTTCCGTATTCATCATACGTCCCGAATATAGTAATTCCACGAGTATAAAACATCCTTCCAAATCCCTGTATGCTCGCCTGAAGACTCCTTCCCAAATTCAAAAATAGCAGTGGAATAACTACCGGATACATAAAGTGCACAAGCTTAACTGAAAATCTGACTCTACGTCTACCACCTCTCCTTTTTAAATATCCCGGTATTTTTAGCTCTATGCGAGCACTCTCCAGATAAATCACGAGGAAGAACAAAGCGACTGTTGTGATAAGTGCGATTAAGTGATGATCGAAAAGGAAAGTTATTCCCCCCCTCAATATCTCGTATGGCTCTACCTGCTGCGCTATTTGTATCCATCGCGGTATCACGCCCACTGCCCATCCTTCTACACGGATTGGGCTTATAAGACCGGTAATTACTTGCTGAGAGACACCCGCAACGATAAAAAGACCCACTCCTGAGCCTATTCCCCATCTCGATACCACCTCCTCCATGTAATATATGAGCATACCGCCGAAAAAGACCTGAAGGAAGAGTAAGAAGGAGATGAAGCGCAAGGATACACCGAGTTGGTCCGCTATAGTCTGATTGAGCATATAAAAGCCCATAGTAAGGGTATAGCTTGTGAAAACAACGAAGCAAAGAACAAGCAGTTTCTGCATGTTCAGATAAAACGCCTGGTCCCTGGGATTGGTTAAGTCGAGCTTCATTATTTTTGGACCTGCTAAAATTTGTAAAATAATCGAAGCACTTATGATTGGCATAATCCCAACAGCACTGAGCGAGAACCTTTGACTTGCGAAAATCGCTCGCCATCTGCCGAAGAGGTCCAGTGATTCCAGAGATAGCCCGAAGAGGGGGATATTACCCAATGCGAAATAAAGAATAAGTATACCGATGGTAAATGCGAGCTTTGTCTTGAATGGAACACGCCTTTTGGGACGTTCAACCATCGGGATTTTACTTAAAAAAGGTGTTAATGCATCCCTCAATCTTTTCTCTTTCAATCTCGCCTTCATTATTATTCGCCGAAGAACCTTCTCATCGCCGGGAACATCTCCATCATCTGCTCGGATGCCACGTCCTCATAAAGCCTGTAAGCAATGCTCACCGCCAGGAGCAAGCCAGTCCCGGATGCCTGCCCAAGTGTGCCAAACATATTTGAAACCACGCACATCACACCCAGGATAGCACCACCCATTAGCGCTATTTTCGGGATGTAGCCCTCCATCAATCTCTCTACCGTTACTGGACTTCTCCGATGCCCGGGGATTTGCATCCCCGAACGATGTATCTGCGATGCCACGTCCTTTGCTCCCATTCCCGTAGTATTTATCCAGAACAGAGCGAATATCGCTCCACCTACGACCATAAAAGAAAGGTCAATAGTCAATCTCGTGGCAACTTGCCAGCCCGCATAAGGCACTGTCATAAGACCCGGGAACCAATCCCAGGGACTATAAATAGGGTCAAGATAATACACCAAGCCTGATATTGCAGTGCCCGCTTCATCATACGTCCCGAATATAGTAATTCCATGATTATAAAGCATCCTTCCAAAACCCTGTATGCTCGCCTGTAACGCTCTTACAAGAATCATCGGAAGCACGCTTGCGTATAACAGCTTAATCGGAAACCTACCGCGTGCACCTCTTGCCATGGAATGCGCCAACGGTATCTCTACCCGGGTGCTCTCGAGGTAAACGACGAAGAAAAATACCGCAATGGTTGATATAAGTGCTATCATGTAATGCTCGAAAAGGAAAATTATTCCTCCTTCTAATATCTCGTATGCTGGTACTTGCCCCGCTATTTGTATCCATCTCGGTATCACGCCCACTGCCCATCCCCCGACGCGGATTGGGCTTATAAGACCGGTAATTATCGCTTGAGAGACGCCGGCGATGATGAACAACGAAACGCCTGACCCTATCCCCCATTTCGATACCACCTCATCCATGAAGTATATAAGCATGCCGCCGAGAAATACCTGAATGAAGAGCATGAGCGAGATGACCTGCAAAGATACACCAAGTTGTAAGGCTATTTCCGGGTTGGGCTTATAAAAGCCCACGACATAAGTCAAGCTAATGAAAACTGCGAATACTACAACGAGCAGTTTCTGTATGTTCTGGTAAAACGCCTGGTCCTTTGGGTCGCTCAAGTTCAATTTTATTATTCCCGAACCGACAAGAAGCTGTAAGACAATGGAAGCATCAACGATTGGCATGATTCCAAGAGCAGTCAGCGAGAATCGTTCACCCGCAAAGATTGCACGCCATCTGCCGAAAAGGTCCAGTGAGTCCGGACCTAGCCCGAAGAGGGGAACGTTGCCGAGGGCAAAAAAGAGAACGAGTATGGCAACAGTCCAGCCTAACTTCGCTTTAAAATGAATGTGCCACCCCGGGCGTTCAACCATAGGGAATTTACTTAAAATCGGTGTTAAAGCATCTCTTAATCTTATCTCAGTCATCTATGGCAATATTCACACTCCACTCGCTACTTCTACCTCCCCACCTGCTCTTTCTATCTTCTCCCTTGCCACCTTTGAAATTTTGGTTGCCCTAACCGTCAGCTTCCTCGTTACTTTCCCCTTGCCCAATATTTTTTGTATGCCAAGCCGAGGTGCATCGAGATAAATGCCATCCGCTTTCTCTTCCGCTTTTCCTTCTTCTACCAGTTCTTCCAGCATCTCCTCCAGCTCACCTACATTCACCGCCTTATCAGCACTGCGATTTTGAAGAAGTAGTTGGGACTTGTTTTTTCCCTTTCTTATACCCTTTTTCAAAGACCGCACGAAATGATGTTCGTAGGCACCTGCGTTACCTGAACCCCCTTTACTTCCTTTCCCTCTCCTCTTCTTAGCCGAGCCGCCACCGCAGGTTCTTGTTCCTCTTATCCTTTTTACTCTCTTCTTCATCTCTATTCTATTTCCCGGTTCTCCGCGAAGTATTATCTATATTCATATATACTTTACCTTTTATAGATTACAACAATAGTATAGTTATAGCTTACCTTATGTTATAAGCATTTTGGAGTATTGGGAAGAGATGATAAAACCAGAAATAAAGGTAGAAAATGTAGTAGCGAATGCAAGGATTGCTGATAGTCTGGACCTGGAATATATAGAATCGAAGTTAGAAGATGCGGTGTTCACGAAAAAGAAGTTCCCTGGTTTGGTGTACAGGACAAAAGATCCAAAATCCGCTTTCCTTATCTTTCGTTCCGGGAAAGTAGTCTGCACCGGGTCTAAGACTAAAGAAGGTGTGCGAGTGGTGATGGACAAGCTTGCCTCCGACCTTAGAAACTTAGGCATAGACGTGGTGGAGCATCCGGAGTTTAAGGTGCAAAATATTGTTGCTTCCGCCAATCTAGGGAGAGAACTCAACCTCGGGGCTATTGTAGTGGGGTTGGAGCTTGAAGGCATGGAGTACGAGCCTGAAGTTTTCCCGGGGTTGGTATATCGGATAAAGGAGCCAAAGAGTGCCATACTGATATTCAGCTCTGGAAGGCTGGTTATAACAGGTGGAAAGACAGTAGAGGACTGTGAAAGGTCAGTGAATACCTTGCTGACTAAATTAAAGGACTTAGAGCTAATTTAGAACTTTAAAATGGGAGCAGAGCAATTTGACCAGACATATCCGAAGTTCGAGCCGAGAATAGTGGTTTTTTGCTGTAATTGGTGCTCTTACGCTGGTGCAGACCTTGCGGGTGTATCCCGCTATCAATATCCGCCGGGAGTGCGAATAGTAAGGGTAATGTGTTCCGGGAGGGTAGAGCCGGTTTTCATATTCGATGCGTTCAAAAACGGTGCGGATGGCGTCATCGTCGCTGGTTGTCATCCGGGTGAATGCCATTACGTCTCAGGTAACCTGAATGCGGAGCGGCGCGTGGAAAATACGAGAAAAGCGTTGGAGTATTTAGGGCTTGGAGCGGAGAGGCTTCGCCTGGAATGGATATCCGCATCAGAGGGGATGAAGTTTGCAGAGGTGATGCGAGAGTTTACAGAGGAGATAAAGGAGTTGGGACCCTCACCCGTGAAGTCTCGTGTGGATGTGAAAAATCCTAAATCCTAAACAAACCCAAATATCTAAATTCAAATCAAAAAGCAAAAATAGAAAATGGAGAAAGAGAAAGAAGGTGAAGAAAGAATAGGCGTGTTCGTATGCAGATGCGGCGTAAACATAGGAGGAGTTGTGGATTGCGATGAGGTGGCGAGATATGCAGCGACACTGCCCGGGGTGGTTTGCGTATCCGTGAACAAATTCACGTGTTCTGATTCGGGACAGGCGGACATACAGGAGCATATTCACAAATATAATTTGAATCGCGTGGTGGTTGCGGCGTGCACGCCTAAGACGCACGAGCCTACTTTTAGAGTGTGCTGCGAGGAGGCTGGCGTGAATCAATATCTTTTAGAGTTCGTTAACATCCGTGACCAGTGTAGCTGGATGCATATATGGAACCATGAGGGAGCAACGAAGAAAGCGAAGGATTTAGTTCGGATGGGTGTTTATCGTGCTAAGTTGTTAGAGCCTTTGGAGGAATCGGAAGTGGCAGTGGACCGGAATGCGCTGGTTATAGGCGCGGGGGTTGCAGGGATGCAAGCGGCGATGGACCTTGGAGACATGGGATTCCACGTGTATTTGGTGGAGAAGGAGCCTTCGATTGGAGGAAGGATGGCTCGGTTTGACAAGGTGTTTCCAACGAATGACTGCTCTATCTGCATTTTGGGACCGAAGATGGTGGAAGTGGCACGAAATGAAAACATCGAGATAATGTCGTATGCCGAGGTAGTGGAAGTGGAAGGTTTCGTGGGTAATTTCGAGATCACGATAGAACACAAGCCGAGGTATGTAGATATAGATAAATGCACGGGGTGCGCACAGTGTGCGGGGAAATGCCCGGTAGAAGTGCCATACGACTTTAATGAAGGATTCGGTATTCGTGGAGCGGCATACGTGCCTTTCCCTCAGGCCGTTCCGCTCCGTGCGGTAATAGATTTGGAAAATTGTTTAAGAAGTGAAGGTAAGGAGTGCAAAGCATGTATAAAAGCATGTGAGCGTGGTGCGATAGATTTCTCGCAGGAGAAGAAGTATAGTAAGGTGAAAGCGGGAGTGATAATAGTAGCGCCGGGGTTCGTAACTTATGATCCCGAGCCGAGAAACGACTACGGATATGGGCTATATGACAACGTAATAACGACGATGGAATTTGAGCGGCTTTTGAATGCCGCGGGTCCGACGGAAGGACACGTTATAAGAGCTTCGGATTGTAAAGAGCCCATGAGGCTGGGATTCATCAATTGCGTTGGCTCTCGAGACATAAAAACGAACGTTCATTGCTCTGGCGGGGTCTGCTGCATGTTTAACATGAAGAATGCGATTCTATTGAAGGAGAAGCGACCGGAGATTTCGTGCTATCTATTTTATATGGACATAAGAGCGCCGTTCCGCGGTTATGAGGAGTTTTACAACCGAGCAAGGGAGATTGGCATAAGATTCGTCCGCGGAAGACCTTCGGAGGTGATAGAGAAGGCGAATGGGAATCTGGTGATAAGGGCTGAGGATACGTTGAAGGGAGTGGTGAGGAATATAGAAGTGGATTTAGTCGTTCTCGGCACTGGCATCGTGCCTCATTCGGATATAGAAAAGATATCGAAGATGCTGAAGATACCGCGTGCTGCGGATGGTCTGTTTATGGAGGCGCATCCGAAGTTGGGTCCTGTGGATACGGTATTAGGTGGTGTATTTGTCGCAGGAGGCGCATCGGGTCCGAAGGACATACCGTTTGCAGTTGCGCAAGGTAGTGGAGCGGCATCAAGAGCGGCGAGATTACTCGTCACGGGGAAGACGAAAATAGAGGGTATAACGGCAGCTTCGGATGAGAGCTGCATAGGATGTGGTTTATGCGTGGATGCTTGTCCTTATGGTGCATTGACATTGGACGAGAAGGAGAACAGGGTGATGGTTGTGGGTGCGATATGCAAAGGATGCGGCACTTGTGCGGCAACCTGCCCTGTGGGTGCGATGGAGCAGCGGCATTTCAAAAACGTGCAGGTGGAGGCGCAGGTGAAGAACTTGTTCGCACTTGCATAACACTTTTTCTTTTTAGAAAATAAATAGAAAGTTATATAAAAGGAAGTAAAAAGAAGGAGAAGGGAAATGGTGATTGAGACGAGGCTAATTTTGGTTTCGCCTGACTCGACGATAACACCGGGGCAGGTGAAGAGTAAGATTTTGTCTATGATTAGCGAAGAGACGAGCATGGCGGCAGGTCCCGGCATGGACATTAGAGTAAAGGAGACGTGCTTTGGTGCATTGGTGGAAGGAGAAGAGAAGAAGGTAAGGGAGATAGTGGAAGAGGTAAGGAAGATGGATAAGAACGGCATTTTTTCAAAACCACGGGGATTTCCAATCGGCGACAGGAGGATATGCAGGGCGACGAGAAAAGGAGGACCCAGACCGGGATTTCATCAATTGGA
>JABUBN010000375.1_pt1 | contig 13266 bp, 17 predicted proteins | sample 7240341 | NCBI WGS metagenome assembly JABUBN01 (sample SAMN07256345, study PRJNA390944) | subsurface metagenome | isolation source: Methane hydrate marine sediment | place: Pacific Ocean: Eastern North Pacific, ODP site | reverse complement strand
GAAGAAACTAGCCGAAGTGTTCGAGGAGCTCCTGAAGCAGTTTCACGGTGAAGAGAACTGCCAGATTCGTGAAGATATCGCCAACTACACTATCGTTGCTTTGCTGGCAGCCAAGCTCATTGTCGGCCCGCCATCAATAGTTCGCCTTGTCGACCTCCTGGAAGCCTCTGACTCAGTCGCAGAATTCCTCAGCCTTGTAAGGGAGCTTCTCCCAGACCACGAGGCCGATATAATGGCTGCCGTTGACGATAGTTACCGAATCGAGCGCTTTTGCCACTACTTTAGCAACCAATACTTCCCACTAGCGGACGAGTATAGTGGCTTCGACGACTTCACAATCGGGGATTTCATACAGCATATCCCCGTCAGCCTGATGGGTTTTTCGTGGGATGATTATGAACAGTTCAACGATTTCAGGGGGGGCTTCGTTCTCTTACTTTCTATGGTTGAAAGCCCCTGGGACAATGACGAGCGAGTGCCAATTCTCGAGCGCGTGAAGGAGCTGGTCGGTAAAAGCTTGGTGGAGTTGATACCTCCAGATGGTTGGAGCCTGGATGACATTCACCGGATGTTTGAGGGTTCGGAATACGAGGGGGTTGTTGCTTTTGCCGATTGGATCCACAGTACCACCGGCTACTTGCAACTGGACGCCAATTACACCGAATACGGTCCAGAAATGTGGAGCTTAGAACTCGTTACCGACCTTACCTCCCAGTGGCCAATGGTCATAGACCTTCAGGAAAAGATGAACCATATGTATGAGTGGCTCGAGGAGGACATGCACCACAACTTCGAGAAACTCCTATCAATCATGCTTGGCATAGAATGTGTTTCTCCACCTGTGGCCAAGGAGCAGATGTCTTTTCCTTTAGATGATGACGGGCAAGTAATAAGAGAGGAGGTGATACAGGCATGAAGAAAGAACCTGAAACGACGCGAGACGACTATGACTACAAGAAAGAGAATGCCAGGAAGAAACTAGCCGAAGTGTTCGAGGAGCTCCTGAAGCAGTTTCACGGTGAAGAGAACTGCCAGATTCGTGAAGATATCGCCAACTACACTATCGGGTATATGGGCGTGTCTTTCGGGCTTCATGTTAAGAGGTAAATACTAAGTAAAGAAAGGAGGTGAAACATGGAGCTATTGACGAAGGGAATCAGGGAGAAGTTCAAGCAGGTCGGTAGACAGGATGGCAAGGCCGGAGAAGCAACATGTGTGGTGAAGTTCTTTGACCCGACAGGTAGCTGGACTTGGTATGCTACCGAGTTTGACGGTAAGGATACGTTTTACGGCTTGGTGGATGGCTTCGAGCTGGAATGGGGGTCGTTCTCACTAGCTGAATTAAAGTCGGTCAGGGGCATGCTTGGTTTGGGTATTGAGAGAGACCTGTACGGTGGCTATCCGAAGACGCTAAATGAAGTATCTGCGCTGAAAGGAAGACTAGATTAAGAAAGGAGGTGACCGTGAATGGTGGATAACTCCGTTCAATGGGCTATCCCTTCCGAGCTGGAGGTGCCGGCAGATCCGCTGAGATGCAGGCTGGATTTCCACCACCAGGCGGTGGTAATGACCCTCTTTGACCCGGAAACGGTAGAAAGAAGGATAGTCTCAGCCATGGATGTAAGCCATGCCCTGGCCAGTGAATTATCCTTCGGTTCAGGGTTGTTGCCGCCTCAGACTATCTGGTGGCAGAACACCAAGCAAGGACCAGTCTTCGCCCTCTACGAAGAGCCAAGGATGCGAAGACTCGCTCTCCAGGAATCGGCTACCAGCCCGCCTCGCCGACTTACAATGCCGTTGCCCGGGTTCATCTTCCTGTGCTCACCCGGTAGACCGCCGTGGGTTTTTGCGGTGAAGAAGAAACCGACCAAGGATACGGACATTGTCTACAAGGCGCCACTCTGCAATTTATACGAAGATGGCAGATCTTGCCCGGGTAACCACAGATATCCAACCAGGGTTGCCGACATAGTGGAGTCGTTCTTTGTATCGTTCTTCAGCGCGACGGCTGACTTACGAAGCAGGTCAGTTAAGTTCCCGAGTAATGTAATTCTTTTGTGGGAATACCTGGACAAGAAGAAGACCTTTCCGAATGATGACCTGGTTAAGCATGGTCAGGTGAAGGACTTGATGCAATATGAGTAAACCAGTCGGCTACCTGGTGAATTACCCAGCAGGAATCTCTGGGGAAAGAGGCCTTTACTATGACTATATCATAGCCTCCAACGGGATTTTCATTGAGGCTGAAAGCCCGCTTATTGCAGCGAGAATACCCGTTGCCGAGTGTGAAATCAGAGGTCTAGCACCTATTGAGACGAAGATATCTCTGACCTACGGGAGCATCCCGCAGCGGTTCTTCGACCTGGCACTCGATTTGTTTCTGGCGGATAGCTCCTCCGAGCACTATGTGGCAGTAGTCGGGGATGCTGGCTACCACTTTTACATACCCGTGCAGGACAAGTCTGCCGGCGGCGTTGTATATGAGGTGAGGGCTTCTGTAGTCCTTGAAATGCACTCACACGGTCACGGAGGTGCGTGGTTCAGTTCAACGGATAATGTGGATGAAACAGGCCTGAAACTATACGGGGTTATCGGGAAGTTAAACGCTACCCCCATAGTGAAACTCAGGATAGGAGTCTATGGCTACTTCAAAGAACTATCTTGGAGTGAGGTCTTTGACGGCTCCCTGGCTGGAGCATTGGAATACGAAAGAGAGGAGGTGATATGCGAAAGTGACGTTCAGGATCTCGTTGAGACAAATGCCCGAAGAGGCAAGGATTCTGGTCGTTGGCTGTGGTGGTACCGGAAGCTTCGTCGCTGAAGGCTTATGCCGGCTGCTTATTAACAGCGATACCTCCCTGATACTGATAGACCCCGACCGCGTGGAGCCCCACAACCTGGTAAGGCAGCAGTTTTTCTCTGGAGACGTGGGTAAGTTTAAAAGCCAGGCTCTTGCAGAGCGCTTATCTCGCCAGTATGGGCGAGTTATCGGATACAGCGTCTATCCCTATATGCACGACCTTATACATAAAGATTGGGGGGGAGGGTTACATACGATGGCAGCTCAAGGTTTAATCATAGGCTGCGTGGATAATGTAGCTGCCCGACGTTCAATTGCTGAGTCATTGAAATACGGTAACTGGTGGCTCGATGCCGGCAATGGATATTCTTCTGGGCAAGTCCTTATTGGCAACACCAATACTGTGGCACGTCTTGAAAGGTGTTTCGACGAGGAGAGCCAGGAAGTGTATGCCTTACCACAACCAACGCTTCAACTTCCTTCCCTTCTAGCTCCGCCGACAAGGCTGGTTAATGATAGCAGGGACTGCGCTGAAGCTGTGATAGCTGAGGAGCAGAGCCCCGTAATCAACCAAGCCATGGCTGTATTAGTGCTGGAATTTGTGCACCGCTTTCTCCAGGGAAGGCTGAGTTGGATGGGAGCATACCTTGATATGGAAGCTGGCACCCTGCAAACAGTGCCGGCAGAACCAGAGATAGTAGCCAGAATGCTAGGGGTGAAGGTCGACACCCTCCTGAGGCAAAGTTCAAAAGAGAGGTGAAAACATGACTGACACAGAACAAGCCGCGGTAGCTGGCGAGCAAGAAGAGCGGGAAGAGGAGCCACGGGAAACAGAAGAGAGTGTTAAGGCAAAGCGGTCGAATGAGCTCAAGGTAGTTATTATCCTCAATGACAGCAGGGTAATGCTTGGAGTTCAATCGCCGGATTGCGACCCGGTGTATACCACTCTCAAGGGCACCTTGGCTGATGCTTTGAAGCGAGTCCCAAAACTCGTTGATGAAGCGAAGCAGAAGTGGAGTGCTAGCCCCCGCAATCCCAACGCAAACCTACCTACTCCGGCACCTACCCCTGCTAGAACTCCAGCAGACCCGAAGACAAAAACCAGCCAGCCGAGCTTCTTCTAACATCGCCGGCGTGCATCGGTAGTTGGCCAACCGGTGTGTAAATTTATGGCCAGAAAGGAGGTGAAAAAGATGGATATACAAGTTAACAAACTGAGAGAGCTGATGGAGCTGCTTAAGCCGGCGGTCCCGAAGAAATCGGCACTCCCGATTACGGCCTACATCAGGCTTGGTGAAGGGAAGGCGATAGCAACGGACCTCGAAACCATGGTCATAGCAGACCTACCCGAAGCCGAAGAGCCTATGCTACTCCCTTTCGCCTCGCTTGCCGAAATGCTAAAGTACATACCCGGCAATGAGACGATCAAGATTGAGGCTCAGAACAAGAAGGTTTCCCTAGTATGGTCCGGTGGCACCGCCAATTACCCCACCGAGGCTATCCAAGACTTCCCGTTACTGCCGGAAATGCCAACCAAGGCCGAGGGGATGATTGACGGCGACACCCTGATAGCGGCGATGCTGGCTGCCTTACCCTACGTTGCTACTGATGAGACCCGGCCCGTGCTTAGCGGTATAACCCTGGTGCTGGGGAGTCCCATTGAGGTGGCTGCAGGAGACGGTTTCAGAATGAGCCACCAGGTGCTAGGGCTTTCCTTCCCACTTGAGGTGAAAATCATAGTACCAGCTCATGCCGTGAGCATCCTGGGGCATGTCTTCGCCAAGACGCCCCGGACGCCCCCTTCATCTGCCAATTCCCTGATACCGATAGTTATCGCCAAGCGGCAGCTCCACATAGCTCTCGCCGGTGAAAACAAGGTCAGACTAGACCTCGGCCGGACGGCATCCGTCGTCATCAACCTGGTTCAAGGTTCCCCACCAGAGTGGCTCAAGCTCATTCCGAAAGGCGAGCCCATGCTGCAGAGCCAGGTCTTTGCCCCACAACTGGAAGCATCCGTAAAGCGAGTCCGGGCTATCGCCAAAGACGGCAAAGGCATTGTCCGCTTGGTTTTCGCTGATGGCAACCTTACCGTCTCTGCCAAAGCAGAGGACCAGGAAATCAGTGCCACCATGGACACTCTGAATACTCAAGGCGAACCCGGCAGGACGGCACTTAACTGCACTTACCTTCTCGATTACCTTTCCGGCAAGCAGGGTTTCGTCATCTTCTCTAAATACGACGATACCAGCCCGGTAGCCTTCCAGTACCAGAATTCGCCTCGTGTCCTCATCATGCCCATGTTTGTAGAATGGGGCGATGAGAAGCCGACAGCTGCGGAAAAGGCAGAGGAGAAGCCCGAGCCAGTAGCGGCAGCACCGACCGAGACACCGGCAAAGCGGAAGCGGAAACGCTAACCACGTAATCCTGAGGCAACCAGGGGTGCTGGGGCGGGCGAGCTCCAGCACCCCACTTTATTAGTTAGTAATATACTATAAAAGGAGGTGCAAGATGTCTGATAGAAAAGTTGATGGCTGGATAGACGACCTAGTTGGCGCTCTCGTCGACCCGATAATAGTTTATCCCTCCGGGTGGCAGGACACCTTGCCTGACTGGATCAAGCCCCAGATCACCCTGGAGCGGCTAATTATGAATGCCAAGGTGATAAAGGAGGGAGGCGTGCCTGTCGGCGACACGGAAGCCCTGGCATACATTTACCCCCGAACTATGGAAGCACCCATGAACGAACAGTGGTACCGCATCTATATGTATGTCTTCAACCAAGCTATGAAGTTCAAGAAGACGGAAGTGCCGGAAGACCTCAAAAGCGAAAAGCTCTCTGACTATGATATGCAGGAGCTGAACCAGTTAAAGAGATGGATCTACGAACGGCGGGTGAAGCACCGCAAGGAAAAGCAGCGGGGCGAGCGGCGCCAGGAAAAAGCGGAAGCCGAGGCAAAGGAGCTGGAGACCAAAGCGGCCCAGCCATCCTTCTTCTAGGTGACTTTATTAAACTAATGTGAACAATAGTAACCAGCATTGAACAGAAAGGAGGTGATACTGTGTGCCGAAAGGACATAAGGCTTTCCCCTGATGAGGAGAAGGAGAAGACCTATGACCAAATCAATGAGCTCTACCTTCAGGGGAAGGCGATTAAGGTGAGAGAGCATAGAAGTGGCTTTCCCGCGGTAACTGTGGATGCCGGCGATATCCACATCCTCACCGACTGCATCAGCCTTGAGCAGTGGTGGGCAAAGAAGAAAGGCAGCACAGCCGGCATTGTTTGACTTCTAGTTCTAATGTGCTAAAATTAAGGAGAGGAGGTGATATTCATGCGTTGGAGATGTGAGGAGTGTGGGGAGCTACTTGGCCACGTTATTCAAGTTCCAGGACGAGCTACGCCAAAAGAGAAGGTGGCCTTTTGCCCCCATTGCCACAAGGTAACCTTTCAAGTGCCAGCTAGTCTACCTAACTATCGGAAGATAAGGGAAAAGGCAAAAGCTACCTTCTAGTATATTACTAGGGGTATATGACTAAGGGGTCGGGGGTTCGAGTCCCCCGACCCCTTTTTTGTCCTTTTTATCAACCTCACCCCGGGTGTCCCCCTCTCCTTGCCAACGGCTAATAGTAAACCATTGACCCGCGGGGCAAAACGGCTAGATTTTGATTCTGGTGCGTCTGTTATTATAAAGGGGCTCCGGGCTTGTTGCATATGCACGATTTTAGCTGCTCTACCCAATGAGCCTTACCTTGACCGCCTTTGGCCCTTTGGCAGTGCGTGTAATCTCAAACTCGACCTGCTGACCTTCGGTAAGCGACTCATAGGCTACTTCTACGAGGTCATTGCGGTGGAAGAAGAGGTCTGGCCCGTTTCCTGTCCGGATGAAGCCAAACCCCCGGTCTGCAATTAGTTTTTTAATAGTGCCCTTGGCCATATGATACTCCTTTCCCTCAAGCTCGGTATAGGCGAAAGCCCGGGGTCTTGCCAACGCTTCTTGGCAGCAGCAGATAGTTTTGCCCTAGTCTCATCTGTGGGGTGCTTGCCTACAGGAACACGCTGTGTTTCAATTGAAAAGTCTACGTGCTGATTAGCCACTGCGCAGTATCCTTTAACCTGACCGTCTCTAGCTACAGCTTCGACTTGCTGTCCGCAGGTGGGGCAGCCGAACTAAGAATCTTGTAGCTTTATAGTGCTCTTGCGATGTAAACTTCAACCAGATTTGGCCTGTCGGACTCCAATGCTGACTTGAGTGCCTTTCTTAGTTCCTCTGGTTGCTCTACCTTTTGTCCTGGGATACCCATACCTTGAGCCAATTGGCAGAAATCGATTCTGGGCTCATCTAGCTCCATACCTAGATACCTGCCTTTTGCCTTCTCGCCCATCAGCAGGTGCTTCATAATCTTAACCTGTTCATAGCTGGCATTGGCACAGACCAGATAGGTAACCGGTATATTGTAGTGAGCCGCCGTCCACAGACTCTGAATAGCCCACATAGCGCAGCCATCGCCGATTACGGCTACTACCGGGCGGTCTGGGGCGGCCAGCTTAGCACCGAGACAGCCTGAGACCCCCCAGCCGATACTTCCGCCAGCAGCGCGCTGATAGCTCATGGGCTCGTCAAAATCTAGGCTGCGGCGCAGTGTTCCTGAAGGTGACCAGCAATCATCCACGACTATTGTGTCTGGCTTAACAGCACCCTTTAATTCCTGCATTAACCGTGAAGCAGAGATGGGAACCTGGTCTTTTTCTTGCCAGGCTTCTTCTAGGAAGGCTTTAGCCATTGTCTCTTTCTCTTGGGCAATATCTTTCGCCCTGGTTTTGGCTGCCTGACGAGCTGGCTCTGGCATCCTGTTTTCTAGAGCCTCGTTTAACTGGGTAAGGGACATCTTGATATTACCGACAAGTCCAGCCGCTACCGGGAAGTTTTTGGCTATCTGCCACGGGTCATTATCTATCTGGATAATTTTGGTATTTGTAGTTAGCAGTGGCTCTGGTAGGTAAAACGGGTGACGGAATAGGGGAGCCCCGGCTACGACCAGCGCGTCCACCGATCGCAGCATTTCTCTGGTGGAAGAACTAAGAACGTCTAAATCTCCTAGGTATTGGGGGTGGCTGGTAGGGAAATTCACCTCACCCATCCATTGATGGTAAACGGGTGCCCCGATTAACTCAGCCAATTTCACTATCTCAGACAATGCTTCGTCTTTGGTTATTCCCCTCCCCACAATCATGAGCGGTGTTTGGGCTTTAATCAGTAACTCTACTGCTCGGTTAATAGCCTCCTGGTCAGGGCGCAGGCGGGCAAAGGCTGGCGTAGTAGGCAGGTTTTCAAAATCCAGGCTCTGGTCAAGCAGGTTTTGTGGTAGTGAAACAAACACCGGACCGGTAGGAGATTGCGCCGCTACCTTAAAGGCACGCCGCATGGCTACAGGAATATCAGCGGCATGGGATACCTCAGTGCTCCACTTGGTAAACTGGCTGGCCAAACCTACTAAATTACCAGCCAAATCAGGCTCTTGCATTAGCAAGCGGGTATCTTGCTGCCCAGCGGTTACTACCAGGGGTACTCCACCTAAGTGGGCGTTAAGCAGCATGGGCGTACTAGCGGCTAGCCCAGCCCATGTATGCAGATTAACTACCCCCACCTTGCCTGATATTCTGGAGTAGCCTTCAGCCATGCCTAAGGCCACAACTTCGTGGAGACCCAGAATATATTTTATTTCTGGGTGGTCTTCTAGGGCATCCATAAACACTACCTCAGTTGCCCCTGGAATTCCGAAGACATACTCTACTCCCTCCTGGCGAAACAGCTCCATAATTGCTTCCTTGCCAGTTATTACCGTCATTGTTGTACCTCCTTTTTTTGTTACTCAGGCAAAAGTATAATCTTGACAGCCATAGCTTTGGCTCATCTATCTCTAGCGTTAAGGGATTTTTCCTCCATTGCCCTTACCAGCAAAACGAATGCTTCGTTAATAGGGGTGGGGATACGGCATTTTTTACCTTCCATAACGATACTACCATTGATAGCATTGATTTCTGTCCTCCTCCCTCTTTCCATATCCTGCAACATAGAACACTTAGGCTTCTTGCCTGAAGCCCTGAATGTCTCCAGGGTATTGAGTAAAGGTTTGATTGGGTCTTCAGGGTTGTCCAAGTTTATACCCTTGGCCTTGGCAACCTGGATACACTCGTTAGCTATTATGGTGACTAGCTGTCGGGTCGAGTGGTAGGCGAGAAACTCGTCATTAGTTATATTCAGCACCGTGGCCAGACAAAGGGCAGAATTAAGCAGCAACTTATTCCAAATAAGGTCTTGAACTTTTACCGATGTGGTAACCTCTATTCCGGCACGGCTGAAAACCTCGGCAACCTCTTCTATCTTTGGACTCATCGCGCCGCTAACAGGTCCTATCTTTAGGCCGCCAGTACCAACTACCCAACTAAGGTGATTCAGCCCTATAGGCGTTATCACGCAGAGGAAAATGCCTCCGATGATACGCGACTCGTCTCCCAATACCTCGGCGATAGTTTCAATATTCCCTGCCCCGTTTTGAACCGACAGAACATGAGTGTCCTTACCCACAACAGCCATGGCACTTTCCATGGCACTGCGAGTTGAATAGCTTTTTACCGCGATAATGACCAAATCAGAAACACCTATCGAAGCAATGTCGTTTGTTATCTTTACCTGTACACGCTTGGATTCACCTGAAGAAGTGTCAATCCTGATTCCATCTTTTTGGATGGCCTCAATAAGGTCCTCACGAATATCTACTAGGGTAACATCTTCACCAGCATCAGTTAAGAGGGCACCAAAAAGACCCCCTATGTTACCAGACCCTACAATAGTAATTTTCATTGTTTTTCCTTTCCTTCCTGCCAACTTATTCCTCTGAAAATTTACCACTATCGGAATTAGCAGTGTCTTCTTTTCTTCATATAGCCTCTACTCTCCTGCCGCCTTGCTGGCGATAATTCACTCATTTGATCATCTGGTTAGGGAGCCAGAGAATTAACTGTGGAAATCTAATGCAAAGACCAAGGCAAACCATTATGAGCACAATGAAAGGAATTACTCCACGGATTATGTCCCCCATAGTAAGCCCCAGTTCCGGCGAAGCGGTGCCTTTACAAACGAATATAGAAAGAGCAAAGGGAGGGCTCAGGAAACACATCTGAAGATTAATGCATATCATTATGGCAAACCATAGTGGGTCAAACCCCAAGCGGGGAGCAATGGGAGCTAGTAGGGGAACCATGATGAAAATAATCCCTATCCAATCGATAAACATTCCCAAGATGAAGACGATAAACATTACGGTAGCAAAGGCGCCCCACCTCCCGAAAGGAGCGCTTATAATCGTATTGACTAGCACATCTCCGCAACCAGCGCTCGTAAATATTCCCACAAAGGAGAAAGCAAGACCTCCGATGAGGAAGACAAAGGAGCTGATTCTTAGCGTCTCAATAACAGTGTATTTAAGGTCTGCCCAGCTAAATTTTCTATACGCCAGGGTCAAAAGGACAACAGCAGCGCAACCTACAGCTGCTGCCTCAGTGGGGGGGGGCTATACCAAGGAAGATGCTCCCCAGAACGGCCAGAACGAGCGCTATTGGCGGGACCATAGAGGTAAATACCAGCCTCATTTTCTTAATGAGAGGGACTCGCCTTTGTTCAGCCGGAACAGTGGGTGCCAACTCCGGATGGATAAAGCCTCTTATTGCAACATAGCTGCAATATAAACCCGCAAGGGCAAGTCCAGGGAAAATAGCCCCCATAAACAGTTTTCCTACCGATATCTGGGCCATTGGTCCGTAAATGACCAGCATGACACTGGGTGGAATCAGGATACCGAGGGTTCCACCAGCACAAACTGAGCCACTGGCTAGACTTTTGTCATAACCCCTAGTCACCATGGGTCTGAGGGCAATGAGGGTTAGCATGGTAACAGAGGCAGTGATTACTCCCAAACAGGCAGCCAGGACGGTGCCAAAGAGTATCGTGGCTACGCCCAGCCCACCTCTAAACCCACCAAGCCAGAGGTATAAGGCGTCATATAGTCTTTCGGCTATTCCCGAGCGTTGGAGTGCGATCCCCATAAAGGTGAACAGGGGAACAGCTAGAAGAGGATAGTTATGTGCTATTGAGTACAGGCGTGAGTAGATTATTTCAAATGTTGCGTCCCCCAGTAGTAGGTAGCCTACTATTAGCCCAATACTGCCTACCACAAGACCGAGGGGGAAACCAGTCATCACGCCTACCAAAATGCCGCCTATCATCACTAAGGTGATGATTTCAGGACTTAGTTCAATCATACGGTTTACCCTTTACCACAAAGTAAAAATCACGGATAAATTGAGCCGAGCCTTGAAGGAAAAAAAGACATATTCCTACAGCAATTGCTGTTCTAAATGGCCCAGCTGGTGGATACCAAAAACTCTCCGACATTACCTCATGAGTTGACCAAGCATACCACGCCCAGTCAGTGGAAGTTTTAATAAGTATGGCCATCAGTGGAAAAAAGAAAATCATCGCACAAACGACATCAAGAAGTGCCCTCTTTCTTGGTGGCAGCTTAGTATAAAAAAGGTCTATTCTGATATGCGATTTATGCAAACAATCGTATGCCCAGCCCCCGAGATAGATTACTCCCCCTAGCATCATCATAGTCTCATATGCCCACATTGTAGGGGCATTAAATACGAACCTCATTATGGCGTCATATGTTCCAACTAGGAATAGGAATAGGACTAGCCAGCTTATTAACCGACCAGACCACTCACTGATAGAATTAATAGTTCCTAGTACGGTTCTCATGGTTTATAGCCTACCTCCTAACTGCCTGGAGGATCTCCAGGCAGTTAGGGAAACCTAAAGGCTCACTAATTGAGAGCTTCGAACTTATCGTAAGCGTTCTTAAATGCACGCTGGGCTTCTAGTACCTCGGTGTAAATAGGTTTCTGTTTAGCGGCTTGCTCATTGTAAAACTTCACTGCTTCTTCCAATAGACCATCGGATATGGCGGGGGGGATGCGCTCAACCACACAACCGTAGTCTCTGAACTTGTCTATAGCCTTTAGGCTCTCGGCGTAGGTATGAAGACTTGCCTTTGTCATCCAGGTGAATACCTCGTCTTGCACTAGCTGCTTAAAGTTAGGGGGCAGCTTCTCCCAAGCATCCTTGTTTACAAAGAACATACAGGTTTCGAGGGCAGCCCTGGATCCAGAAAGATAAACATATTTAGTTACTTCCTGAAAGCCCAAGTCCCAATTTACCGATGCGGGAGCGAATTCAAAGGCGTCAATTGTTCCTCTTGCCACAGCTTCATACACTTCTCCACCAGGCATGAAGACCACTGAGGCACCCATCCTACTCAAGATTTCTCCACAATCACCCATAGCGCGCATTTTTAATCCTATAAGGTCATCTAGTGACTCAATTGGAACAGTGGACTGAAGGAATATCTCGGGCGGGTCGGGCTGCACTGCAGGAAGAACTAATACATTATATCCTTCCATTGTTTTATTCAGTAGTTCCACACCACCCCACTCCGTGAACCATAGCCTCATAGCACTGGGCTCCATTTGACCAGGCCTACTACCGAAAAGGGCAGCGGTTGGCCATGTGCCAACGGCATACCCGGGGCAACTCCAGGTGGCCTGGATGACGCCCTTATGTACACCTTGAACAATCTCTTTTGTCACTGGTACGATGGAACCACCGGAGAAGCCCTTAAAAACTAATTGCCCCCCGCTCGCTTTCGTGACAGCATCACAAAGCTTCATCGTATAAACACAAGAAGGGTGGGCAGCAGCATTAGCGGATTGAACCTTCCAGGTGATAACCGCTTCTTCCGGTGCTGGTGCCGGCGCTACCGGTGCTGGGGCTGGCGCTGGCGCCGCACAGCCGCCGAAAATCAAGGCACCTGCCAAAACAACCATCAGTGGAATCAATAAAAACCTTTTAACCATTTTCTTTACTCCTTTTTCTTGAAATATTTATAGTCTCCTGAACTTTACTAAATCACCCCATCTATCACCTCCTTCTTTTATTGGCAGGCGGGATGCCACTAAGCCGGATTACAGTCAGGGCTCCCCACACCGGAGGGGTAGGAGATAAATTTAAGCTACCAGGCTGTGAAGAACCACCTGCAGCACCCTGATTTCCCCTGGCATCCCGCCTACACTCAATAAAAATGGAGGACTCAAATGCACACCCACACTTTGGGTCCCTGAGCCCTTTGGCTTGACTTATCTTTAGGATTGGTTTACAATGAAAACAACTGAATAATATCATTACTTAGTTCATACCCAGAAAGACCTGCGCCTACAGGTCTTTTCTATTTTGGCTGTTTCCCCTTTTTACCTTCAGAATCTCTCGGGCTCTTCTGAGCCACTCCTGGTCAAAGTATCTGACGCCGTTATTGTCAATAAAGCTTGGTGGCGGCAGAGCCCCACGTTCAAC
>JABUBN010000374.1_pt1 | contig 13285 bp, 12 predicted proteins | sample 7240341 | NCBI WGS metagenome assembly JABUBN01 (sample SAMN07256345, study PRJNA390944) | subsurface metagenome | isolation source: Methane hydrate marine sediment | place: Pacific Ocean: Eastern North Pacific, ODP site | reverse complement strand
GGAAGAAATGGCATTGGATAGAATACATAACCCGACCGACCTTTAAGGTTCTATCCGATGAGAATAGGGATCTGGCCAAGGCTCTGTACAGCTTTAATAACTGCTCCTGGTTCGGTAAATTTAGTGAAGCTGATAAAATCAGTGGGCGTGAGCGGTTTGAGAAATGGGCGGAGACCTTGCCTGAAAGTGAGAAGAAGAGCAAGGTGGCTGCCATGGCCGTAGATGCCTTCAACTCGGATATATGCCCGGTATGCCATGCTCCTCTCAAGTACCGCGGTATTGATAGGTTTGATAGCTACGAGGTTATACGGGAGTTTGGTGGTGGTGTATATGAAGCTAGGGCGCCGGACTGGTCCTTGGGCCAGCAAGAGCAAGCATTAGAGGCTGTAGGGGTGCTTAGTTCACTAAGCTCCTAATCACCATCGCCCTGGGGGAACCGTTGGCATAATTACACCCCAGGGCGAAAGGAGGTTAAAATGGCGGATCAAAAGAGGAGATTGAGAACTGTTCAATCAACGGTTACATATAGAGGACCCAGCCCGCAGAAGAGTACAAAAATGAAGAGATACCCCAAACTAGGGCGAGCCAAAACTACGAGACCTTGCCCTGCTTGTGGCAAACCCATCCACGTCGGCGATCCTATCGCCCACCAGGGCAAAACCTGGGTCCACCCCGGCTGCCGCTTCGACCCGCGGCTGAAGAGGGCAGATGACCAGCTCAAGGATGCCTTCTTTGACACTGTTCAATAGCATTTCGCAAGAAAGGCGGTAAGCACGGACAAAAGCCCGCACTACAATCCAAAGCTAGTGGGTTCGGATCCCCTTTGAATAGTATAGCACCTCTGTTTTAGGCTTGTTTTCCCAGGGCTTGGTGCCAAGGGTTGCCAGCAAGCTGGAATGGCTGCCAGGTACTTCACGCGTGGAGTACCATCGGGGCGATCCACCAGGCTATAAATTTATTAGTTATTACTAAATTTATACGATAGAGTGAGCTATCGCTAGAAAACAAGAGGTCGGGCCAACTGGTGGGGCGTATAATAACTATTATGTCTACTTGTCATACCTTTATTCCCCATGCGTCCGGGCATACTTCTGTCTGACCTTCTCTATTTCCTCCTCGGTCAAGCCATAAGGAACACAACCGCCGCCCGGTAGCCCCTCTTCCTCGCAGCGGCAGCACCCCGCTCGCAGGTATGGCGGCGTGGTTATCTCCAGGTCCTTGCCGCAAAGCCAGCACCGGTATTGACCCAATCTTCTTCTTTTAGTTTTCATTCAGTCTCCTTATACCATTTTGAGCTTACCCGCTCACTGGAGCCGGGGCGGTGGTGTCCCCGGCTCGGAGTGAATTGGTTAGCTTCGAGCTGGTATCGCTAGCGCTTGCTCCCAGTTGATTTGAGTAATGTGTGATTCCTCTAAGAACTCAACGCTTGGCCCAATACGGCCGCCTTTCCTAACTATTCTCTCAGCGGCCTTATCGGACTTCGCCGTGACCTTGGCGACCCCTAGTACCGTGGCTTGGTAGATGACCTCATACTGATCCATCCTTCACCTCCTTTCTTTTTATTCAGGCAATAAAAAAGACCCCCGGGCGGAGGTCCTCCGCCTTCCTTTTTCACAGTCTTAGCTGTGACCTATCGTCCCCCTAGTGGGGGCTGGCTTTGGCACCTTCAAGAAAGACTCAAAGGCTGCCGTGCGGATCATAGGGCCAGTTCCCTAACCGCAACTCTTGATAGCCCGGTATTTATTCAATTTTTAATATTCTGATTATATTATATTCACAATTTAACTTATTTGTCAATATACTTTACAAAAGGTATTCTAGCTGGTCAAGCAGCTCTTAGTGTTATCCCTTTTTACAATGCTTGACCAGCAACTCAGTAAACTCAAGAACCAGCTTCAACCCATCAAGAGACATCCCTTCCAGAGCAGCCTTCAGCTCCGCCAATTTGTCAGCCATAATTCACCCCCTTTAGAATAGGAACTTACCGAGACAGAATCCAATAGCGAACATCCCCCACCCCCAAAGGAAGAATAGGATTTTAGTCCATTTACCCATAACTCACCCCCTTTTCTCTTTATCCCGCTTCCGCTGCTCTAGCCAGGTCTCAATAAAGCCGGCTATAAAGCAACCGACTACTATCACAACGAAGATTAAACCGACATCACCCCAAGTCAAATCCACAGATCACCCCCTTTTCTCTTTGTAACCCACACCTGCACTTAGTCCCTTGAAGTAGCTACTTCTTCGCTTCCTTTTTCACTCTCACCCCATAGCGCCCGATGCCGCCCCTCAACCTCGGGTCCAGTAGGTCTCTCACCGCGTCGCCAAACATATTTATAGAGTAAACTGTGATAGCAAGGGCCAGACCAGGCCATACAGCCAAGCCTGGCGATTGGAACATATGACTGCGCCCAGTGCCACTAAGCATGCTTCCCCAACTCGGAGCCGGGGGAGGGATACCAAAGCCGAGGAAGCTCAGGCTAGCCTCACTTAGAATTATCCCCGGCACCCGGATGCTGAACAGGACAATTACGATAGCCGTGATATTTGGCAGAATATGCCGGGTAAGTATTCTGGTGGTGGAGCAGCCAATAGCCTCCGCTGCCTGCACATATACATTCTCTTTAACGGTGATAGCAGCTCCTCTTATTATCCTAGACCCGGGAATGCCCCAAGAGAACCCCAAAGCAATAATTATTGACCACAAACTCGGCCCCATTATACTAACTAGGATAATCAGAATAATTAGGCTAGGTAAACACATCCAAGTATCAACAACCCTCTGCACTATCAGGTCAAGTTTGCCGCCTATGTACCCGGACATAATACCTATAACTATAGAGAGAATTGTAGCCAAGGCAGAAGCAGCCAAGCCTACAATTACTGAGATACGAGCCCCGAAGATGACACGAGAGAGTACGTCTCGCCCGAGGGCGTCTGTGCCCAGCCAGAATGAGGCTGACGGCGGTTCCAGGTAGTCCCCCACCCAAGTTTCATTCATTCCATAAGGAGCTATGAAGTCGGCAAAAATGCCGGTGAAAAGCAGGAGCAGGGTTATAACCCCACACACCATACCAAGCGGCTTCTCCTTCATCAGCCTTATCCCAAAGTCGACCAGTACGGAGTGTCTCTTTCTCTCGGCTGCTCTCTCTAGCGAGTTATCGGCCATACCATTTCCCCTTTTAACTTTTCCTCTATTGATAACGAATCCTTGGGTCTAGAAAGGCATAGGTTAGGTCAACCACTATATTGACTAGCAACAGGATGGATGCAAAAATAATCACTACTCCGCAAACCAGCGGCTCGTCTCTGTTTATGAGAGCATCGAGTATTAGGCGGCCCATCCCGGGCAGGCAAAATATGTTCTCTATAATAACCGTACCCCCAACGAGGACAGGTATTTGAAGTCCTATCGAGGTGACTACCGGGATTAGCGCATTCTTCAGAGTATGCCTTATGATAACCACTCTCTCCCTGAGCCCCTTTGCCCAGGCCGTCCTGATATAATCTTGCCTCAGCACCTCTAGCACCTGGGTGCGGGTTATCCTCATGGTATTCCCTGCCATAGCCATACCCAGCGTGATAGCTGGAACTATAAACATTCGCAGGTTACCTAGTGGGTTCTCAGTAAACGGGATAAGCATTATGGGTAGCATATAACCCCACCATATTGCAGGAAGGATTACTACTAATGTCGCCACCCAGAAGTTAGGGATAGAGATACACCCTATGGCAAAGCTCCGGCCAATATAGTCACCCCACTTATCCTGCCGTAACGCTGAATATACACCTATAGGTAAGGATATTAGGTTGGCTATTATTAAGCTCATAAGGCCAAGCTCAAGGGTTACTGGCCAAGCCTTAACCACTAGTCCATTCACAGGCTGCCTTCGCCAATAAGACCACCCCAAATTGCCTTGAAAAACACCACTGAAATTGCCATCCATCTGGGGAACAACTCCCATCCAGCGTCCGTACTGGATATAGAGTGGGCGGTCCAACCCCAAGGCTTTCTCAATCACAGCTCTATCAATTGGCTCATCCATAGTTTGTGACTGCATTGCGTCTACTATGTCGCCTGGAATAGAGTGTACCAAGAAGAAAGCTAGCATACTCACTAGGAACAAAGTGGGTATGATTAGCGATAATCTTCTGATTATATAAGCACGCATAGCTGCTTCCTCACTTGATAATTATTAAGTAGTGCTGTCATACTACTAAGCCCCTTATACCCGCTAGGTCTATAAGTTTAATTCTAACTAAAGAGGGTGAGGTATCCACCCTCACCCTCTTTACTTCTAGCCACAATCTCATATCGGGAATTACTGCCAATGGCTACTGCTACCTAATATCCCATCTCTGCCTTCAGATCCTGGTCAATCCACATGTAGGGTACGAGGGCAGCAAAACCATTGTTGTCTTGGATGCTAAGTTCACCATAGTAATTCTTCAGCCAGGGCCACCAGTAGGTCCTGTTGGGTATGCTACCCAGAGGTATACGAGAACAGTCCCTTACAATTGTTAAGGTTGCTTCCTTAAGCAGAGCGTTTTGCTCATCCTCCTCCAACGTCACTGCTACCTTGCCCAACAGCTCATCAAGTTCCTGCGTATAATATAGCCCATAGTTATAGGGACCATCCTTCGTGCAATTCATTATCGTACCAGTCACTGGATTCAGGTCACCCAATTCAAGCTCGAGGGTGCCATGCCACATAATGCCCTGAGGGGTCGTGTGGGAGTACTTCACTTTGGTAAATGAGGTCACATCAAGAGCATTTAGGTTAACCTCAATACCAATCTTAGCCCACTGGTCCTTGAGCAGAGAAGCCTCTTCGGAATAGCGGTCCAGTGTTGTGGGAAACGTATACTCTGTCTCAAAGCCATTAGGATAACCAGCGTCAGCCAGCATCTGCTTGGCCAGTTCCGGATTATACTCAAATAAACTTTGAACATCTGCTGGCATTTCTTCCAGTGGCACATAGGAAGGAGCCCAAGGTACAATCGGGAAATAGAGCAACGGTGTGTCAGTTGCCATGTATAACTCCTGAAACCGCCGTAATTCAGTGCCCATCATGCACGCTTGTCTAACCTTTACATCATCAAATGGTGCTTCATCGGTCCTAAAGGCTATAACTGGCAGTGTTCCGGGTCCTCCCAGGTAGGTCGATATTTCCAGGGCAGGAGTTGCATTGTCTACCATATCCCAATACTCAGGCGCCACCGCGTAGGTATCAATTACCCCCGTTGTCAGGGCAGCCAATCGAGTGGTAAGATCAGGAATGATAGGCAATACCACCTTGTCTGCAAACGGCATTTGATATTCCACCCCGTTGATGACTGTGGTGTCCCAATAGTTTGGGTTCCTGACGAAGCTCATGTGAGAACCAACGATATATTCGTCAAACATGAATGCTCCGGTGCCAACCTGATTTTCCCACTTTGTAGCACGCCCTGGGACTGCTATCAGTTCAGGGGGGGCTATTACAGGCCGGTCCTCTATGCCAAAGTAATACTGAACATTAGGGGAATACTTTTCCATTTCGATAACAAGCGTGTACCTATCTGTGGCATAGACAGTTTTTACTAGGCCCTCAAATCTCTCTCCCCAAGGGCCTTCCATGTACTCTATCATGTCAGCGACCATATCATCAGCAGTAAATTCCCTCGGTTCCATCCAGGCGCTTTGTTGTTCGGTAGGCGCCCAGTTAACTCCTTGCCGCACACACCATACTATCTTATCAAGACTAATCTCCCAACTCTCGAGTAAAACGCCTTTCAGATACCTGTCAGGTATATAGGCTAGTGACTGAAAAGCAAACTCACCGGTACCTCTGACAGGACCGTATTTCTCTACATCGCCGCTGAGTGGCCTCTCTTGCGTATACTCGAGAACGTCGCACGAAGGCCCAAAGCCGTCTGCCGCGGCTGGGCTTGCTGGGTCGCTGGTCAGCCTGGCTAGAGTTATTGTCCCACCATATTGTGGCTCACCTACTGCTGGCTCCTCCTCCTCTTCTTCCTCCTCCTCCTCCTCTTCTTCCTCCTCCTCCTCTTCCTCCTCTTCCTCCTCTTCTTCCTCCTCTTCTTCTTGCTCACCTGGTACTGCCGGAGCGCAAGCGGCCAGCACTAAAGCGGCCACCAATAGGAAGCTCAGGCCCAGCCATAAAATCCTGTGTTTCATTTAACTCTCCTTATTTTGATATTATTCCACACCACATCACCTAAAACTCTGTTCCATAGGCATCAACCTCCTTCAGGCAGGGTACTAACCCCGATTACAGTCATGGCGCCACACGGGACGGGAGAAAGAAAAGGGGGAGCCTCCCTCCCAGGCCATAATTTCCCGAGCACCCTGCCCGCCTTGCAAACTGGCTTAGACTTATGCTACAATAATAAAGATGGCTAACCACCATCGCTCCTTTCTTCCCAAAAAAAGACCTGCTGACACAGGTCTTTTCATTTAATCTTCTTTTTTGGGCACATCCCAGTTAACTGACTTGCACTTGGGGCACATACGTGGTCTACGGCTCCGCTGGGGAATCCAGGTATGCCCGCAGCGCAAGCAACGACAACCTTTCTTAGTAATTTCTATCTCAGCCTGTTCCACTTTTGCAAGTTTACTAGACCAGGTAAACCTTGTCAAGCCAAGTAATCACCATCTAGAGCTACATAAGGTCAACAATAGGCAAGGGAAAGCCACCTTTGCCTTTATTCCCCTAGTATTGCTATCATTATTGTCAAAATGGAGGAATCAAATTCAGCAAGAGCCGAAGAAAATTGAGCGGATATTCTATACCTTCAGGGAGGCCCAGGAGTTCTTAAACATTAGCTATGAGACATTACGCCAGCTTATGAAGCAGGGTCTTTCTTCTCACAAGATTGGCAGGAAGCGGGTCTTCCTAATCAAAGACCTCATTCAGTGGATAGAGGAGCACTGAAAGTGGCTAGAATGTTTTAGGCTTTATACCAATTCGGCACTGGCCAGATAGTCGTACTGCCCAAAAACCAGACCGAATAGTGCAATCTCAATATCAATGACGTCGCGGACCGCTGGGGGAGTAACTGCCCCTGTCAGAGTATCGAACCAAAAGGTTATATACATATGGCTGCCGGGATGGAGAATAACCCTTCCCGGAATAGGGATAATCTTGAACAGCTTGTTCTGCTTGGTGATTTTGGAGTAAGGCTCGACAGCATAGGGGACATACGGGAAGTCGTTGATATTGAACCTAACGTGGATAATCCTCGGCGACGGTTTGTAGCTTATCAGCCTGTGGAAGGCCATTACTTCTTGCTTGTTGGCAGCGTTGCGGACATAGATAGGCTGAGAAGCTGCACTGGCACCTACCGACAATGTTCCGCTCGCACCCCAGTCGCTGAATGACCGTGCCGACGTAGTCATAATGGCTGTCTGAACCCAGCTGTAAAGGGCTGGTATAGCTCCAGTAGCATCATTCTTCAGGTCTTGAGGGGTAATGAGCCTGAAGCCGTACTGCCCGGTAGCCGCTTTCAGTCCGCCGAAGGGGATCTTGTCAAAGTAACCCTTGGCTACCTTGACGGCTTCATCATAGAAAGACTTTTCAGCGCGAAGGTCATTACCAAGCTCAGGGTCGACCAGGTTGCCCAGGTCGTCGCAGAGAAGGGCAAAGTCCCTCTCCCAAACTTCAATGTCTTCCTCGGTGAGAGCTTCAACTGCGAGGGACTTAACTGTTCCTGCCATTAGGTTTAGTTTTTTGAATTGTTCTGTTGTTACTGCCGGCATTTTTTACTCCTTATTATTATAGTTTGCTTTGATGGACTAAGCCCATTTTCCAACTGGGGTTTTCAAATCCTCGTGAGCACTGCCCACACCAGTCGTCTTGTTTTTGGTCCAGGAAACTTTGACAAAGCCCCATTGCTCTGAGGGTCGGGTCAAGGGCTGGTGAGAAACATCTCGAGCGGATTATACTAGGCCATTCTAAATCTCGCTTTATGTCTAGAGCACGCCTTTGCTCTGCGGCGGCTAGAAGGCGCCGGGTAGCCGCCCCTTTTTGTTTCTGCTGCTGCTCCTCAGCTCTCTTTGCTGTCTTTACTTGGGCTTGGCGCTGGGTTTCCTCAACTGCAATGGTTTGGCCGTGCAGCCTCTCTAACCTGGCGATGTCCGCCTCAACCTCTCTACTGGTTCTCATTGTCATTCTACACCTCAATTTAGGGGGCCGACTGGAGACAAGGCTTTTGCTTAAAGCCACCTACCGGCCAGCCGGCCCTATCCTCTTCCAGCAGGCCCTAATCATTATAGCATATCCAAATTACTGGTCAAGGATTTTTAATCGTTTAAAGCCGGGGGTTCTAAAGCCGGCTAAAGAGGCAAGGCGATTACTAGAGCTTAGGCGAAGCATTGACAGATGATGATGATATGGATTAAACTTGATTTTAACTATAAATTTCGGCGAAAAACCTTACCATCATCAGGGAGGGATAATGGCACAAGAAGCATTAAGTCAGGAAGAGCTACAAACGATGCGTCAGCTGCGCTCTGAAGGCTCCACACTGGAAGCCATAAGCGAAGCCACCGGAAGGAGCGTAGGTGCCGTCTCTCATGCTGTCAGAGGCATAAAGAAGCCGACTAAGCCCAAGGTGAAGGCAGAAGTGCCCGCGGCGGCTAAACCGGGGACTACAATTGCGTCTGAGGGAGTCTTGCCTGGGGCCTACGAGAAGTTTAAGCAGATAGGCAGTGAGTTGGGGGTTAAAGAACCCTTGTTAGGCAGCTATGCTGATTATGTTTTCCAGCTTGGTGGTGACAATATCAATAAGGTATATGAGGGGCTCCATGGGCTGGGGTTGAGGCATGATATTGTTCAGCGCTGGACCAGGCTCTACGGTGGGTTTCTCGGGCAACCTCTGCCTCAGCTGGGGGAAGCCGGCAATATAGCAGCTGTCAAAAAGTTCTCTGTGGTCAATGACGAAATAATGCCTGATGAAGAAGGCGATTACACTTTCACTCAAGCTCTGAGGTTACTCTCCACTAAAACCGGCGGTGGTGATGACACTAAAGCTCTTCTTGTTGGCATTTATAAAAAGCTAACCGAGGGCGAGACCGGCGGCCTAGCTGCCCTCAAAGACGAAGTTAGGCAGCTGAGGGAAGATAGGTCCAGGACTGAGATAGCCGCGGTAATGACATCTGTGCAGGGACTGCGGGCGGAGCTTGTAGCGATAAAAAGTGAGCAGGGGGCCAAGGGTGAATTCGATATAATGGGCCAGGGATTGAGTTTGCTGGATAGGAGGCTCGGCAGCATCGAAAGTGGCATCATGGCGCGGTGGTCTATACCGCCTGGACCAATGTCAGAAGAATCAAGGAAAGAGCTAACTCAAGCCATTTCAACCCAGTCTCAAGAGGAACAAGCACTCGATGACTTAGCTGAAGTTGTTTTTTACGGCGGCAAAGGCAGTGCCGAGCGCTCAGTATTACCAAAGCAAAGAGTTGTGCCACAGCCACCGGCAACTTATGCCTAAAGACTTGACAAATCTCTAACAGCTACTCATAATGGCATTGTAGGTGGGGAGTGCTGGCAATCCGGCAGCTGTGGTATAGCTCCTCCTTATAAAAGAAGAGGGCAGGTGAAGGTTATTAGCGTTTCTCAAGCCTGCCTTCTTTGATTTGCAGGAGCTTGACAAGGTGTGTTATACTATAAAAAATAAGAAACGTTAAGGAGAGACGCTAATGAGAAACGCACAAGAAAACCCCAACCTTGCCACTGTTTCCCACGCTGATGGACAGCTATGCCGCAATGATTATCAGCCTCAAGTTACTAACCCGATGCGGCTAATCCAAGCCACTAACCAGGCTCAGCCTCAAACCGCAGCTCCAGCGATAGCGGCAACTCAAGCCAAGCCACTAACCACCCAAGAAGTCATCGACAAGTTTCTGACGGCCAAAACGTATAGCGTCAGCCAGGCGACCATTAAGAGCTACCGAGCTACCCTGCGCGTCTTTGCCAGGCACTGCCCTAGCCTTCCTACTACGCCCGAGGAGATTGAACAATATCTATCTCGTTACAATTCAGATACGCCTACGGCTAGGGGTGCCTATACGGCTATTCGCTTAATGTATAATTTTGCCGGCGGCCGGTTGGGTGTAACTAATCCGATGGCACAGGTCGTCAGACCTCGCTTTAAGCCTAAAACGCCAGATCGCCTTACTGCTATCCAGGCTCGGGCGCTGCTGGATGCCATAGCCACTGACCTGGAGCGGGCATTAGTCTACTGCTTTCTAGGTTTAGGCTTGCGCCTATCTGAGGCACAGCGCCTCAATTTGGGCGACATTGGCGAGGACACCATACTAATTCACGGCAAGGAACGGGTGGAGCCCATGCCTTTACTGCCGGAGATACGGGACGCCCTGCTCAAGCTAACTGATGGTCGGCAGCCTGATGAGGCTGTCTTTCAGGGACAGCGGGGGCGGCTCTCCATTGATATGATTGGCGGTTATATCATTAAGAGGCTATTTATCCGGGCTGGGATTAACGGCGTGAAGCAATCGCCCCACACCTTGCGACACTCAAGGGGCGCCCTAACGGCGGCGGCTGGGCTTGATAGCCTCTCCAGCAAGCGGTTACTGCGCCACCGTAGCACGGCCATGACTGATCTCTACAGCCAGCTAAACTTTGGTGAGCTTAGAGCTAAGGAAGAGCGTTACAACCCTCTGCGCATACTGGCAGTCCCGGAGCATTCGGAAAGATATACTATTTCTCCGAATGAGTTGCTACCCCAGCTACTTGACCAGCTTGAGGCATTGGGGCAGACGGCTACAGAACTAAAGCGGGCTCTAGGCTCTAATGGACACAAAGCTGGAGCACTTTCAGAGATAAAGAGAATGCTTGAGCAGGAGATTGTGAAATAATTTCCTGCTTTTTTATTTGGGGGGCGCTGCCGGGAGACCGGCCTCAGCCAAGAGGGTTTTGGCATACCGCTTGGTTGGATCCTCCCCGTGCCATGTGCTGGCCGGGTAGCAGAATTGGCGGTGCAGTGCCCCCTTAAAAACACGTTAATTGATTAAAAGTGAATAGGGGTTCGGCTTACCTACTTGCCGCTCCAGACAAAAAGACAAGTGAGTGGTTGACGAAGGCTAACAACAAGCCAATAAGTGGAAGGACCACTCGTTTGAGGACGGCCAATTATAACACGCGGAAGCCTAAGAAGAGCTGGCTCCGGGTAACAAAAGACAACCCTTGTCCTATCTGCGGCAAGCCGGATTGGTGTATGGTTTCGGCAGATGGCAAGGCCGCCATCTGTCCTCGGGTAGAATCGCCTCAGTACCTAGGCGAAGCCGGCTACCTGCACAAGCTCGATAGTGATGGAGCGGAAGACAAGTCGGCCTATGTAAAGCGCTCAGCCGATAGAAGCAGCCCTCCTACTACCGATTTCCCAATAGCCAAGGTAGAGCGCCGGAATACCGTCTACGCGACTTTACTGGAGGACACACTTAGCCTAAGTGATGACCATGACGCCAACCTGAAGGCTAGAGGTTTGCTCTCAGATGTTGTTGAGGGCAACTTCTATAGGACTCTTCCTAAGAATGACCGGCGGCAGCTAGCTGCCAAAGTAGGGGCCAATGTCAAGTTAGCCGGCGTGCCAGGCTTCTATCTTGATAGAGGTAAGCCCAGCCTAAATGGCGCTGCTGGCTTGCTAATACCAATTCGCAATGCCTCCCTGTCTATTGTGGCGTGCCAGATAAGGCGCGATAAGGTAGACGGGGGCGGCAAGTATGTGTGGCTGTCATCCAGTGGCCTGAATTATGGGTCGGGTCCCGGTAGTCCGGCCCACTTTGCCGAGCCGCAAGACCTGGAATACCCCGACATTGTAGTCGTTACTGAGGGGGCCCTGAAGGCTGATATAATTGCCCATTTCCTAAAGTGCCCGGCTATAGGCGTAGCTGGCGTAGCTAGCTGGCGAAAAGCAGTCGATATGCTGGTCCAGCTCCTACCCCGGGAGGTGGCGTTAGCCTTCGATAACGATAGGTTCGAAAATAAAGTTGTCCAGGATAATCTAACCAAACTCGAAGATAAGCTCATAGCCGAGCATTTTAAAGTCTACGAGGCGCAATGGTCTCTAAACTACAAAGGTTTTGATGATTACCTAGCTACCGGTGCCAAAGACTTAGCCTTTCTAGAGGTTAGTAGACCTATCAAAGAGGTCTCTCCTAATTATAAAGAGCCCCATACCAAAAGTAACAAATTAGAAGCGCCTATCTGGCTATTGATAAACAACCTAAAACCTCAAGCCACTCATATAGTCGGTCCGGATACCTTGTCGCCGTTCTCTATACCTGGGTGTGAGTGTCCATATTGCCTAGCCACACGAGAGTGGATATCGGGCGTTGCTATAAAAGCCAAGGAGCACAATTCCCATGAGTAATAAAGGGGACATAAACCTACATTACCATCACTATCTACCTGTAGCGGACGCTATACCGGCTAAGCATAACGAGCGGGAGGGCAAAGAATTTAGCGACATCCTAAACGAAATTAGAAAGTGGAAAGTCAGGGAGGAGTTTTCCAAAATAGATATAAACCATCAGGGCGCCACGTGTGGCACTACCATGCCGGTTGAGTATGACGAGAAAGAGGACTTCAGGGAATTTAACGACGCCTTAAACAAGGTCAAGGGTGAATACTTGGGGCTAGGCGCTGAGGGGACCTTGTGTGGCCGGTGGGCAATGGTCAAGTCGTGTGAGAATGGGCACTACATCCTCAAACGGCTGGTATGTGGTAGGGAATGGTGCCCTGCTTGTGGGCAGGATCACTCCGAGCATCATAACAGGCGTGTTAGCCGGCTGATCCCGCGGGTGTTTGCGATGGGTGTTATAAGCTACCTTGTTTTTGAAGTGCCATTAAGCCTTAGGGACCAGTTTTGGGACGTCGAGAAAATTCGTCAAGCCAGGCGATATGTGCATCGGCTATTGAAGCGGGAGTTTAATACCCGGGGCGTGAGCCGGTGGCATTATTATGGGGAGCCCCTGATAGATGAGTTTAGTAAGGAGCTAGAACTTGGCAAATATCATCCGCATCTAAATGTGCTGCTAGAGCATGGCTTCATTGGCAAGAAGCAGCTCAAGCGTATTCGTAAGCTGTGGTCTCAGTGGCTATACCACGAGTGTGGCCAGAAGCGGTACTACAAGATTGCCCCGGTTTACACTAAATACAGCAAGTCCCCGGGGAAGAAATGGCATTGGATAGAATACATAACCCGACCGACCTTTAAGGTTCTATCCGATGAGAATAGGGATCTGGCCAAGGCTCTGTACAGCTTT
>JABUBN010000372.1_pt1 | contig 13322 bp, 9 predicted proteins | sample 7240341 | NCBI WGS metagenome assembly JABUBN01 (sample SAMN07256345, study PRJNA390944) | subsurface metagenome | isolation source: Methane hydrate marine sediment | place: Pacific Ocean: Eastern North Pacific, ODP site | reverse complement strand
GTCTGAAGCCGGAGGATTATAATAATGCCGGTGAATTTTTTTATGCATCCAATAAATTCCGTTCTGCCCGGCTTTCGTTTAAGACTGCTTTTGCACTGTTAATTGCTGAAGGCAGAGCTGATTCTGAAACCGGTGCACTGGTAAAAAGTAATCTGGGATTGTTATACCATACAACCGGCAGGTTTACACTTTCGGAAGAATTTACACTGGCGGCTTTAAAATTGCGAAAAGAAACATTAAATGACCGGGCAGGTTATGGAGCTTCTCTGAATAACCTGGCCGTTTTGTATAAAGATCTTGGCCGCTATAATGAAGCGGAGGAACACATCCGTTCTGCTGTTGAAATTACAAGGGAAACCATGGGTGGTGAAAGCGCGGCGCTGGCTATTGTTCTGAATAACCAGGCGATCTTGTTCCAGGTTCTGGGGAATTATAAAGAAGCTGAAAGGATACTTAAAGAGGCTATTGAAATAGCAGGTATTGAGCTCAGGGAAAAATCTCCCAATTTTGTAAGGCTAAAAGTAAACTTAGCTTTGTTATACCAGTTGCAAAACCGTTATGATGAAGCGGAAGAGATATATCTTGAAGCAATAAGGATAAAGAAAAACCGCCTTGGGACAAACCATCCCGATTATGCAGTGATGCTTCGAAATTTAGCTTCCCTGTATCAGCTTAAAGGTGATTATACCCGGGTTGAGGAGAATTTAAATAAGGCCATTGAAATTTACCGTAATAAATTCGGTGAACAACACCATGTATATGCTGCTGCAATTTATGATCTGGGCAGATTTTACCAGTTCAGGGGAAACATAAATAAAGCCCGGCCCCTGATTACCCAAGCCATTCAAATTCAAAAGAACAAGTTAGGCGACCATCATCCAGGCCTTACGGAATCGATGGAAGCAATGGCTATTCTTGAGTGGCAGGAAGGGAAATTGAATGAAGCAGCACGGTCATATATAAACGTTCTGGATGAGTACCTGTACCAGATCAATACTTATTTCCCCTCCATGAGCAACAATGATAAATCGCGGTTCTGGGAGAAGATCCATCCGAAGTTTATGCGTTTTTACAATTTTGCGCTTGATGCGGAAAAGGAAAAACCTGAAATCAGGGGTAATGTATACAATTATCATATAGCCACGAAAGCATTGTTATTAAACGCCACGAACAAGGTTAAAAACAAAATATTGAATAGCGGAGACGAAAAGCTGATAAAGAAATACAACGAATGGATCGATCTTAAGGAATACCTCGCCAGGTTATATACCATGTCGAAAGAGGAACTGGCAGCAGATAAAATTAATCTCGATTCGCTGGAAGCCGAAACAAATCTGAAGGAAAAAGAGTTGTCCCGGGCATCAGAACTTTTTGAAACAGGGTATAAAATGCAGGCAATAAGTTACACGGATATATCGGAAAAACTGGATGAAAGGGAAGCCTGTATAGAAATTTTAAGATTCCCAAAATATAATTTTTTTATACCTGACACCCTTGTTTATTATTCCGCGTTAATAATCGATAACGATAGAAACAAGCTGCCTGAGCTGGTGGTATTTGAAAACGGGAACCAACTGGAATCCTTTTATGCAAAGAAATACAGAACAGCCATGCAAAGAGGGTTTGAAGGAGAAGCTTTTTATGAAGTGTATTGGAAACCGCTGGAAAACAAGACTTCCGGCAAAACGATGTTATATGTTTCGGTTGACGGGATATACAACCAGATTAATATAAATACTTTGCAGATGGCGTCAGGTAAATTTGTTATTGAGGAGAAGGATCTTTTTTATGTGACGAATACGAAAGATGTTATTGGGGTTAAGAACAGGATCTCAGGATCCGTTTCGGTTGACAAGGGAGCTGTATTATTAGGCGATCCTGATTACGATAAAGATTTCGACTGGCAGCAAATGAAACAAATGACCCTTCCGGAACTACCCGGAACAAAGGTTGAAGTAGAAAAAATCGAAACCCAACTGCTTAATAAAGCATGGAAAGTGAAGGTTTATTTGCAGGAAGATGCTTCGGAAGAGAATCTGAAAAGGGTAAAAAGTCCGTATCTGTTACATATTGCAACCCACGGTTTTTTCCTTGAGGATCTCAAGCCTGGCAGTCAGGAAAAGATTTTCGGCATTGAACCCATGAAAGCTTCTGAGAATCCATTGTTGCGTTCAGGATTGATGTTTACGGGTGCGGATAATACTGTTCAGAATATTAATACCAGGGAAAGCCGAAGTACGGATGATGGAATATTAAATGCCTATGAAGCCATGATACTGGATCTTGATCATACTGAGCTGGTTGTTCTCAGTGCATGTGAGACCGGATTGGGTGAAATCAGAAACGGTGAGGGTGTTTATGGGCTACAGCGTGCTTTTCAGATAGCCGGCACCTCTTCGGTAATGATAAGTCTCTGGCAGGTGAGCGATGAGGTTACACAAAAGCTTATGACGAATTTTTATAAATACTGGCTGGAAACAGGAGACAAACATAAGGCGTTCACCCGGTCGCAACTGGAGATAAAGCAAAAGTATTCTGCACCGTTTTACTGGGGAGCGTTTATTATGGTGAATAAATAGAAGAAGGCTAAGGCTAAGGCTGAGGAGGAAGAGGCGAAAGATCGAAAGGGCTAAGAGGCGAAAAAGAAAAGTTATTAAGTTAGTGAGTTAGTGGGTTAGTAAGTAAGTGAATTGAATTTTGAATGCATTTGAAAGGAATTAAAATAGTAAATAATGAAAATCATAAGAGAATTCGAGGAATTTGCCATCAAGGGCAATATGTTCGATATGGCGATCGGTATCATTGTCGGTACATCGTTTCATAAAATTATTACATCACTGGTGGATGATATAATAATGCCTCCGTTGGGGTATCTTATCGGAAGGGTTGACTTTAGTAATCTTAATATTGTAATTCAGAAAGAGGTTGTTGAAAAGGGCGGGAATGTTGTTACGGAATTGGTAGCATTTAACTATGGGAATTTTATTCAGGTCATGATTGATTTTCTGATTATTACGGTAATCATTTTCCTGGTAATAAAGCTGTTTAACAAATTGCGGAGAAAAGCTGAAGATGAAAAGGATAAGGAAGTTCCAACACCCAGGGAGATTGAATTGTTGGCCGAGATCAGGGATATTTTAAAGAGTGATTTAGGTAAATAAGAGAGTTAATGGGTATTATTAAACTCCTATGAAGCCATGTTTAGCATAATGAACTTTGGGATTTACACACATAACGGGAATCTTTGAACTATTTGCTATGATATATTGTTCGCTTGCACCCAATATGTAATCACTGAAATTGATATGTTTTGTGGTCATGATGAGGATCAGGTCAGCATGAATATCTTGTGCAAATTTGACGGTTTCTTTGTCGAAATGTCCGGCTTTACCAATCGTATGAATTTCATAGTTGATATTATTCTGGATCAGGTGCTTAATGGCAAAGTTTATGTTGATATTCATTTTTTTCAGCAGTGATTTATCCGCTACGCTTGCTTTTAAAATATGAATTTTCGAGTCGAAATATTTACCGAGGTAGATAGCCCATTGTAATTTTTCCTTGTTCTCTTGTTTGAAATCGACTGGAAAGACAATATGTTGATATTTTTCCATATCGGTGGGTTTATTCTGTATAACGAGGAAGGGTACTTTTGATCCCGCGATCACTTTAAGCGCCCAACTGCCTGTAATTTTTTGCATACCCTTCATACCATGGGTTCCCATAATAACCATGGAAGCTTCTGAATCGCTGGCATATTCGGAAATAGCTGAAAAAATATTTCCTTCCAAAATAATTGATCCGGGTCTGATTCCATACTTTTGTTCGGTATCTTCGGTAACTTTTAATAATCTGGCATTCAATTTGTCTTTTTGCTCCGGGCTGTAACTTTTACTTGCAATGTGTAATAACCGGATACCATTGTCCACCATCTTTGCCACCTTTACTCCGTGCCCAAGGGCATTTTCCGCAATCTTTGTAAAATCCCATGGGATTAAAATAAATTTACTTTCCTGTTCCATTTGTATATAAATTATATTATCATCCTGATACAAAATTAATCCAATCTTTTGATTTTTAAAAATGTAAAGGTATAACGGAATTGTATGTTCACTTAGTGTACTAACGAAGATACTATTTAGTGGCCATACTATAAAGTAGAAGAATAATAACCGCGTTGAGCAAAGAGCCGAGGGCGTAGCGCGCGGAGCAAGGAGCATGGTTGTGCCAGGTAAAGCCCGTGAAAGGAGAACGGATTTTCCATGAACTCATAAAATAGTTGGTGGGTTAATAACAAAAATTATAATTTTACAGAATTAAAAAAAACTTAATTAGGTATAGAAATGAAAAAAAGGATTAAGATCAAAGACTTGTTGGAATCAACTGATTTTGGAAAAGAGATCCATGTAAAGGGTTGGGTCAGAACAAAAAGGGGAATTAAAACCATTGCATTTATAGCATTAAATGATGGTTCCGTTATTCATAATATCCAGGTTGTTGTTGATATTACAAAATTTGATGAAAAAACCGTTAAATTTATTACCACCGGTTCGTGTATTGGTGTAACAGGAATACTTACAGAGTCGCAAGGCAAAGGCCAGGCTGTTGAAATTCAGGCAAATGAAATAGAAGTATACGGTACGGCTGATCCGGTGAGCTATCCTTTACAGAAGAAAGGACATACGTTGGAGTTTTTAAGGGAAATTGCTCATTTACGACCCCGAACCAACACTTTTGGGGCAGTATTAAGGATAAGGCATGCCATGTCGTTTGCCACTCACAAATACTTTAACGATAAAGGTTTTTATTATATCCATTCGCCTATTATTACCGGATCTGATGCTGAAGGGGCAGGAGAAATGTTCAGGGTTACGGTTCTTGATGATAAAAATCCTCCATTGAAAGAAGACGGAACGGTTGATTACAACCAGGATTTTTTTGGCAAGGAGACCAATCTTTCGGTTTCCGGTCAGTTAGAAGCCGAATTGACCGCTCTGGCATTATCGGAAGTATATACTTTTGGACCTACTTTCAGAGCGGAAAATTCAAATACTCCCCGTCATCTTGCTGAATTCTGGATGATTGAACCCGAAATGGCTTTTTATGATATTCATGATAATATGGACCTGGCTGAGGAGCTTTTAAAATTCCTGATCAGCTATTCACTTGAGCATTGTTCTGAAGATATTCGGTTTTTAAATAACTTTTATGATAATGATTTGATTAGCAGGCTTAACTTTATCGTGGAAAACAAGTTTGTTCGGGCAGTCTATTCCGAAGCCGTTGAAATACTATTGAATTCCGGTCAGAAATTTGAATTTCCGGTAAAGTGGGGATTGGATCTGCAAGCTGAACATGAACGGTATTTAGTGGAAAAACATTTTAAAAAGCCAGTGATCCTGACTGATTATCCGAAAGAAATCAAAGCCTTTTACATGAAACAGAATGATGATGGAAAAACAGTCCGGGCTATGGATGTGTTATTTCCGAAGATAGGTGAAATTATCGGAGGATCGCAGAGGGAAGAAAATTATGATCGTTTATACAGCAGGATAAAGGAATTGAATATCGTGGAGGATGAACTATGGTGGTATCTGGAAACAAGGAAGTTTGGAACTGTATTTCACAGTGGTTTTGGGCTGGGATTTGAGAGAATGATCTTGTTTATGACGGGTTTGGGAAATATCCGTGATGTTATCCCATTTCCGAGGACTCCCAGAAATGCAGAGTTTTGATTATTGTGCCAAATGCATGCCTTCGGCAGAATTTCCAGGTTACCCCGTTGGAATAATTATCCTACGGGATTAATCTGTGTTAGGGTCTCGTTTCTTGTCGGTATCGTATATGTTTCGTGGCACAAATTATTTAGATGTTTTTTATTAATTTTATTTAAAATTGCAGATGGATATTTTTTCATCGTCAGAAATAGGATGGATTAGCAAGGTTAATCGGGTAAGAAAATGTTAAAGCAGAGATTACAGCAAAAGTTATTGCAGAAGCTTTCACCCCAGCAAATCCAAATGATCAAGTTGCTGGAGATTCCAGCCATTCATCTTGAACAGAGGATAAAAAAGGAGTTGGAAGAAAATCCGTTATTGGAAGTTGGAGAAGAAAATGAAGAGGAAAGCAATAATGAAAGCGAAGTTACGCAAGAAACGATTAATGAGGAAGGAGATGAATTCTCATTGGAAGATTACATGAATGCAGAGGATATCCCATCCTATAAGTTATCAGCAAGGAACTATTCAAAGAGTGAAAGGCAGGCTGAAATTCCTTTCTCGATTGGTTCAACTTTCCATGATTTTCTTGAAAATCAAATGGGGTTGAGGATATTAACCGAAGAACAGAAAACGCTTACCGCCTATGTTTTAGGAAATATTGATGAAGACGGATATTTACGGCGAAAGATTGAGAATATTGTTGATGATCTGGTTTTTTCCCAGAATATTGTAACCACTGAAGAAGATCTTCAAAAGATCCTGCGGATTGTTCAGGATTTTGATCCTCCCGGAGTGGGAGCAAGAGATCTGCAGGAATGCTTATTGTTGCAGATTGAGAGGAAAGACCTGGAAATTCCTGTTATTAAACTGGCCAGGCAGATCCTGAAATATTATTTTTCTGAATTTACAAAGAAGCATTACGAGAAGATACTTACCCGTATGAACATATCGGAGGAGGAACTAAAAGAAGCAATAAATGAAATACTTAAGCTAAATCCAAAACCCGGAAGTTCCTTCAGTGATCCCCTGAACAAAACAACTCAACATATCATTCCCGACTTTATACTTGAAAACAAGGATGGAGAGTTGGAATTGAGTCTGAATTCAAAAAATGTACCCGAATTGAGGATCAGCCGGACGTACAGCGACATGCTGGAATCGTTTCAAGCTAACAGGAATAATCAGACCAGGGAAGAGAAAAATACTGTAAGCTTTGTAAAACAGAAGCTTGATTCGGCAAAATGGTTCATTGATGCCATTAAACAGAGACAAAACACCCTGTTGCTAACTATGAATGCAATCATCAACTTCCAGAGGAAATATTTTACCGATGGGGATGAAACCAAGCTAAAACCCATGATTTTAAAGGATATTGCAGAGAAGACAAATCTTGATATTTCAACCATTTCCAGGGTCGCAAATAGTAAATACATCCAAACTCATTTTGGCATATTTACATTAAAATATTTCTTTTCCGAGGGCTTGCAAACGGATTCCGGTGAAGAGATTTCGACAAGGGAAATAAAGAAAATATTGGAAGAATGTGTTGAAAATGAAGTAAAACAAAAACCGCTCACCGATGAAAAACTTGCAAATATCCTTAGGGAAAAAGGATACCTGATTGCAAGAAGAACGGTAGCCAAATACCGTGAACGACTGGGAATTCCCGTTGCCCGGTTAAGAAAGGAACTTTAATTTGCAAAGGAATATCTTTGCACGAATGACTTCCCGATGCAGAGGACTTTAGCCAATATTATATCGATCTTGTTCCATCCCATGTTTATGCCAACATACGGGATACTTATTCTGTTCAATTCGGGCACATTCCTTACCTATTTGCCTTTTGAATATAAACGATTGATATTCATCATTGTATTGGTTAACACAGCGATTTTGCCAATGAGCCTGGTTCCTTTATACCTTTACCAAAAGATGATTAGTACTATCCACATGAGTAGTAACCGTGAACGGATAATTCCACTGCTTGTGAGCACCCTTTTGTTTTATTTTGCCTATTATCTTGTTAACCGGTTGAATATTCCCCATTTGATAAAATCGTATATTCTGGCAGGCGCCGTTGCTGCGTTTATAGCTTTTCTGATATCATTCAAATGGAAAATTTCTGTCCATATGATGGGAATTGGTGGTTTATTCGGTGCCGTTATAGTGATTTCATCCCGGTTGATGGTAGACCTGAAGTTTTACTGGGTAACAATTATTATTATTGCAGGTTTGACAGGATTCGCACGTTTACGGTTAGATTCCCATAATCCCCTTCAGGTGTATGTTGGTTTTGGGATAGGGTTAATTTCCGTGGCAGGTGTATTGCTTATAAAATGACCGTTTCCAGGTTTTCAAGTTGTTTTTCCAAAAGAGTTGTATTATGCTTTATTGTCGGAGACTTTAGTTTTTTTAATTTTTCAAGTCCTTTTTTAATATCGAGTTGCCCTTGTTCCATACAAATAAAAAGTTTTCGGCTATTCATATAGTTTCCCAAATATTCCTGTTCGGTTTGTCCCGGTGTTGGTATAATAAGTGCAGGTTTCCCCAAAACAACCAGGTCCATAATGATGGAATAGCCCGAGCGGCAAATTACAAAGTCAGAATGAAGAATATGGAATTTAAGATCTTCCGGTGACAGATGGGATACTTCGGTTATCCGACCCCATTCATTGGATGTGGTTTTGATCCCCGGTTTCCCCCTTACCACCAAGGATTTTTTGTTTAATTGTTGCAATTGGCCAAGAATCTTCTCTTCAAGTATAGTACGCTGTGGTTCCGGCCCGGATAATATGACAACAATTTCGTAGGTAGGGTTATTGGATTTAAAATTAACCTTCAAAAGAAACCTGGACATTACACCGATAAATACAGCGTTTGACGGCAAGGGATATTTATGTGAAAGTTCTCCTGAAAGATTGCTTTCGGTTTCTTCATCAGGAATCCAGCAAAGACCGTATCTTCGGATGATTGTCTTATGGATAAGGTAAGCAGGGTATTCGAAAGCACTTAGGACTTTTGGAAACTTAATATTTATCTGATGGGTGATATAAATTGATTTTGTTTTCCTGTTCCACAAGCCAAAACGGTTATCTGAAATAACAAAATCAATATTGTGTCTTTGAATCACCTGTTTTAGTTTTTGATGCTCCCGAAGGATACTTATTAGAATTTCAGGAAGATTAAAAAAGATTTTGAGAGCCAGAGGTGTCTGTTTCGAATATCTGAGTGTAAATGAAGGGAATTTTATCCAGGGTAGTTCAGGGAATTCCGTACGCAACAAAGCAAGTGGAAGATTATCGGTACCAATAATGATATTATATCCCTTTTCTTTTAGTTTGTGAATAAGATAGATATCCCTGCTTGCATGTCCCAGACCCCAATCCAGAGGGCAAATCAGTATTGTTTTGGAAGTATTAATAATAGTTTATGTATCGGAATTTCAAAATTATCTACTGATATATAATGAGTTATGTTATTTGCTTAATTGTTTTTCGTATTAAAGGCTAAGGCTGAGGCTAAGGAATTTGACTGCACATCATAGCCTTATGCTGAAGCCCTGGCTTCAGCATAGGAGCTATTGAATTCAATTTGTCTTGTTTTTTATTTTTCAGGCATATTTTTCCTGTTTCTTTGTTTTTATCTGTAATAAAACCTGAAGCCTGTGATGCAAGGCTTTGATTTACAAGTTCATAACAACTCCCCCTGTATATTTTGGTTTTATCCAATCTCTCATATCTACCGAACTCCTCTGACATGTATTCGTCACAGAATTGGCTGCCCTGCGCATGTCGGATACTAATCCGTATTTTTCTTCTGTAGGATATGTTTTGGTAACTTCATAAATCTTTAAAAGTAATGCAAATGCTTTTTGCCATACAGGCCCTGTGAAATAGTGACGAAGTCACTGCTACAGAGTAGCATTTCACAGGGCAGGCATATCTGTAAAATCTTTGTATGCCATCTTTTATTATTTATGCCCTAAACTTCTAAAACCTCTTACCTCCCTTAGCCTCTCCCGAAAGTTTTCGGGATTAGCCTTAGCCTTGGAGAAAAATCAAAATTAGTAGTATAATTCCAACCGAGCGTTAGCGAGCTCATGAACACAATAACTAATTAACAATATGTGAATAATTATTACATTTTTTAATTAATTTGCGAAGCTATGTTCATTAATTCGAGATGATTGTACAATATTTACTGTATTGTACGGTTATAATCTACTTTAATATCAAAAACATCAACATGCTTTGACCATTTACCTCTCTTCTTTTTATGATATAGTATTGAGCCTTTCATATGTGTGACCTTTGGATCGGTTAATATTTTGGAGATTTTATAAATGCTATCCTGCCCGGTCTTTTCAATTTTAATTTCCTGAAACGGGTCACGAAACCCATATTTCGACTCGTCATTATACCAATAATAAATGAATACCGATGGATTCACTGATTTATCGTCCTTATACATTTTAATCCTGGCACTTAAAGAATAGGTTCCCGTACCATAAACCCGGATATTAAAACCAATTTGTTCCTTTTCTCCATCTCGAGGCAAATGCCATTCTCTTTTGCGATTCCAGAGGTTACGTCTCATTTGACGGGCTGCTTCTTCGGTATATCTTGCAGGGCCAATAATTCTTCCCTCCATTTTGCTTAATTCACTGATCACCAATTCATAAATTTCGTCCAGTTCATCCGGTTTGTTTGAATAAAAATTAAAGGTTTTATCAAAATCTTCTTTTTCGAAACCGTGTTTATTAATTACATCGATGTAGTTGCTGACGGAATCCCTGCCCGGATATTTTTTTCTCACTTTTGAGAGGATTTGTAGTCCTTCAGAGAGATGAATATCAACCAGCAACGGCACTAAATCTTCTTCCGGAATGATATCCGAACGTTTTATTCGCTTTTCCGGATTGCTACAAGCAAATGGCAGAAAAAAGAGAATAGTGATAACTATGGAAATGTATTTCATGCTTCAAAATTACGATTTTTCGCATAAATTGATTCTTTAAATGTATCAAATCTTCGATAGTGCGTGAAAGTGTAGCCTCATTGATTTAACGGGGATCAATCAAAAATTTTCCCGATATATAACGTACCGGGTACCATGCAGCCAGGTACCCGATGAACAAGACAGTCAGGAAGACGTAGATAAAATCAGGGAGCTCTATATTAACCGGATAGGTATCAATTACAAAGGAGTCGCTTCCCTGGATTTTAATTAATCCGAAGTGTTGTTGGATCCAACAAATAATTGTTCCTGTCATTAAGCCTAGAATGGCCCCCAGAATTGAAATCATCCAGCCTTCGAAAAGAAAGATCTTACGCAATACCGACAAGTTTGCTCCCAGACTTCGTAAGGTATCGATGTCCTTCTTTTTTTCAATGATCAACATGGTTAAAGAACCGATCACATTAAATGACGCAATAATTAAAATAAAGGTAAGTATCAGGAAAATAGCCCATTTTTCTGATTTCATGATTTTGTACAACAATTCCTGCTGCTCAAACCGGTTTTTAACTTCATAACCGGTTCCAAGGTATTTTTTAATTTCTTCTTGTATTTTATCCTTGTTGAAAACCGGATCGAGTTTTAATTCAATTGCACTAACCTCATTTGAGTAATCCAGTAAATCCCTTGCAAAGTCAATCGGGACGATAATATACCTGGAATCAAAATCCTGCTGGATTGCAAAGATCCCGGAGGGGAATATATATTTCCGGCTGAACGCTTTTTCGGGGTTTAATGAGACTTTTTGAGTTCTTTTTGGAACATAGATGTTTATAGGGGTGATGAAGTTCAGTCCAACGGCTAAATTCAGTGCAACTCCCTGACCAATTACCGCATAGTTGTTTTTATTTTCTTTTAAAATAAACTCACCATCGATAATCATACTGTCAATGCCGCTCATGTTTATAAATTCGTCGCTAACGCCCTTTATAGTGACGATGTATTGTCTGTCATCGTATTTTAGCAGTGCATTTTCCTCGATGATCTCTGACATATAAAGAACTCCCTTAAGCTTCTTCAGGTTTTGAATCCTTTCAACGCCGGATGAAAATGTTTTACCTTCTTTTATGGTGATCTTTATATCAGGATCAAAGGAATTGAATAAGGATTGAATCAGGTTATCGAATCCGTTAAATACTGATAAAATAACAATTAAAGCCATAGTTCCTATGGAGACGCCAACGACCGAAATTGCAGAAATAATATTTATAACATTCCTTGATTTCTTTGCGAAAAGATATCTCTTTGCTATATAAAAGGAGAAATTCAAATTAACCCGGTTAATTATAAAAAGTTAAAGTTATAAACTTCGTTCGGAACAGAAAAGGAATTGATACCTAAAAGAAAGAAGGCCTCTGACCAGGACTTTAACCGGCACCTTCCCGGGAACTCCAGGACGTTCTGTCAATTAAACCACAGAGACCTTCAGTAGTTGGGAATAAATAAATAAATTTTAGCAAAAATAAGAATTATTTCCAGGCTTTGACGATCAATCCTGTACCAGTTTTATGCATTTTATTAACATCGATCCAATTCAATAAACAGGAAAAGGGAAAAGTGAACAGGTAATAGAAGGGTAAAACCAGGAAAAACAGTTTATGTATACCGACGAGTAAAATTGGATATTTCATTGATAGTTTCCAGGATATTTTACCAGGCAAACCATAGGTATAGGAAACATCAACTTTTGAATAACCGGCAGTCAGCAACTTCTTTTCAATGTCAAGTATGTTATATCCATTCCTGACATGTTCCTCAATAAATGATTCTTCTCCTTCGTGGCGAACATCTGAACCACCCTGATCGGAAGGGGTGGATATCAGGAGTAATCCGTTTGATTTAAGGGATCGGTAAAAATTTTTAAATACGGTTCTGTCGTCAAGGATATGCTCCATTACATCAACCGACAGGATCAGATCATAGGTTTCTTCCTTTTTGTATTTTGTAAGATCTGCCTCTTCAAAGCTTACCTTAATTTTTGATTTTCTTTTGTTAAAAAAGCGGATACAATCCTCGATTTGTTCTTTGTTAATATCAATAGCTTTAACTTTCCAGTTTGGCGAAAGGGAAGAGAGATAATAGGTATATTGTCCAAAACCTGCTCCGGCATCCAGAATTTCAGCTTTATCTCTCTTTATTTTCCTGAATTTCCTGATTTCCCTTTTGATATACCATGCCCTGAGCAACAGGATATCCAGCAATTTATAAAAAAGTATTCTGGTGAAAGAGGATTGATTGAAAGCGTTTCCGAGTATTCGCTTTATGGGATCGTATTGCATATCAGAAAATCAGGGTTTGAGCAGATTCTCAATGTTTTCAACATAATCAAGGGTGTCATCGATATAAAAATAGATTTCAGGAATAGTTCTTAGTTGATACCGGACTCTTTTTCCAAGTTCATGCCTGATTTTTTTTACATTTTCAGATATAGTCTTAATGACCTCTTGTTTATTCTTTGAAGGGAAAATGCTCAGGAATACTTTAGCATGAGAGAGATCGGGAGTTACTCTAACCACAGTGACGGTAATCATACTTCCCCGGGCAAATATTTGTCCTTCCCGTTGAAAAACATCCCCAAGTTCACCC
>JABUBN010000371.1_pt1 | contig 13325 bp, 13 predicted proteins | sample 7240341 | NCBI WGS metagenome assembly JABUBN01 (sample SAMN07256345, study PRJNA390944) | subsurface metagenome | isolation source: Methane hydrate marine sediment | place: Pacific Ocean: Eastern North Pacific, ODP site | reverse complement strand
TATAAATGAATTTGCCCCAAATAGTTGCCATGGTAATCCAATATCGCTCCAAAAATAATCTTTTATAATATATCCTAAGATCTTTCCGTTTAACTGATTTATCAAAATTTCCATTGAATCTGTAAATTCATATTCGCCTCTAATTGACTTTTCTGTTTTCTCAATTGCTTTAAAGATCATAGGATTAAAAATATAAATTCCCGCATTTGCTAAATTCCCTAAATTTAATTCTGGAGAAGGCTTTTCAGTAATCTTTTCTACAAAATCATCAGAGTTAAGCGAAATTATTCCATAATCTTGAGGATTATTTACTTTCAATAATGTTATTAATCCTTCGATTTTAGTTTCATTAAATTTTTCTAAAATATCTTTAAAGATTTGTGGATCTGTTATCAAATCACCATACATCAACAAGAATGGTGTATCTTTAACAAAATCTTTAGCATAACTTACGGCGTGCCCTGTCCCTAATTGCTCTTCTTGAGAAATATACTCAATGTTAACATTAAATTTGTCTAGCCCATTACCAAAATATTCTTTTATATCTTCTTCTTTATATCCAACTATTAATAAAATCTCACTTATTCCAGCGTCTTTTAATCCTAAGATTGTATATTCCAATAATGGCTTGCCAGCAAGAGGTATCATTGGTTTAGGGCGAGAAGAAGTTATAGGCATCAATCTCTTTCCCTTTCCTGCCGCTAATATGACAGCTTTCATAAAAGAAAATAATTGATTATTTTATTAAAAGCTTCTTACTAATTCTAAGTAAATCATAACCATCCATTTAATATATTCATTCGAGTTTGTGAAGTAATCTTTACCTTGGATTTGGTGAAATAGCTTAATCTTTCTCAAAATTAAATTAATCAGAATTATGAAAAATCAATTATATTAAAAAGCCTTTAAATACCAATACCATTCCGATATCAATTGCTATTAAAGCGAAAATTTCAAATAAATTATTTGTTAGTATCCCTCCAATTAAATTGAGAAAGAGTCCAATAATAGCTAGAATTATTCCTGCAAAAAACCACTGAACTCTTCTTTTAGTTTCTTTTTCAACTTTTCTAGTAATAATAGCATATTTGTAGACAACATAACAGAATAATACTATTCTGAGAAGATTTACAAAAATCTGCAAACCAGGTTCAGTTTCGGTATCAATTATCTTATCATCATGTTTTTCTTCGTTTAAAGTTGGTGACAAGATAAAATACCCAACATTCATTATTATAAACAATGCGAACATCGTTCCAAGATATTTAAAACTCATAGCAACCTTTTTATATTTTTCTATTACGAGTACAGTCATCACCAAGGATACAGGGATAAAATTGAAAAAGATCTGGGCTGTTATCATAATGGGAATAATTATCTCTGAATCATTGGAATAAGAACCGGTATATATGAAATGGTAAATTGTGTAAGTTAAAAATCCTAGGGCGGTGGAGATAAAAAATAAGAAAAACCATCTATTTAACCAATTATCAGGATTTAAACTTAACTCATAAAACCCAATTATAAAAGCAATAATGACTGTAATTATAGCTGCAATTATTTTAAACAAGTTAATAAGATCCATAGCCATTTTAAGTCCTCTATAAAAATAAATTTGGATTTGAAATAATTTAAATATCTTCTATTATAAAATTTGGTATTAATTTAAAGTATTATTTCTAAGAATATAATCATTTGGCTGAAAATTTATGGTTTTAATTTAATTGGGAGATTAAAACCTATTAGTTTTGTTTCATTTAAAAAGAGAATTCAAATTTTTTCTACATCAAAGATATGCCCTTTCCAAGCTGGGAGATCTATATAAAGTCCAAACTTATCCAGATCTTCCCCCTTATAAATGTATTCCTTTTCTATTAATAAATCTGTGAATTTCCACTCAATAGAACTACAATTAATCTGGTTTATTTTAATATGAGCTTTTGCGGGATTAGGGCTAAAATTTACCACAATTAACCTATAAACATCATTTAACCACCATAAATATGAAATTATATTTTTATAGGAGGGATCATTAGGATTGAGAGGGTTTACTTTACAAACAGACCATTTAAAATCTATATTTTTTTTTCTTGGTATGACACTTAATAAATTCTGATAAAAATCATTTAGATTTTGGTCTCTTTCTTCAGTTTGTCGTCTGCCTAATTGCACTGGTAATTTAATTTTAAATCCTTCCATTTGTCCTTCATGTATTAAACGGGCTCCGGGCAATGTCATTGCTATTATTGCTGCTGCACAACTGCGTTTTTCACCAAACTTAGTGATTGCTCTTGGTTCATCATGGTTTTCTATAAACCTAACAAGCTTTCGTTGATAATTCAAATCCGCATCGAGATGAGTTTTTATATTTTGAACATCTTCATGAGATAAACGGTCATATAATCGTTTATCATAACAAAAATCAAACCCTTGTTGTTGAAGTTCCCATTCCATATCCCAATAAACTTCAGCAATAAATAAAAAGTTGGGAAACTTTTCCTTAACTGCCGGAATGACATCTTCCCAGAATTCTTTTTCAGGTATTAATCCCGCTTTTTCTCCCCATGTTTTACTAAATATCTTATTTGTCATTAACATTGCCATGTCACAACGGACACCATCACATAGTTCAGCTATACTTAATAAAGTATTAATTGACTTTTGCCGTGCTTCTTCTGAGAATGCATTTATTTGAATAGTGTCTGTCCACCCGGAAAAATTGGGATCTCGACCATGTGCAAAAACCTTTTCTGAAAGACTAAAGAAATCATACGGTCGGTTCATAAGATCTTCCAATGTTCCTTCAATAAATAGATTTGATTCTAATGTCAAGAGAGAATCGATTGAAACATGATTAGGAACATAATCTAATAACAATCGAATTCCACGATCACTTAATTGCTTTCGAGCCTTTTTTAATCCGTCTGCTCCACCAATATTCTTATCAACATGATAATAATAAATAGAGTATGGTGAACCTACTACATCATCTTCTCGAAGCTCATGTAATGCTTCATGAAATTCTTTTTGTAAGTCTGGACGTTCCAGAGCGATTTTTTTACTCGCTGGACTCCTTTCCCATACACCCATTAACCAGACAGCATCAAATTGATTAATATCTCTATTAAAAATTTCATCCGGGATGTTTTTTAAAGTAATAGGTTTATTATATCTTTCTGATAATGATCTAAGCCAAGGCCATGTATTAATTTCGTAGATTTTTGGATTTTTAATCCATTCTGAATGTTCAGTTGGCATTTCATATTCAACATAATATTATTCAATCAAATTTACAGAATTATTATGGATTGGTTTGTTTACTAAATGAATACATATAAATTTATTCATAATCATAATTATAATAGAAAAAATAATATATATTTTGATTAAAAATGAGTGAAGAGAAAGAAGCCTTACGGAAGCTAATAATGTTAATATCTGACCTTCGGGCTAAAGATGAGGAACGTTACGAAGCCCATGTTAATTTTATGAATGAGACCATCAAGATGATTAGCGCCATTGAATCTCAAATGAATAAACATTGGAGTACTGTTTTGGATTCTTTAAAGGAATTAAATGAGAGTATAAGCGAAAATTTAGATTCCTTACTTACAGGAATTAACCCAAAAGGGCTACGAGAAACCTCAAAATCATTGAAAGAAATAATGGATACAATGAATAAGAGCGTACAAACTATGAATTTAGAAAAGGTTATGAGTGAATTAAAAGTATTGAAATCTGGAGGTATTACTTACGTACCAACTCAACCAGTAGCAGTATGACAACAACCAGAACCTATTTCCGCATCTACAGGCATAAACCCCGCAGGTCTCAAAACTCCAGGAGCAACTAGTAAAGCAAAAGAGGAGTCAGAATGGGTTGACCCTCATGAAAAGGCAAAAAAGGAAGAAGAAGATCAACACTTACTCAAACCATCAGATTTCTTTGGTTCGTGAATAATGATGCAAGATTTTATTGAGTAAGTAAATTCATAAAAGGAGTTAATTTCATTTTAAGATCTTGAATATTTTCCCCGATTTTCTTAAACCGAACAATAACAGTAGGTTTTCTAAGTTCATTTCTAATTTTATTTTTCAGCAACTCATAACAGTTTGAATAATTAGTATGACAATCAAGTAATTGATTGAAAACAACACCATTAAAACCCCATTTTTTAGTATATTCCAAATATGAATTAACTAAAGCATCACAATTCTTCAAACAATGAATTCCCTTACTAGAAGCATTCAGAAGAAAGTGAGCATAATCCATTATAGGATCTGAATCCTTAGAAACCGGAATCTCTTCTAATAATCCTAAGATATCCCAATCTGCATAAATAACTCTTCCTCCGAATTTATAAATGATTTCATGAGTTTCTGGTTCCCATCCATTGAATATGGGTGAAACAAGTAATCGAGGGGTATTTGAAACATCCATACCTATACCTTTTTTTACTCTTTCTCTCATTTCTTTGACCAGTTGACTCATATTTTCTAGATATCTTTGGGCATTAGAATTATAATCTTGGAACGAAATTGTTAAAAGACCTAAAATTTCCGCAAACGTGGCAGGATTACAAGGATAAAAATCAGAAGAACCAATTTCATGCAATATTGTTTTATAATATCTCTTCACTTGATTTCCGATACGAAATTGTTTTTTTAAACTATTATCCGTAACTATATTCCCAGTAACTTTTTCTAACTCAATAATTGCTTTATCTACGTTATCCCTCATGATATCTAAAGATTTCTCTTGATTTTCATTTTCAATAGACGGAATATCTACCCAAATCTGATTTGGGATTATAGTTTTTAAAGATTCTGAGTATTTATTCCACTCACTACACCTAATTGTGAATTTTAAATTAGCATCTATATTCTCATATTGAGATTTATGCATCCCATAAATTGCATTGACACCATAACATAAATTAGAAGGCTTCTCATCTACTATCCCTAATTCGTACATATCGTTGTATTTTTGATTTATTGTACTTAAAACATCATTTATAATTGTATCAACAATTTTTAAAAAATCTAATTGACGTGCGATTCCTAAGAGATTGGTTGTTATATTCCATCCAAATAAACTCTTTGCTGTATTGAGCGTTAGCAAATATAGATTAATTTTAAATTTCTCCATTCGAATTGGAAAAACAGGAATAGAATCCGCAGCATAAACTAAGTCTGGAAATCCTAAGGCGACAGAAATTAACTTCTTTTTTTCATTGGATTTTTTCTTTATTAAATAATCTCTCCCTGTTAAGAAATTATAGGCAATTTTCAACACAGAAGTAAAACTTACAACATCGTCTGCATAAATGCTCATTATTTTAAGGTCTCCAAAAAAGCATTAATTCATGTTGTTTTTTCAGATACTACTTTTTGTTAGTAATCGATTAGTAATCGATAAAATATTAGTTTTTGCTATTTTTTATTGATTACAGATATTTGCAAAATTTATTATAATTTCTTCTCCATATTGTTTTGCTTCTTTAATAATTTCTTCATCATCTTGATTTCTATAGCCATAATTTGCAAGGTGAGTTTCAGGATGAAATTGAACTGAATAAATTGGTCTATTTATATGACGCATATATTGGATTGTAGTAAAACCATTTAGAACTTTAGTTGCTATTATTTCGAATTTCTTTTGAATTTTAAGGTCATTTGGGATTAAATAGTCTCGATGTTGAATATCTACAAATATTTTTTTATGCAGAATCAAATTATCGGTCTTGATTAACAAAAGTGGAATGATTCTTCCACCATCGTGGGGGATATTCATTCGATATACTTTTCCATTAAAAGCAAAGCCAGTTAAATGGAGACCATAACAAATTGCTAATATGGGTATGTTTTTAGCTTTTTTAATTATTTTGAGAACTGATTTGAATTTCTTTCGTAAGACTTTATTGCCAGAAAACTCAGACACATTGATTTCAGATCCTGTGAGAATTATCCCGCTGCTAAACTTCAAAATCTCCATGTCTACTTGAGAGTAATGGATAACTTTAACACTAATCTTAGGGGTCTTTTGTCTAAAAATTTCCACCAAGTTTCTTAATCGGTCGGTCTGGAAGTTAACTGAATAATTATCAATTATATAGATTAGATTATTACTTCTGTTTTTTTTTATTTCTTTAGTCATAATTCTCCATTTTCAAGCTTTCGTCATGTTGTTTAGTTTGCCTTTATTCTGTTTATGCATTCAAAATTTCCATAAACGCACCTAAACGTGTCTTTATCTGTTCGATATTTTCCCCCATTTTATTAAAAGTAAGAGAGATGCTTGGTATCTCTAATTCTCGACGTATCTTTTCTTTTAACATAGTATAACAATTTGATATTGAATGACACCCGTAAAGTTCTACAAAAATCAAAGCATTTGCATCTAAATTCTTAGCTAATCTTACATAGGAATCTGTTAGTGTATCGTTATCACATCCAATGCCATTTATGTTTACATTCATTAAAAATTGAGCATAAGCTTCAACAGGGTCGGTTCTGTTTGAAATTGGTATATCATCTAAAAATCGTAACAAATCCCAATCTCCATATAAGACTCTTCCTCCTAATTCGTAGATTATATCATGAGTTTTTGGTTCCCAACCTCCAAACATAGGGGTAATTAAAATTTTGGGCATTTTTGAAACATCCATACCAATTCCCTTATTAATTCTCCCTCTCATTTCGTTTAACAACTGAGTAATATTATCTTTAAAACGAGTAGCATTGGAATTATAATCATGAAAACTTATATTTAATAAGGAAAGAATTTCACAAAATGTTGCTGGATTACACGGATAGAAGTCGGCGGTACTTATATCATAAATTATTTTTTTGTACGATTGACGAATTTGATTTGCTGTTTGAAAGTGATTTCTCAATGCATTATCACTATAACTAAAATCACTAATTTTTTCTAATTCACTTATTCCTTGAGTAATGTTATCGATAAAAAGTTCTAACGTATTCCCAATATTTCTTGGAGGAATTTCAATCCAAATTTGTTTAGACGGGTGCCCAATTGCTTTTATTGATTCTAAATATTTATTCCAGGTGCTACATCGAATCGTATAATTTAAATTTGCTTCACAATTCTTCCCTTTTGATACATTCATCCCATAAAGTGATTTAACACCATAACAGAAGTCAGTAGATATTCCACTTTCTACACCAATATCATACATTTCATTGTATTTGCTGTTTATTGTGTCTATTACGTTTTCGATTATATCATCGACTGTCTGATTTATATCCTTAATACCTAAATCTTTTACAAAACCCAAAAAATTAGTAACTCTATTCCACCCAAAAACATTTGATGCAGAACCTAAATAAGTAAGATATTTATGAATCTCAAAGTTGTGCATTCTTATTGGTAAAACGGGAATTAAATCAGGAAATCCATAAACTAAGTCAGAAAAAGGTAACCCCACAGAAATTAACTTCTTTTTTTCTCGAAATTTTTTCCGCTTTAAATAGTCTCTTCCTGTTAAAAAATTATAAGCCATTTTTAACACTGAAGAAAATCTTATCAGTTCATCAGCAACTGTACTCATATATTACATCATCTCCAAAAATGCCTCTATCCTTGTTGACAATTGTCCTCTATTAGCTCTAGAATAATCTCGCTCTAAATTCAATACATAAATGCCTTTTTCTTTTAACTGATTTTTTAAATGGGAAGACATAATTGACATGTGATCGCAAAACTTAATTATGTGGTTTATAACACCAATTTTTTTGCCAGTTTTCCTTTCATAATTTATAGAAATTGTTTCTATATGTGCTACTTTCCGTTCAAGAAAATTTGGGACTGAATGATCTCCGTAAATATTTTTCTCATATCGATGGACTAATAAATCAATTGAATCTTCTGAAGCTTTGATGACCTTTTCATCAATTATTTGGTAATAATAATTAAACCCAACCCAAGTATCAAAAAATACAACATTTCCGCCACCCTCTTCAATTAAATCATTTAAATAATCATCAATGAAAATTGAGCAGCCTGTTAGTAAAATATCTTTTGATTCATTTGATATTTGGGTTTGTGGTTGCTCTAAGATTATATTGTCTAGTTCAGGGAGGATATCAGGACCATATAACATTGCTTTATGAAAAATTTTTAACTTTTGAGAACCCTTTAAGGTTAAATTGCTTATTTCTAATAATTTTTTTTTAAAAATATTGTATTTCTTAATACTACTCAGTCTTAGTATATGATACATAAAAATTCAAACGTGGTATATTAAAATATTTAGATATAACTTCAGAAGCACATATATCTGATACGCAGTGATTTGAAACAATAAAATAATCTATTAATTCTAAAAACTTATATCTTTCAGGTTTTACGGAAAATACGCCTATACAAGATTGAGCAAACGCACAAGTTGAGGGAGAAAGAAAATCATGACTAGCATCCATTAACTCATCATTTCCCGCAAAGATCATCCTTAAGGGAATAAATCCAGCAGCGTCTATTAATTCCTCTGGAATATTATCATGAGACATAAATGCTACAACTTTTTTACCCTCTTCTTTCTTTTCTTTGAGGGATAAATAATATTCCGATAAAAGATTAAAATTGGCCATTTTCTAAAATAAAATAATGTTGAATTAATAATCAAAAAATAGTTAATTGCTCATAAAATTTATTGATATTAAAAATAAAGGCAGAATGAATTATCCACCATTATGTTCTTGAGCAATTAAAGCTGCTCCGATGGCACCAGTGAATTGAGCACCACTTTCATTATTGAGAACCGGAATCACAATTTCATAACCTAGTTCTTGTTCTAAATATTTTTTAACTGCGATATTTTTTGCCACTCCACCACAAAAAACTAGCAAAGGAGCTACACCTATACGTTTAGCCATACCTGCAACTCTTCTAGCAATGGATTTATGAATTCCTGCTGCTATATCATGTTTCGAAGTACCTCTGGCAAATAAAGAAATTACTTCACTTTCAGCAAAAACTGTACATGTAGAACTGATTGACGCTGGTTTATTCGATTTCAGAGCCAATCCCCCAATTTCATCAATGGGGACTTCAAGTGCATGAGCCATTACCTCTAAGAAACGTCCTGTTCCCGCTGCGCACTTATCGTTCATCTGGAAATCCATAACATTGCCTGTTTTTTTGGAGATCAGAATTGCCTTTGAATCTTGACCGCCTATATCGATAACACTATGGGCTTCTGGAAAGAAATACTGCGCTCCTCGAGCGTGAGCAGTTATTTCAGTAATTCGATCATCGGCTATGTCTATAGTATTTCTACCATAACCAGTACTTATAAAAAATACGTTTTCTCTATTTAATGAGTGTTTAGTCATAAGATCGTTAACTAGATTATGTCCTATCCTCTTAAAGTCGTATGTCGATCTTTCTGATCTGTAATCTATCACTTTTCCTTCATTTGAGAGAAGTACAACCTTACTAGCAAGTGATCCGATATCAATTCCTATAAATTCTGTCAAATTTCATTATTCCGTTTTTTATTTAAAAAGTAAAATGAAACCTAAAAGATAAAATTTATTATAATAAAATAGTAAATTAATTAGACTCTCAGCAGCAGAAAAGACACCTAAAAAGTAACTATAAATGCGGCAGTCATTTCCACAATGATCCTTATTATAGATTCCTTGGAAATAACTCCTAAGAAAATTCCTATAACAACTTAGCTTAATAAGAAAATAGAGATAATTAGGGTTAGTACAAATGCAAAAACCATCTGTATTATATTTTTAAGTATAGATTCTTTAGAAACGACTCCTAAAAAGACACCGAGTGAAATAATACAGACTAAAATTATACTAAATGAAATAATAAAAGTAGAAAAATAAGCTACTGAAACACAAAAGAAAGGAATTAATGCTACAAGCCCACCTAAAAATGGAGATAGGCCATTTACAACCGCTACAACAATACTTGCAAAGGTTTCAGCTTTTTCTTGAATATTTTTACTTCTTTTTTTCTTCTTTTTTAGATTGCTATTTCTACTAATCTCTATATTATTACTTAGTTTCGTTAGCATTGCTTTTTCAATTTCTTCTATGTTTACATCGTCATCTAGTTCAACATCTTTTTCTTCAGTAATTAACATTGCTCTATTTAATTCTTCTTTTATTTTTTTTTGTTCTGCTTTTTCTGAAAGGTAGGATCCTGTTATACCTGAAATAAACATAGATATGGAAGTCCCTACTCCTGTTAGAATAACAAGATGAGTATCGACTGAGGACTGCCCTTCCTTAAGAATCATCGTAAAGAAACCTAAAAGGATGCCCAAAACTGTCAACATACCATCATAAAAATTATTCACAAAATAACGACGAGCAATTGCCCACAGATTTGTTATTTTTGAGTATGTTTTATATTTTTCGAACATTCTTATTAATATCTTTTCGTTTTAATTTGGAATAAGAAATCTAAGTTATTAATATACCTTATAATTTTAGATACCAAGCAATATTGATACACCAAGAGTTACAATCCCAGCTGTAATTAAGTGCATAGCATATCTTACACGTCCTCCTCCTGAAATCTTTCCTAAGTAGTTCCCTAAATACACAAGCAAGGCACCAAGTATAATATAAGAAGAGATAAAATGCATAAGTGTTAAAGTTCCACCAAAGAAAAATGGAAGTAAAGGCAGGGAGGATCCTAACACTGGAGCACCTCCGTCAACCAAGGAAGCAACTATCGTTGCGAAATCCTCAGCTTTTTCTAGCAAGGTCTTCTTGTTATGAGTATCTTTTCTTTTATGTTCCGATGGGTTTCTATTTTCATCTTTTTCTTCTTCGCTTATCGCCATGTCTTTTTTCAAATCATCAACTTTCTTCTTTCTTTCAGCCTCTTCAGAAAGAAAAGCACCCCATAGACCACTTATACCAATAGCCAATGCTGTAGCGAAACCAGTAACAATAACGGTTTGAGGGGTAAATTGACTTGCATCTGAGCTCAGAAAAATAACGAAAATACCACTCACAATTCCAGCGCAAGTTAAAGCACCATCAAAGCAGTTATTAAAAAATTTACGTCGGGCAATTATGCCCAAATCGGATATTTTTGAATATTCTTTCCAACTCTTTAGAGTTTTACGAAATTTTCCCAATTCTATACGCCAAAAATCGTTGTTAAATTAAAAATTTAGTCTCTTACTTCCCAAATTATTCAAATTGTATTGAAATACTTATTTAATATTATATTTTATCTTTATTATATTTATTATTAGAAGGGATTTATATATACAGGATTAATTTCTGTGTATAATAAAAAAATAAGGATTATAGTTAAAAATTACATGATAATATTGAAGTTAATTTAGTTCCCTTTAAACTTACCATCACGTTTTCCAAAAAAGGAAGCAATTCCTTCTTTTAAATCGTCTGTTTGAAGGGTTAACATTAACTGATCCATATCCATATGCATTATTGCTTGGTCTAAAGCCCCACTAATATGGTTAATCGTTTTTTTAATCATTTGGGCAGAAATAGGTGGCATTGCAGCATAATCCTTAGCGATTTCAATTGCTCGCTCTAATAATTTTTCTTTTGGCACTACTTCACTTAAGAAACCCCATTTTAAAAGTGTTTGGGCATCATTATTTTTCCCTAATATTGTCATTTCTTTTGCAAATGTAGGACCAATTAGATGCACAACAATTGGGAGGATTGTCCAGCTTAAACTCATCCCCAAACTATCTTCTGGAAATCCTGCCATACATTTTTCATTTCCAATGCGAAAATCAAGAGCAGAAGCAATACAACACCCCCCGCCAAATGCACCTCCATTAATTGCAGCAATTGTTATTTGGTCCATCATGTATAGTTTGCGAGTCATTCTTGGGCCATTCTGAATTGCTCTTTGTCTTCCAAGCACCGTTGTTGGTCCTCCTTGTTCTGTCAAATCCCTTCCAGCGCAAAAATGTTTGCCTGCTCCAGTAAAAATCACAACACGAGTCTCGGTATCTTTCTGAAACTCCTCTGTTAACTGTTCAATCTCTGTCATTAAATCATTAGTGAGAGTATTTAGTTGTTCTGGGCGATTTAATGTAACAATTGCGATGTGATCATCACGTTTTTCTACAATTAGATTTTTATATTCCATATTAACTCACTTTAAAACAAAACTTTTGATTTCAATATGATATTTTAGATCTAAAAATCAATAATCATTGAAAAACTAATATGAAATTTCTAATAGAAACAACTAAAAACTCTTTCTAATTTATATTCTACAAAAACTAAATTTTTAATAGCCTAATTATTAATATTTATATCAGAAAAAAAAAAATATTTTAATGGAATTCTTATGAATAAGATTAAAGACGAAATTATTTCAATGTTAATTGAACATTCAAGGATCATTTATTCTGTTATTTCGGATATGGGTGTTTACTATTCAACCTGGGCTAAAGATTACGAGGCTAATAAGGACACCTTAGAAAAGAAAAAGAGTAAGATGCAACTTCGCGAAGAAGATGCAGATGCTATAAAAATTCAAATAATCCAAAATTATTCTGAAGCTGGACCGCAAGGATTAGGAGACTATTTAGCATTAATCTTGAGAATGGATAATGTTATTAATTACCCGCTTGAGTTTGTTGATATGTTACCAAAAATAAAAATAGACGGCGGAAAGGATGATGAAATAAAGAAAAGATATGAAAAATTGATTAATAAAACCATTAATATGGCAAGTGTCTTAAAATCAACAATAAAAAGCCTAAGAGATAAACCTGAAGTTGTATTTAAAAACACTACGACAATCCATGAAATTGAAAATGAGATTGATACGATATATCGTCAGTTTCTTGAATATCTGTATTCCAATGAAGATTTAGATATTAGGAAACTTCTAAGAATTAGAGATAGTATCGTTTTACTGGAAAGTATGTGCGATAAAATCCATGATATAGCCGATTTGATAAGGGTTCTACTCTATCAATAAAACTTCTTTTTATTCCATTCTTGGTTATTACAAGCATTTAAGATCTCTATTTTATGTTCTTCTCATAGTAAAATTTATACGGGTAATTTAATTTATTACATTTAAAACTAACAAGTTTTTTAAATAAAAACGAAGATGTAAGAAATATGAATGGTAAACATAAATTTTATTTATTACTTGGAATATTTCAAGTGGTATTGATTTTCTTAGTAATTTTCACATCAAATGGAATTGTATCTTTTGCTAGTGCTCAGGGTACTACATTTGAGTATTATGATTCAGGAACCACAGCTACTTTAGCAATAGCCGTAGCATTATCTGTAAGTTTTTCAGTACTCGGAAGTGCTTGGGCTATG
>JABUBN010000370.1_pt1 | contig 13330 bp, 10 predicted proteins | sample 7240341 | NCBI WGS metagenome assembly JABUBN01 (sample SAMN07256345, study PRJNA390944) | subsurface metagenome | isolation source: Methane hydrate marine sediment | place: Pacific Ocean: Eastern North Pacific, ODP site | reverse complement strand
ATGAAGAGACATATATTTATCACACAGATCCTAATAATCCAGACACTGACGATGATGGTTTGTATGTTTCTGGAGATTATTTATTTATAGCTGATACAAATACACTGCAAATATTCGATATTTCTGACCCAAACAGTCCTTCTTATTCAACTTCTATAGTCACTCCTGGTGCTGCTGTAGATGTTTTTGTTGAAGGTAACTATGCATATATTGCTGATTATGATGGTGGACTGTATATTGTTGATATTAGTGATCCGACCTCTCCTTCTAAAGCAGGGAACTATACTACTTCTGGTGTTGCTTCTGAAGTCTTCATTTCTGGAAATTATGCTTATCTAGCGTGCAATGATACTGGTTTACAAGTTATTGATATCAGTGATCCTACAAATCCTAGCTTCGCAAGTAGTTACAATACCCCTGGAAGTGCTATAGGTGTCTGGGTTGAAGGAAATTACGCATATATAGCAGATGGTTCAAGTGGTTTACAAGTTATTGACATTACAGATCCCACATCACCTGTTTCAGCTGGATTTTTTGATACAGATGGTATAGCTCAAGGTGTTTGTGTTATGAGTCACTATGCCTTTATCGCTGATGGAAATAATGGATTACTTATTTTAGCAATAAGTGATCAAACTACACCTAAATTAGTGGGAACTTTTGATACAGAACGTGCGTATGAAATATGGGTTTCAGGTGATTATGCTTACATCGCTGATGGTTCTGGTGGTATTAGTATAGTTGATATTAGTGATCCTACAAATCCTGTACTTGCAGATTCTAGTATTACAACGGGTATTGCTAATGGGATTTGTGTTGAAGGTAATTATGCTTTCATAGCTGATAATGTTTTTGGGTTAGTATCATATGATATCAGTGATCCTACTGATACAAAATCTGGAAGCCGAGTCTACCTCCATGATTATGCTGATGCTAGGGCAGTTTTTGTAGAAGGTGATTATGCTTATGTTACTAGTTATCAAATAGGTTTACATGTGATTGATATAAGTGATCCAACTTCTATGAGTATGGTAAAAAATATCACGCTTGGGAATTGTTGGGATGTTTATGTTTCAGGTGACTATGCATACGTAGCAGAAGGTAACAGCATACAAGTGGTTGACATCAGTAACCCAAGTAATCCCACTTATGCTGGTTCTACAGCTGTTAGTGGTGATCCTTCTGGGATTTACGTTTCTGGTGATTATGCTTATCTAGCTTGCATGGGAGCTGGTCTTCAAGTAGTAAGTATAGCTGATCCCACTTCTCCCTCTGTAACAGGATCCTACGATACTCCCAAATCTGCAGAAGACGTTTTTGTTATTGGTGATTATGCTTACATTGCTGATGGTTATTACATTGGAAACGGAGAACTAGAGATTATTGACATCAGTGATCCCACTAATCCTGTATATGTAAGTACTGGTTCAACTCCAGGCAGCCCTCGGGATGTTTTCGTTTCTGGTGATTATGCTTACATTGCTGATTATGACAACGGTTTAGCTGTTATCGAAGTGAACATAAATCGAGGTCGTCAATATGATTCACCTAGCGTTGCTCAATCTTCTGTAGTTTTTACCCAAACTTCAGCTTCATTAACTTCTGCTACTTTAACTTCTACGGATTCTGTTCCATCAGATACTGATATTACTTATTATCTCTCAGCTGATAATGGAGCGCATTGGGAACAAGTCACTCCTAACTTGGAACACCCATTCGTATATCCTGGCAATCAGTTAAAATGGAAAGCTGTTTTCACTACTTCGAATATTACACAGACACCAACAATATCCTCTCTTTCTATCGATTTCAACACTGTTTTAGACGCTCCTTCTCTAATCACACCAATAAATGGTTATCAAACAAATAATCCCACTCCTACCTTTGAATGGGGAAGTGTTGACTGGTCTTCGAGCTATCTTCTTCAAGTAGATACTTCCACAACTTTCTCTTCTCTGATTATCAATGAAACTATTCTTGCTCCAACCACAACTTATACCTTAATTTCTGATTTATCTGATGGTTTATACTACTGGAGAGTAGCAGCAATAGATTCTGAAGAGGATTTAGGAACGTTTGCTAGTTATAGAAGCTTTTCACTAAATACTGCGCCACCAACTATTGATAGTCCTGATAATATTACTTATGAACAAGGTCAAACAGGTTATAGCATAACATGGAATCCCACAGATAGTGCTCCAAACTATTACATTATTACTAAAGATGGAGGTTTTTTGGAAAGTGGACCATGGTCAGGTAGTTCTATAACAATCGTAGTAGATGATTTACACGTAGGAACATATATCTACTTGTGTAACGTCTATGATGAATATGGAAACAATGTAAGTGACTCTGTAAAGGTTGAGGTTTTTGATACCACTATACCATTAATAAATGAAAATGATGACTTCAGCTATGAACAGGGTACAACTGGTCTTAATATTACTTGGATTGCTACTGATCTAAATTTTGATTCTTATGTGTGCTATATAAATGATATAGCTAGCAATTGGGGTTACATCTGGACGTCAGGATATCCTATAGTAATCTACTTGGATGATTATGATCTCTCAGCTGGAATATATAATATTACTATTGAGGTTGGAGATGCTTATGGTAATAATGCAACAGATACTGTATTTGTGACTGTAACTGATACTACAGCACCCAACATAGATGAACCAGAGAATATTGAATATGGTGAAGGAACTACAGGTAATAATATTGCATGGACAGCAACGGATTATAATTCAGGTACATACGTAATTTACTGGAATGATACTGAAGTTGATAGTGGTACATGGTTATCAGGTACGCCTATAGTATTTGACTTGGATGCACTATCTCTCTCAGCTGGTATACATAATATCACTATTGTGGTTTCAGATGCTTATGGCAATAATGTAACAGATACGGTTATTGTGACAGTTGTCTTGGTAATAACAGAATTTAATTCAATGTATAATTTCTCAATTATCTTAGTCAGCTGTCTCGCTGTAATAACAATTATCTCTAGGAAAATGAAGTTTAGGAGATAATAACACCTTTTTTTTCTTTTTTTTTCATTTTTAACAAAAAATTTTTCAATATTCTTAAGATTCTAACCATCTGATAAAGGAATGAAGCCTATTTCTCCTCTAAAAGATAAGAAAATAAGGAGGAGTCGTGTCCTCCTAGTTAATTTTTGTGTTTATTTTTCCTTTTGAAAACATAGCTTACAGAGATTATTCCAATTATCATTAGGATAAGACTCGTTACTGTTACTTGAATATATTCAGGAATGACTAGTAATACTGAAACTATAATTGTGCTAGCTCTCTTGTTTCCTGGATAATCTTCGAATACTATTGTATAATTGTGTGCCCCTAGAGGTAAGCCATCTACGTTTATTTGAATAATTTGCATTGAGCTCCAGTAACCTGTTTTGAAGCTAGTTCCGTTTTGGGAAATTGTATATAATCGTGGGAATTGATCAGCTGCTTTCCAGAAAATAGTATTACCTGTAGCTCATACAATGTATATTAGATCTACAGATTTATCCATAATTGAAGGTTGAGTATTGTCTACTATAACATTAGGATCTGTTAACCCTGCACTTCCTCCAATCAGATAGTCTCCAGTACCGCTGTAATCGCTCCAATAGTTTCCAACACTAGTTTCTATATCGTAAAATAGATTGTTAACGTCATTAGAGAAAGCTTGATCAGTTCCGCCGTTATTGTTGATAAAGAAATTATGGTGAATTACGTTGTATTCGCTTCCATAATCTATATTTATTCCTTCACCTCCACAATCTTTTATCAAATTGTAAGTAACATTACATTCTTGGAATGACCAAAGCAAAATTGCTCTTCCTGCGTTGATTAGAGTATTGTTTAGAATAGTTGCTTCTTGGTTCGATTGCATTCTTAGTCCATAACTTGCCATATTTTCTAATGTATTGTTGAAATAAGTGATATTGTTGCAATTGATATTATATGCTCCGTCGTAGTTATCATGAATCTGGTTATTACTAAAGACAACATGAGAACTAACACTATTATATATACCTGTTCCTAAAGAAGAATAACTGAAATCATTTGAGTCTACTATAAGATTTGAACACCATCTTAAAAATAACCCAGCATACTTATTGTATTCTAGTGTATTGTTTGTTATTAGCGAATTTGTTAGAACTTGGCAGAGTATACCAATCGATGCGTGATCTATGTGATGATCGCGTATAGTTACGTTATCACTATTAGCTATAATCAGTTGTCCATACCCACCACCGGCTATAGTTACATCTGAAATATCTGTATAATATCCCAAGGGTTTTCCATTTACAAAGTTATTCCTAATTGTGTGACCAGCATAATCATAGTATTCGTTGAAAATATATATTCCTGTTTCTGTAAAAGTGTTGTTTTCAATAGTTAGAAACAAGTTATTATCAGCTGCTATAGCTCTTTCCGACGAAATAAAAGTATTATTTGCTATAATTGTTGAATCAGAAAAAGACATCCTAATATCCATCAACCCATTACCAGAAAAAGTGTTGTTCCTTATTTGAACTCCATCTGGACGTAATATATAGAGTCCTTCACGAGTATTGCCAACTATAGTATTATTTATGACAATAACTTGACCAGCACTTTCAGCATCAACCCTTATTCCATAAAAATTAGCATCTAGATAGCAATCTTCTATTGTAAAGCTTACAGTTACTCCCACTACATCTATAGCCCTGTCTGCAGCAGTAACTATTCTGAGCTCCTTGATAAGATAGGGATCTCCAGGTGTTCCTGTACCAGGAAAACCGTACCCTGAAACTCCAAAATCATCATTAGAGTCTATAGTAATTGGTCCAGAATCTGTGTAGTTTAGCGACATGTCCATTTCAACAGGAAGGATATCCGTACTAGCTCCTGAATTCAGTGTAGTAGAACCAAAATTCAGTAACAGTAGAGCTAGAAATAATAAGATTGATATTGATATTAAACGCAATTTATTTCTTTTCATGAACAGAACCTTTTGAGATTAATTACTTCACAGTCTCATTTAGAGTATTTAATTATTACTCCAAAAATCACAAGAAGTTCTAAGAATCATATTATCTTACTCTTTAATGTTAAAAGGTGCATTCTCTAGTATAAATAGTGATTTTTTTGTCGAGAAGGAAATACGACTTCAAATATTTGTTTTTAAGAAAGAGAGATTATGTTAGTTAAAGCTTTGAAATCAAGAATTTCTATTGTTTTTACTTGTCGAAATTGAAGTTCGACTACAATGTAGATCTATGGAATAAAAAAAAGCAGATATGTTATTTAAGCGCATAAAAGCTAGCCTTTCTACTATTATGGTTTCTCACTATTTTCCGCTACTTACCAGTCGTATGCTATATTCGACAGAAAGTTGTCAGTCGAGTTCTAGGTGCGACTGAAATGTCTAGAATAATCTTACCACCAAGCCTTGAAACTAGTATAAGGTTTGTTACCTTTCAGATGCTTGATAAGCTTGTCGAGTTCTTGTTGAATATATGAAGAAAGAGAGTGCTTTTTAAGTGTTTGTGGATGCTTAATCCGTTCATTGAATTTCTTGAGTAACTCTTTTCTTAAAATTCTTTTTCCAACCTCATTTAGTCTCACTTCTTCTCCTTCTTTCTCAAAATGACTTTTCTTGATTAGTTGCCAATGCACAAGGTGAGAGATAGTAGAATAGACGACAATGGTTTTAAAAAGATCAGCAATATCAAACGATAAACTTCTTTTATTCTCTCTTGTTTCATGTATATACCCTATTCCTTGGTGTAGAGAGGTAGTATAAATTGAAGCTTGGATTTTTCCATATAGCACCTGATTACCATACGACATCATAGCACTAATTGGATCTTTTGGTGGTCTTCTCGTTCTTCTAACAAATCCCCAGCCTGGAACCACAAGGTCAAAAGCACGGTAAAAATTGTGCCAGATTCGTCCTTCTCTATTCTTCAACTGATTAGGTTCTTCTACCTCTGAAAATGTTATTGAATCAATTATTTTTATATAATTATCAATCCTAAAACCCATGTTCTTATACTTCTCTAATAACCACAGGATATTATGTTTAATTCCCCTTTCCATTTCTCTGATTAGTACTAATCGTTTTACTGGATCCTGTCTGTATTCAGTTTGCCTCATAACTAGATCAGCTGAATGACTTTGTTTGGGGAGTGGGATCGACCCTCCTAGAAATCTTCCATTCCCTTCGTAGTAATATACAGCAATTCCCTTATGTAAAAAAGTGTATAAAACATAAGCAGGAATGGATTTTCTCCCCCTACAATTGACACCTTTAATATCTTCTAATTTTATAACTCTGATTCTGTTATTCTCTCTTAACACAAGTTTGTTTCCTATTATTCTTACCGATGTATTTGGAAATATATCTACGTATATTTTCATACCACTCTCTATTCATTGAATCGCTATAAAAATGTGGGATAATTCTCTACATGTCTAAATTTTTGTGGTAAGATTTTTTTCCAACTTTCAAGTCGTATCTACAAAACGACTTACAAATATTAAGTCGTATGTTGCTCACGACTTCCTTCAAAGAGGTCGTGTCTTAATAGCGACTTTTGCGACATAACTTAATCTAGAAAGTTGAAATCTTAATTTAACTAACTAAATATCATAGATAAATTTTCCTAGTCGAAAAATATAAACGACTAAGTTACTCTTGTTTATTTCACAGTTTTTAAGCATCTAGAACTGTTTTTTTCTGTTTTCCTTCTCTATGAAGTTAACTGTCGAACAAAACAATCGACAAAACTACACCCTATTTATAGTAACAATTTCACCCTGGGTTTCTTTCTACTTCTCCCATATACTCAATATATTTCTCTGCTAGTTCCTTTATCCCTCTTATCTTCTCTCTTTTACTCTCGTAGGTGTTTGTTCTTACTTCTGTTCTTCCATATGGGTTCATCATATATTCTATTTCTTCTTCTACTCTCTTGTTTGTATAACTTACCCATAAAATAGTAAATGAGTTTTTTTCTAATTTCTTGTTTTTTTCTTTTTGACATTCTTCTACTGTCACTTTGAATCACCATGTGAACATATGCCTATGTACACTTAAACTTTCAGTGGCAAAACCGTCCATAGACCATTGAAAGTATTATATTCTTTCTTTTAGTCCTTTTTTCTTCTTAGCTAATTCTTATTAACCCCTGTATACTTCTTTTCTCTTGGAGTTAGTTTCTTTACTGTCTGAATCACCAATTCATGACAAGACTAACTCCATTTCTATCCCTTTCTTCGATTAAACAAAGCTAACCATTGCGTTAGAATATCAATAGAATTATTTTGCGGAATGAGTAAAAAGCCTTATAGATTATTTAAACTGCAAGGGAATCATTTATATGGAATACTTTTTACAAAAAAACTAATGTTAGACGGAACAGTGTCTCTAATTATTTTCTCTATAGAATTTATAATATTGTTAGGGGTTATAATATTCAACCGAGACCATAAATTGTTTTGGTCAATAGTTGCAATGCTAGCCCTGTTACAGCTTTATCAGCTATCTGAATTTCTCATCTGTATAGGTATAGGTTTAAACATAACAGGCAGGATAGGATATGTGATAATCACTTTCTTACCAGCTACAGGATATTACTTGGCTTCAAAAATTGTTAAGTGGAAATATCCCGATTATTTAGTTTTTTTTGCTTTAGCAACAGGATTTTCACTTTACTACTTGATTGTACCCACATCTATCAGTTTAGTTAATTGTAACCCACTTTATGCTATATATCACAGTGAGATATCCATTTTATACACAACCTTTTACATGAGTTCAATACTTTATAGCATCTTGTTCTTACTTGCTCATCTGATTTGGAGAAAAGACAAAATAGACTCAAAAGCGAGTTTAATGTTTATTATAGGCTACCTATCATTTCTAGTTCCTATGATCTTAATGATTTGGATCGATTCTTTCTTCAAAGTGACAGTAACTAGTATTATGTGCAAATATGCTTTGTCTCTTGCTGTTATTCTAGGCGCATTCTCTTTCGTGAAACCTAAAAATAAAGAAGAAGTTGAAGAAGTTGTGGAGGAGAAACTTGACTAAGTTTTAAGTTCTACAATTTTACTTATTTTATTTCTTCTTTTCATTTCATTTTTATGATTATCTCATTTTTTGGTGTGGATACATTTTTTGTTTTCATTACATATTGGCGTAAACGTTCATAATCCTCTGGTAGATCCATATCCATTCCAAAACCTGCATCTCTGATGATTATGGTTTTTACGACACCATTGAACAGAATTGATATTAGTTTTTCTCCACCTTTTAATTTTAGTAGACCTAGAAGGTATTTAAGAATCAACGGCCAAACCCTCGGTTTCTTAAATATCATTTTCATTATTACTGTTAATTCTCCTCCTCCTTTCCTTCTTTTAATTTTCTGCCTTCTCTCCCCTATTTCATCAATAATCTTTTTTCCTGTCTCTATTCCATAACGTGAAAGAGTAAAAAGCTCTCCTGGATACACATTGTGATCTCTAAATCTTGCAACTACTCTCTTAGCATCTGGGAATTCTTCTTCTGTTATATCCTCTGGAACTAAGGAAGCAACATAATCTGCTTTACCTATTTTAGTTAGCTTTTCGAAGAATTCATTAATACTCTCGACAGTTATACCTGGAGTATCTGAAGAACTAATAATAAAGGTGTCAGCTTTTTTACCAAGAGAATCAAAGTATTTTATTCCAGCTATGAGTTTATCTGCAAAATTTGCAAGAGTATCAACTGGGACATAATGTACAGGGTAATCGAATTTTATCATCTCCTCTGAAAGTCCTATAATGTAAATATCCTCCACATAAGGCGATTTATTAATTTCTTCAAGCTGCCAATCAATTACTCTCTTCCCTAGAAATGGAAGAAGTGTCTTGACTTTGTAATTATTATCAGGATCAAGTATTTCTAGTAGTTCCCTCTTTTTTTTGTCTCTACCGCACATTACAAAAACAGGATATTTTTTCACCATTTCGATTACCAAGGTTGATTATGAGATGTTATTTAAAAAGGTTAGTCCAAAACCTAACATAACGATTTTTGCTAGATGAAGCGGAAAAAAGATTACTCCTTTTTTCCAACTGTAGCAAGATATATTACAAATTGGTTTTCACCATCGATTTCAAGTAAATCATTTAATTCTTCATCATTAAATGCAGCAATTGCACAGACCCCACAATTAATATTTGCTGCTGCTAAATATAGGTTCTGACAGACATGACCTGCATCAATATGCAAATACCGATACCCTCTTTGTGAATATCGCCATGTCATTCTGTAGGGGACAGCTGTCCAAATGAAAGTTGTTGCAGAGTTTTTTATGAATTTTTGATTAAGTACAGCAGTTACAACTTTATCAGCAATTTTTTTGTCTATATTAATCTCAATGAGCTTATGTTCAAATGCCAGAAATCTGTAAATACCGGTTTTTAAACCTTCAACATTGTTTATTAATAAATAGGTTTCAAAGGCATGTCTAGCACCAGCAGAAGGGACATTTCTCATAGTTATTGAATTCTGATAAATTTCTCTTACACCTTGTGTGCTCCACAATAACCATGAGAGCTCTAAGAGTGTTATAGTCTCCTCTGAATATTTTCTCACACTTTTCCTTCCTTCAATGACTTCTCTCAAATTCACATCGCTAATTTTAATGATATCAGGTTTTGGTAAGTCAATTATTCTTAAACTCTCATCATATTCGAGTTGATATGGAGGTTGAGGTAATCCCTTTCTTTGATCAGGGGCTTCAAGAAACTTGTATTTAGTTTTAAACATGAACTCTTTTCCAATGATATTACTCATGAGATTTCACCTTCAGTGATAGGATAATGCTGTTTTTCTATTATTTGAAATTTTCGTGTAAATGTAATGTTTCCTACTAACATAAATAATATTAATCGGAGTAAATGATTGTCCTTATGCTTCCAAATTCTCTGAAAAAATCTCCTTATACAGGAGAAAAAATTAAACTTAGAGCACTAGAATTGAGTGATCTTTCATCTATTATGGAACATTGGAACACATATGCGGTGAGAATAGGTTTAGGGAAGTATATTCCTGAATCTAGTACTCAGAGAGAAGAATGGATAAAAGCTCAAACACAGAAAGCTAGCAAAGGAGAGGGATACACTTTTGCTATAGAAACATTGGAAACAAAGAACTTTCTTGGAACTTGTAGTTTAAATAAGATAAATAATGTTAGCAGAACAGCTTTCCTTAGTGTAGTTATTCTTAATCCTGAAAATCATGGTAAAGGATATGGAACTGATGCTGTACGATGCTTACTCGAAGTTGCTTTTAGGGTGCTAAATTTGCATAGAGTTGAACTACATGTTTATTCGTTCATGAAAGAAGCGATACATGTGTATGAGAAAGTAGGTTTCAAACAGACAGGAGTTAGAAGAGAAGCTTCCTATATTGATGGTGAATATAGAGACGACTTAGTTATGGACATCCTTAGAAGAGAGTATGAGGAAATTACGAAAAAAATGCTATGAGAAGATTTTTTCTTAATCTTCCGTTAATATGTGTTTATATTCACTTATGTCTTTCATAAAGATTGTGAGAACAATGCCTACTGCAAATAAAACAGCGTAAATTATGAAATTCGTTTTCACAGAAGGCAGATACATGACACCTAGTATTAGCAAGATTCCACTAATCTGTCCTGCCCACATCATCCAACCGTTGGATGTAGATTCAGGGATGGGATAAGTAATTTCCGCGGCATAAGTTAAGGCTATAGGTAGAGCAGATATCAATAGAAATCCGAAAACAAAAGATAATATACAGAGAGCAATGAAATTTTCTATAAAGTAAAACAGAATTACTAGAAAAGCACTAGAAGTTACAGCAATAATTAAGAAAATTTTACGTTTATGGAACTTATCAGAAAGTGCTGAAAGAATAACAGCTCCAAAAACACCTCCAATAATGAGTAATCCCCCTATTATTCCTGCATATAATTCGTCTGAAAATACGAAAAGAACATCAACGCCTGAACTTATAGCATTGAATACGCCTATTCCTATAAACATTAAAGAAAAAAGCAAGATGAAATCTCGATTTCTAAAAAGATTTCTTGTGCCCTTTATTTCGAAAATCTTTGTTTTGTCGCTATATGCATTTGGAGGAGATGGAGGTTTATCTTTTACAAAAATCAAATAAAAAGCCATGGAAGCTAATGCTACACCTCCATAGATATAGAGGACAGGAGTAAAATTCTTGTTAAACAAGTCATAAAAGATAGGTGTTAATAACATCCCTAAAATCGCTCCCAATAAAACTGCAAGAGTTCCTAACCCAGTAGCTAGTGTTTTTTCCTTTTCGGGAAACCAATTAGTCGCAACTTTGGTGAATGAGTTTAAAATAAAAGGTTGACCTATTGCACAACCAATTTGAAATACAAGAAGCCAGGCATAATTAGGAGCTATAGCTCTAAGAAAACCGAAAACTCCTGTAAGGATTACACCTATTCCAGTTCCCCATTTTAATCCTAGTTTGTCAATTAAACGACTAGCAGGATAGTTTACAGGGATATACACCACCATGAAAATCATAGCAAGTAAAAGAATAAGATTATCACTTGTCTCATAAAATAAAGCTGATTCATTGGTTAAAGGAGCGAAAGTTATCCAAATAACTTGGTTAATAATACCAACTAAAATAAATAAGAATAATACAACCCACCGAAAAGAAAAAACTTCAAAAGAATTCGTATCTTTATTGTTTTCTAGAACTACCATGGAACTTTCGTCTACAACTAATTTATAAAGTTTAAAAAATCTCTAAAAGATTACTCAAGATAGAAAATTCTTTAGAAAAAGTATAATAAGAAATTTTATTCTCTATTCTTTATATTTTGAATGATGCTACGATCATTCCATAATAGGTTGGACATCTATATACACATGATTCATTATGTAGACCATTTTCTTCAATTATCCCAAGAAGAATCAGCATCTGCCAGAAACTGTCTGGTTTCGCATCTTCAATAAACTCTGGGGTTAAATCTAGAATTTTTTCTAAAGTGTTTTCTCTAATCAAATCACAAATGTGTTCATCGTATTCTTTTGAAGCTGGATGAAAACCATACGGTCCTTCTATGTCATGTGCATGTCCATGATCAGAACTAGCGATAAAAACCGCATTCAATTCTTCATCATTGCTTGATTTCTCAATCAATTTCCCTAGTTCAACCAAATTTTCCCAAGGAATTTCTCTAGAAGGAGTTATAAGAACTATTGGAGGTACTTCTTTATTCATTTTTTCATATTCTTGTTTTATATACCATAAAGGAATGAAAGTTCCCCAATCCATTTTATGTGAAGAGAGATCTCCTTCAGCTGCACCATAATTAACTGAAACAATAGGTATGTTATTTTTTTTGGCATTCTTATAAATTAAAGATGAGATTTTTCTATCTACCTTCCATTTTAGATAAGCTGTTTTAGATTTATCTTCGTTTTCTAGTTCTCCTTCGCACCACTCTGATGTTATAACTCCAATATAACCATCTATTCGAAGGTTATGAGGCGATGCAATTACTATAACATCTGGGGTTATTTTATAAATATCTTGAGCAACATTTTCCAGAGCAGATCTTAATACTGTCCATTTCTCATCCACATCAGGGTACAAATCTTCTATTAATTCAAATCCATGAGGCATGATAGAAGCAAATTCAATAGGCATAGCTGATGATTTGTAAATGAGTTCATTAATTTTATTCACTGCAGACTTTTCATTAAATCCATTTTAATTATTTAGAGAGAAAAATGTAAATAGTATATGAATAATTTATGTCTATGAACTTGGTCAAGAAAAAACTTTTTCTTGCTTTTGTGACTTTAATACTTGTAAATTCAGTATTTTGTGCAAATAAATTTAAAATATATGCTGAAAATCAATTATTATCTGTAGAACCAAATGTTATAATTGGGGGAGAATATTTCGATGGATACAATCTATTTGTCCTCGAAAGAAGAGATTTAACAACTCAAAAGGCTGTAGATATGAACATCTATTTCTATGATATGGAGGGAAAAGTTGTCATTCAGAAAGATATAGGTCAATATGGTTTTCATGATGTCGAATTTATCAACTCAACAACTTTACTTTATGGTACTTCAGAGAGTGCAGCTTTATGGAATATAGAAACTGATGAAATTAAACATCTGGGTTTCTATGGACATCATGATTATGAATATAATCCCGCAAATAACACTTATTTTACATTAAAAGCTTATTTCCTTGATCTTGGAGAAGATGAGCTTTATGC
>JABUBN010000369.1_pt1 | contig 13331 bp, 10 predicted proteins | sample 7240341 | NCBI WGS metagenome assembly JABUBN01 (sample SAMN07256345, study PRJNA390944) | subsurface metagenome | isolation source: Methane hydrate marine sediment | place: Pacific Ocean: Eastern North Pacific, ODP site | reverse complement strand
TGACACTGATATTACAGATAATCACGGATTAAATGATAAAATATCAGTGAAAGTTTGTTAAATCCGTGTCATCTGTGTTCTATTAAAAAAGAATGGGGATTTGAGCTAATTAGTTAAATATAATTTATATGATTTATTATATACCATATACATATAATTACAAGTAATCACTTTTACTAAACAGAAATATATATGGCTCATGCGGTAATAATGCCAAGACAGGGACAGTCAGTTGAAACATGTATTATAACTGAATGGTACCTGAAAAAAGGGGACAAGGTTTCTGAAGGGGACCTTTTGTTTGCTTATGAAACTGATAAAGCTTCGTTTGATGAAGTTGCAGATGCAGACGGGATATTGCTGGATATTTTTTTTAGTGCCGGTGATGAAGTGACGGTACTTACTAATATAGCTGTAATAGGAGAGGAAGGAGAGGATGTTGAGGAATTCAGACCGGTTAATAGTCAATCTGATACTGAGAAAAATGAGAAGAATATACCAAGGTATATAATTGAAGAAAAAAATGAGACAAAAAGTATTTTCAGTGAAAATCAGGTTACGGAGACAGGCAAACTTAAAATTTCACCGAGAGCCAGGAAATTGGCTTTGCAAACCGGACTTGATTATAAAAACCTGACCGGCACCGGACCTGGTGGTCGTATAATTGAATGGGATATTGAAAATGCCGTGGCTTTAATGCCGAAAATTACCCCACTGGCAAAGACTATGATGGAAGAAGAAAATCTTGTTTATGACATGGAAAAAGCCGGGGGCAAGACACGTGTAACTGCCGGCGATCTTTACTCACCACAAGATGCCGGTGCAACCGGTTTTGAGGATAAGCCCTTATCAAATGTCAGGAAACTTATTGCAAATGGAATGTATGAGTCACTCAGGAATTCTGCACAGCTTACGCATCATACAAGTGCTGATGCCCGAAAAATACTTGAATTAAGGAAAAATGTTAAAAGCAGAGTTGAATCTGAAGGTTATCAAAATGTAACCCTTAATGACATGGCTTGTTATGCTGTAATTAATGCCCTGAAAAAACATAATAATGCAAATGCTCATTTTCTTGGGGATAAGATAAGGTATTTCAAAAAAGTGAATCTGGGATTTGCAGTGGATACACCTCGTGGTCTGTTGGTACCGGTTGTGATGGGAGCTGATAAATTGTCGTTGGTTGAATTATCGGTTGAAATGCAAAAGATTGCCGGCTTATGCCATTCAGGAAGTATCGATCCCGATCTGCTTTCAAATGAACTGGCAACCTTCACTGTTTCAAATCTTGGAGCCTACGGGGTTGAGATGTTCACACCTGTTGTTAACCTGCCACAGGTTGGTATCCTTGGTGTGAATACTATTATTAAACGTCCGGTGGAGCTTGAGGAGGGGGTGATGGGATTTGTTCCGTATATAGGATTATCACTAACTTATGATCACAGGGCTATTGACGGCGGACCGGCATCACTGTTCCTGAAAACTATTAAAGAAGAGGTTGAGCAGTTTGATTAACCAATTAACAAATTAACGAATTAACCAATTAACAAATACCCACATGCCAAAAAAACAATATATAAATCCCGATGAGGTAAGAAAAGCAGGCAATATAACTTTTGGTACAATACCTGTTAATCAATATAACCGGAGTATTAAAGAAGAAAAACAAAATTTTTCAAATGACGATCTTATCCGCATCTTTCGCGATATGGTGATTATCAGGGAGTTCGAAACCATGCTGAACAATATTAAAATAAAGAATGAATACAATGGTGTTCAATATAATCATCCGGGTCCTGCACATCTGTCAATCGGACAGGAAGCTTCAGCAGTGGGAATGGCATATGCTCTTTCTGTTGACGATTATATTTTCGGTTCCCACCGGAGCCATGGAGAGATACTCGCAAAGGGATTATCTGCTATCCATCAGCTTGATGAGAATAGCCTGATGAAGATAATGAAAGATTATTTTAAAGGAGCGGCACTGAAGGTTGTGGAGAAATATAACAAGGACAATGTGAAAGATCTGGCGATAGATTTTTTACTATATGGAACTTTGGCTGAGATTTTTGCCAGGGAAAACGGGTTTAACAAAGGACTGGGCGGATCAATGCATGCATTCTTTCCGCCATTTGGAGTTTATCCTAATAACGCTATTGTAGGTGGATCGGGTGACATTTCAGTTGGTGCTGCGTTATATAAGAAGGTTAATAAAAAACCGGGTATCGTTGTGGCAAATATCGGAGATGCTTCGATGGGTTGCGGACCGGTTTGGGAAGGTATCAGTTTTGCTGCAATGGATCAGTTCAAAACCCTGTGGGAAGGAGAGTTTAAAGGTGGTTTGCCTATACTGTTTAATTTTATGAATAACCAGTATGGTATGGGAGGGCAAACGGTGGGTGAAACAATGGGGTATAAGATACTGGCAAGGGTAGGTGCCGGTGTGAATCCGGAAATGATGCATTCCGAAAGGGTTGATGGCTACAATCCTCTTGCAGTAATCGATGCATTTCGCAGAAAAAAGAAAATTCTTGAAGAGAAAAACGGGCCTGTGCTTCTGGATACTCTAACATACAGGATTAGTGGTCATTCACCTTCAGATGCATCTTCATACAGGTCGAAAGATGAGATTGAAGCATGGAAAAGAGCTGATGCAATTGATGAGTATGCACTTGGACTTATTGAAGCAAAAGTTGCTGAAATTAATGAGTTGGAAGAAATACGGGAAAATACAAAGAAGCTGATCACCCATATCATGAAGCTTGCCATTGACGATAATATCTCACCGCGGATGGATATGGAAACATATCCGGATGGGATAGGGAAACTGATGTTTTCTAACGGATCAGTTGATAAAATGGAGGACCTGGAACCTGAGGTTTTAATATCAAAAGAAGAAAATCCAAGGGTTGAGCAGATCAGTCGTAAGGAGAGGTTTGGGCTGGATAACAATGGGAAGCCATTTTCCAAAGTAAAATCATTCCAGTTACGTGATGGAATTTTTGAAGCAATCCTTGACAGGTTCTATAAAGATCCTACATTGATTGCATATGGTGAAGAAAACAGGGACTGGGGTGGTGCATTTGCTGTGTATCGTGGTTTGACCGAAGCGTTGCCGTATAATCGTCTTTTTAATGCTTCAATTTCTGAAGGAGCAATTGCCGGAACAGCTATCGGGTATGCTATGTGTGGCGGAAGAGTGATTCCTGAGATTATGTATTGCGATTTCCTCGGAAGGGCAGGGGATGAGGTGTTTAACCAGCTTCCTAAATGGCAGGCTATGAGTGGAAATATTCTTAAAATGCCTGTGGTACTCAGGGTATCGGTGGGATCAAAATATGGAGCTCAGCATTCGCAGGACTGGTCGTCAATTGTTTCTCATATACCCGGACTAAAGGTAGTATTTCCTGCTACACCATACGATGCTAAAGGATTGATGAATGCGGCACTCCAGGGAACTGACCCGGTTGTTTTCTTTGAGAGTCAGAGGATATATGATGTGGGTGAATTGTTCCATAAAGGTGGTGTGCCTGAGGGGTATTATGAAATACCTATAGGTGAACCGGATATTAAGCGTGAGGGTAAGGATATTACTATATTATCTATTGGTGCAACATTGTATAAGGCGGTGGAGGTGGCTGATATTCTTGAGAAAAAGTATGATATTTCAGCAGAGGTGATTGATGCTCGTAGTCTTGTGCCATTTGATTATGAAAAAGTATTGGAATCGGTTAAAAAGACAGGAAGGATTATTCTTACAAGTGATGCTTCTGAGCGTGGTTCATACCTTAAAGATATGGCGCAGAATATTACGGAACTGGCTTTTGACTATCTTGATGCACCTCCTGTTGTGGTTGGTGCAAGAAACTGGATTGTGCCGGCTCATGAGATGGAAGACTACTTTTTTCCGCAAACAGACTGGATTCTCGATGCCATACATGTCAAAATTTTTCCACTTGATGGACATAAAGTAAAAAATGATTTTTCTGTTGAGGAGAAAATTAAAAGAAGCAGATTGGGGGTGTGAAATAAACTGTTTACTTTTGCAGGTTTTATAATTTAATTGAACTAAAATGGTTAATGAAAAGTTAGTTTGTGAGATCAGAAAAAAGAAAGGCTTTATTTCTGATATGGATGGTGTTATTTACCATGGAAACCAGTTACTTCCGGGAGTTAAGGAATTTGTTGCCTGGTTGAAAAAAGAGAATAAGAAATTTCTGTTTTTAACGAATTCAAGCGAAAGAACCCCTAAGGAACTTCAGGAAAAACTAAAACGAATGGGAATTAATGTTGAAAGGGATGTTTTTTATACAAGTGCACTGGCAACTGCTCAGTTTCTGTCGTCCCAGATACATAAAGGAACAGCATATATTATTGGTGAGGCAGGACTTATAAATGCTATGTATAACGCGGGTTATACTATGAATAATATTGATCCCGATTATGTTGTTGTTGGCGATTCGAGAAGTTATAGTTTTGAGAAAATTGAAAGAGCGGTTAACCTTGTTATAAATGGTGCAAAATTAATTGGAACAAATCCTGATCTAACCGGACCAATTGAGGGTGGTATCACCCCTTCAACTAAAGCCCTGATATCACCTATCGAACTATCAACCGGAAAACAAGCTTACTTTGTTGGGAAGCCAAACCCGTTGATGATGCGCATTGCCTTGAAAAAACTTGGTTGCCGCACTGAAGATACTATTATTATTGGTGACCGTATGGATACCGATATCATTGCCGGAATTGAGTCGGAGATTGATACTTGTCTGGTATTGAGCGGTATAGCCTCAAGAGATACTATAGCAGAGTTTCCATATAAACCCCATTTTGTTCTTAATAATGTAGGAGATATTGTAGCGAAAACCCGTAACCTGTAACCCGTATCATACAATGAATTTTCTCTTTAGCAATTTTCCTCCCGAAAACGATCTGCTTCGTTGGTCTGAAAAACTAACCGGCAAGCAACCATTGAAGGTGAATGGTCATTTACATTCGCCATATTCATTTAGCGCTTTCACAGATATGGAGCAGATGTTTGAAATGGCAACTAATGAAAATATTAAGGTCCTTGGGATAAATGATTTTTATACTACTGATGGATATGCGGAATTTTTTAAACTAGCATTAAAATATAAAATATTTCCAATTTTTAATATTGAATTCATGGGTATGCTTGCAGATGAACAGGCTAATGGTATTCGTATTAATGATCCTAATAATCCAGGTCGTACTTATTTTAGCGGGAAAGGGTTAAGATACCCGGCTCAAATGGATGAAAAAAATAAAAAAATTCTCAATTCAATTGTGAATGAAAGTCATAGCCAGGTAGAAGAAATGATCAGTAAGCTTAATGACTTTTTACAACTTATTGGGAGTGATATTAGAATTGGGATTGATGAGATAAGGGAAAAATGGGCAAAGGAACTTGTAAGGGAGAGACATATTGCAAAAGCACTGAGAATGAAAATATTTGAAGAATTCAGTACTGATGACAAACGCGCGATATTTCTGGGGAAGTTGTTAGGAGATAAGGTGCCTAAGTCTTTGATTGATAATGTGCCTGCGCTGGAAAGTGAGATCAGAGCCAGACTGTTAAAAAAGGGTGGAGTGGCTTATGTTAAGGAAAATGAAAAAGCATTTCCTGAAATTGAAAATGTAATAGAGATCATTGTGAACGCAGGTGGTATCCCTTGTTATCCTGTTTTGCTGGATGATAAAAATGGGGATTATACTGAATATGAGTCTGATCCCGTGAAGTTGCTGGAGAAACTGAAAGAAAAAAATGTTTCTTCGATTGAACTGATCCCCGGACGGAATGATTTTAATAAATTAAAAGAGTTTGTTTTGTTTTTTGATAAGAACGGATTTGTGATTACACTTGGAACAGAACATAATACTCCTGCTATGGAACCTGTAACTGTTAGTTGCAGGGAGGGGAAGGCACTTGATAGGGAATTGGTGTCAATCTCGTATCGTGGGACTTCAGTAATTGCTGCTCATCAATACCTGCATGCGCAAGGAAGGGAAGGATATATCCGTAATGATGGCACTACCAGGGCAGATGAAAAAGAGTATTTCGAACAACTTGGAGATGCAGTGATCAGAAAATTTATAAGTTGAACAGTATGAAAAAAGAAATTAGCGAATTAATCGGGATATCACGATTCTATGGCAGGCAGAAAGAATTTGTCATTGGAGGAGGGGGAAATACATCTTATAAAGATGATAAATATTTATGGGTTAAAGCCAGTGGTATATCTTTTGCAGATATCGACGAAGACGGATTTGCTCTTCTTTCCAGGGAACGTCTGCTCCGTATGAGAACGGAGAAATATTCTGAAAACCCTGTTACGCGCGAAAAGGAAGTGAAAAACGATATGATCAGATCTCTTGTTGATCCTGTTGAAGGCAAACGTCCATCAGTTGAAACATTGCTCCACGATTCTCTGGAATTCAGGTATGTAGTTCATACTCACTCTACAATGGTAAATGCTGTAATGTGCAGCAGGGAAGCCGGGAAGACAATAGCCAGACTTTTTGAAAATGATGTAATGTTTGTGGAATATACTGACCCCGGGCATGTCTTGTGGGGAGTTGTAGATCGGAGAATCTCTGAATTCAAAAAACAACATGGAAACCATCCGCAAATCATTTTTCTTGAAAACCACGGTGTTTTTGTTGGTGCAGATAATGTGAAAGAGATAAAAGAAATATACCGGCGGATCATTGAAACAATAACACCGGAAGCAGGTGAGCCTTTGAAGATTGAGGAAAAAACTATTGACACAAGAATTACCGGGATACTTCCTGCAATCAGGATGATGATGACCGGTGATGGAGTGAAAACAGCGGTGATACGGAATAACTCCCTAATAGCATATTATTCTGAAAATATTGAAAAATTCCGGGAGATTAGCATTCCTGCTACACCTGATATGGTGGTTTTTTGCAAACCTTCCTGGTTGTATATCGAAAATACCGGTTCAGTTGAGAATTTGATTAGTGAGGCTCAAAAGAAGATCAATGCTTTCAAAAATAAAAATGGTTACTATCCCAGGATATTGGTTTTAAAAGATATGGGTATAATCGGACTGGATGAGAATGATCGTTTTTTGAGCTTACTATTAGATGTTTTTGAAGATCTGCTAAAGGTGAATTTTTATGCTAAAAATTTTGGCGGTTATAAACCACTTTCTCCGGAACAGATTAAATATATTGATGAATGGGAGGTGGAAAAATTCCGGAGAAACCTCTTGAGAAAAGAGAGATTATCTTATATTTTTCAAAACAAGATAGTTGTTGTTACCGGTGGTGCACAGGGATTTGGTGCTGGAATTGTGAAAGTTTTATTTGAACAGGGAGCTAGTATTGTGGTGGCAGATATGAAAATTAAAAAAGGTAAAGCGCTTGCCAAAAAGCTATATCAATCTTCGAAATCTACCGGAGCGCTTTTTGTTGAAACTGATGTAACAGATGAAAAATCTGTTGAGAATATGGTTTTTGAAACTGTGAAACGATTCGGGGGGATTGATATATTGATCAGTAATGCAGGGGTTCTGAAAGCCGGAAGTTTGGAGGAGATGGATTCTAAAACATTCGATTTTGTAACGAATGTGAATTATAAGGGCTATTTTAATTGTGTAAAGAAGGTTTCAAAAGTGATGAAGCTCCAAAACCAGTATAATCCCGAAAAATATTTTGATATCATTCAGGTTAATTCCAAATCAGGACTTAGAGGTAGTAATAAGAATTTTGTTTATGCAGGCAGTAAATTTGGGGGTATCGGTCTTACTCAATCCTTTGCCCTGGAATTAGCAGATAACAAAATTAAAGTGAATTCAATTTGTCCGGGTAACTATTTCGATGGTCCGTTATGGTCGGATCCTGATAACGGATTATTTGTTCAGTATCTTGAAGCCGGTAAAGTTGAAGGCGCAAAAACAGTAGAAGATGTAAAACATTACTATGAAAAGCAGGTACCAATGGGCAGAGGATGTAGTGTTGAAGATGTAATGGTTGCAATACAGTATGTTGTTGAACAAAAATATGAAACAGGACAAGCCATTGCAGTTACCGGCGGACAGGTAATGTTGAAGTGAAGAAAGGCAAAAGGCAGAAGGCAGAAGGCAAAAGGGAAGAATGAGAGAGGAGTTATGAGAAAATGAAAAGGAGAAAAGGTGATGTAGAGCCGAATTGAATTCGGCTCAAGAACCAGCACCCAGCTTCGTCCACCGTAGTTTTAACGAAGGTGGATAACCAGTGACAAGTGAAAAGTAACCAGTACATTATGAAAACCAAAGCAGTACGAATTTACGGTAAAAATGACCTTCGCCTTGAGGAGTTTGATTTACCATCCATGAAGGAAGATGAGATACTTGCAAAGGTAGTGTCAGACAGCATATGTATGTCGACCTATAAAGCAGCTAAACAGGGAATTGCTCATAAGAGGATACCTGCTGATGTGGCTGAGAATCCAACGATTATTGGTCATGAATTCAGTGGTGAACTTGTGGAGGTGGGAAAAAAATGGGCAGGTCGGTTTAAGCCGGGACAAAAATTTTCAATTCAACCGGCACTGAATTATAATGGAAGTCTGGATGCACCGGGATACTCTTTCAGGTGGGTTGGTGGAGATTCAACTTATGTTATCCTTCCCAATGAAGTAATGGAGATGGAATGTCTGCTGGAATATAAAGGACCGGGATATTTTCCTGCATCACTTTCCGAACCGCTTTCATGTGTAATTGGTGCTTTTCATGCCAACTATCATCAGGAAACCGGATCATATGTCCACAAAATGGATATTGTTGAAGGAGGTAATATGGCTATTCTTGCAGGTGGCGGACCAATGGGACTGGCAGCAATAAACTATGCACTTTATAGGGAGAGAAAACCTGGCAAACTGGTAGTAACTGATGTTGACAATTCAAGACTTGAACGGGCAAGGCAGTTGTTTTCTGAGGAAGAGGCTATTAAGAAAGGTATTTCAATTAAATATGTGAATACAGCAAGTATAAAAAATCCTGTGGAGGAATTGTTAAAATTTACTGATGGCAGTGGCTATGATGATGTATTTGTTTTTGCGCCTGTTCCTCAGGTAATTGAGCAGGGAGATGCTATACTTGCGAGAAACGGATGCCTGAACTTTTTTGCCGGACCGGAAGACAAACAATTTAGTGCAAATGTAAACTTTTATAATGTTCATTATAGTTCAACTCATATAGTGGGAACAAGCGGGGGGAATAATAATGATATGAAAGAGGCACTAATGCTGATGGAACAGGGGCTTGATCCTTCCGGTCTTGTTACCCATATCGGCGGACTCGATGCTGTTATTGATACAACCCTTAACCTGCCATCGATCCCGGGGGGAAAGAAACTTATCTATACCCATATCAGTATGCCTTTAACAGCAATTGAATCTTTTAGTGAAAAGGGGAGAACAGAAACGCTTTTTAAGAAGCTGGCAGAAATTACCGATAAAAACATGGGACTCTGGTCAACCGAAGCAGAAAAGTACCTCCTGAGAAACGCGTAACCTCATCACCTTATCACCACATTACCTCATCACCATATCACCACGTCTCTTTTCTTTTCTTCCTACTCACCAACTCAACTTACTTAACTACTCAACTTTCCTTCATCCGGTTAGCAAACTCCTTTGAAATATAATTATCATAACTCTGACAAACATTGGCTGCAAATGAAACAGCTATCTCCTGTATTTTTTTCCAGTCGTCAATTGTAAGTTTGTCCAGATCAGTTTTCTTAACATTTTTCTTATGAAGCCCGTATATTATTCCTGCATTGAAATTATCCCCGGCGCCAATTGTGCTTATAGTAGAGATTTCAGGGACTTCAAATTTTGCAGTAACAGTTGGCGATTGTACGGCAACAAAGTGATTACTGGCAGTATAGACAAGTGTGGGACAATATTGACGAACCGCTTCATATGCCTGTTCGGCATTGTCAGCTCCGAAAATATTCATAAAATCTTCATCTGAACCACGGACAATATCGGCAAACGACATATTTTGAAGTATTAACTGTTTTAAGGAGGAAAGTTCATCCTGGTGTGGTGACCTGAAATTAGGATCATACAAAATAATAGCTCCCTGCTCTCTGGCTTTTTGAAGAAGACCAAGCAATTTGTCTCTGACCTCAGAATTCAGAGCAAAAAAGGATCCGAATATTACAATATCATCTTTTTGGAATTCGGGAATCCGGATATTCAGTCGTTCTGCCGGGTAAAACTTGTAAAATGTATAAGAAGCATTGTTATCCTTGTCAAGGAAAGCCAGTGCAATGGCTGTCTGCCCGTTTTGATACTTGTAAATATGATTGGTTTGTACATTATTCTCTTTAAGAAATGTTTCTATAATTTCTCCAACAGGATCATCACCATATTCACTTATTAAATTTACAGGTAGTTTTAACCTCCCCAGTGTTACAGCAGTGTTTAGCATTGCACCACCCGGCTTGGAGGCTTTTGGCTGGTTATTTTGGAAAATTATATCGTAAAGTGTTTCCCCTATGGTATAAATTTTTCTCATTTCTCATTTTATTTTTTTCATTTTCCTCTTCTCCTTTTCTCCTCTTCTCACCTTCACCTTTTCTCTTCTTCTCAATTTCTCACTTCTCATCTCTTCATCTCCTCGTCTCCCCGTCGCTCTTTCTCCCCGTCGCCCCATCACTCCTTCGTTCCTTCGTTCTATCGTTCTTTCTCTCCCTCGCTCTTTCCCCCAGGTATCCTCCATGGTGCCTTTTTGCATAATCTTCACTACTAAATTCAATCTTTTCCATTAGCAGGACCACCAGTATATCCCCGATAACAGTCATTGTTGTTGTTGAGGTAGTGGGAGTAAGGCCAAGCGGACAAATCTCATTAGGATTACCTGTATATATTGCAACATCCGATAATTTGACAAGTGGTGAATCCGGATTGCCGGTAATAAGAATAATGGGCAGGTGGTTATGGAGGTTTTTTGATAGATCAAGAAGTTCAAGTATCTCACGGGTTTTTCCGGAGTTTGATATTAGAAGTAATATATCTTCTTTGCTGATAACTCCAAGATCGCCATGCTGGGCATCACTTGGATGAAGAAAAACAGCAGGTGTTCCGGTAGAACTGAAAGTAGTTGCTATATTGCTTGCTATCTGACCGGCTTTTCCCATTCCGCTTACCACCAGTTTTCCACAACCCTTATGAACCCTTTTATGGATAAGTTCAACGGCTGTTTCTATATTACCTGTAACAGGTATCCGGCTTATGGCATCTGCTTCAGCGAGAAGAAGTTTTTTTATTTTATTTTTCATAAATATTCCTGTTTTATTAATTCTTAAGTAATTGATGCCAAATTTATCAAAATTTATCTTCAAAACTCATATGCCTCTAAACTTTTCATTACCTCATAACATCTTAACTACATCATTCATCAATCATAGTTCCAATGGGGTCCCAGGTACTGGGTGCTAGGTACTGGGTACTAGGTGCTTTCGTATTCTTTTCTTCACCTTTTACTTTTGCCTTTTTTCCCTTATTACCCTATTATCTTATTATCTCAACACTACCTCACAATTTAATAACTACTAAACCTGGTCGAGAAGATGTTCCCGCATAAACCTTACATAACTTTGCAGTTTATGAGGCTCTATTGGATAATATTCATCCAGGTTAAAAGTTACAACATTCTCAAAACTCAATCCATCCTCTTTATGCATTCTAACTAACTCATCATAAACCTCAACAGGTGTGGAACCGGTTGGTAATCCAAGTACACAAAAATCATTTGACTTTTTTTTCTTCTTGATAAGAGTTGCTATCTCTTTTGCAATTAATGCAGAAGCTTCTTTCGCCCCGGAAAAAATTGATACAGGTATATTCTCCCGGGAGTTAATATTTTCAAAATCACTGTGTAAAAATGTCATGGAGCGTAGTGTTATAAGTTAATTATAGCTTTTAAAACACCATCCCTGTATTCCGCAACCATTTCAAAAGCTTTAACTGAATCTTCAAAACCAAAATGATGCGTTATTAAAGGGTCAATGTTTACAATTTTATTTTCAATAAGGTTAAGTGCCGGCACAACCGAATTTAACTGCCTTCTTACATTCACAATTGTTATTTCCTTATGTCTGAGCTCATCAACAGGAAAGCTCCACCTCTCTGTCTCCGGTATTCCAAGGATCATCAGCCTGCCTCCCGGTTTAAGAATCTCAATTGACTGGTTAATTGCATCTTGCTGACCACAACATTCGAAAACAACATCCAGTAGTAAAGGTTCAGTATTTTTAATTTCACTAACAATATCAATTTTATCAGGGTTTCCTGCCCAGTCAGCACCAAGATTCTTCGCTAACCTCAACCTTTCATTAATTTTGTCAGTAACAAAAATATATTTAGCACCGTAACTTAATGAAGGAAGCATTACACTCATACCTATAGGACCCGCACCAAGTATTCCCACTTTAGCTCCTTCCATTCGTATTGATTGATTCACAGCATACAGTCCTATTGAAAGAGGTTCGGAAAAAACAGCCTGTTCAAAACTGATAGCATCTGAGATAGGATAACAACTCTCCTCAGGCATTATAATATACTCAGACATACATCCCTCAGTCTGACCCGGGCATCCCAGAAATCGTAAGTTCAGGCAGGTATGATGTCTGCCTGTTTTGCACTGGTCGCAATTCCAACACGGCATTGCCGGATCAATGGCAACACGATTACCTGGTTTAATCTTTTCAACTCCGGCACCAACTTTCTCAACAATTCCGGCACATTCATGCCCCACCATAAAAGGATATTTAACAACCTTACTGCCTATTCGTCCGGTTTTATAATAATGAATATCCGATCCGCAAACTCCAATGGATTTTATCCGAATCAAAACATCCTTATCCCTGGTAATAACAGGATCAGGAACATCTGTTTGTTCCATTTGCCTTATCCCGGTGAGAGTGAATGCTTTCATGCTGGGTGCTGGTGTAAACCTGTTTCTGCTATACAAAGTAACAAATAAAATATCATAAATAAATTTTGAAAATAAATTTTGATAAATTTGGCATCAATTACTTAAGAATTTAGTAAAACAGAACCATTCATGAAAAATAAAATAATAGATCTTCTTCTGGCTGAAGCAACTGCGATAACCCAGATACCTGTTACAGGTGAAATTGAAGCAGCCGTTGAACTTATCCACAAAAGGGTTCATAAGGGTTGTGGCAAGCTGGTGGCAAGCGGAATGGGAAAAGCCGGTCAGATAGCAAGCAATATAGCAACTACTTTCAGTTCTACCGGAACACCTGCTGTTTTTCTTCATCCAAGC
>JABUBN010000368.1_pt1 | contig 13385 bp, 10 predicted proteins | sample 7240341 | NCBI WGS metagenome assembly JABUBN01 (sample SAMN07256345, study PRJNA390944) | subsurface metagenome | isolation source: Methane hydrate marine sediment | place: Pacific Ocean: Eastern North Pacific, ODP site | reverse complement strand
GCATGGTTTTGCGTTGTTTCTCTGTTATAAACCGTATCGTAGGCTAATATGGGGCAACCACTATACATTGCTTCCACAAGAGAAGGATTTGTACCACCGGCACTATGTCCATGAATATAAAATTGACATTGTTTTCTGTATCTTTGAAGCAATTCAGGATTATTAAAAATCGATCCCCGAAATATTATATTCATTCGATTGTCAAAAGTTTTAAATAGTCTTCTGCCATATTTTGTCTTACACCAATCAGAAACAATTATCAAATCAATGTTCTTGAGTTTTTCAAAAGCACGAACAATTAAAAGTAAATTATTTTCAGATTCTGCTCTGGCTATTACAAGTGCAAATTGTCTATCATGTACAGATTTATCCTTAGCTATTACAGGCAGGTGATCCCCTCCATATTTTACCTGAAGTATTTTATTTTGGTGTTTGAGCGGGATAAAAGGCATAAGAGCACTATTATCGATCATGATATAATCAGCAAAAGAAACGCATAATCTGGCAGCCAACCTCAAATACCTTTTTGCAATAAAATTCCATTTAGGCCTTTGCCATTCAACACCGTCAAGATGCACTATAAACTTTATTTTCTTTACGCATGAAAATAGAGGAAGAAAAACTCCTATTCCTGTGCCGAGAATTAGAATAACGTCTGCCACTTTAATTGACAGAAGAAGTGGCAACGGCATGAAGCAACGATTGATATCATTCCAGGTTTTGAACTGCTCATTATTCTGATAAAAACTCTTGTCGCAGAACACTGTAATATCGTTACTATTAATGAGATTTTTAGAAATATTCTCGGCGAAAGTTTCAAAACCACCATACCGGGCAGGAATTCCGGCGCTCCCAATGATAAAGAGTTTATTTTTCAATTTGAAGGACGATTTTACGCTTGTTAAGTTATTAACAACTCATGATATTTAAATACTATTATGAATAAATTAGTTTTTGTTGATAAGCAAGAAATTGGAAAGTTGTCTTTTTGGTTTTTGGTATTCTAGCATGAACCCTGGCCAAATGTTTAGTTAACAACCATATACATTAATATTTATTATAACTTGCATATATACAGTAAGTTAAGAAATTTTTATTTTTTTTTAATTTTTAATTATTTGATAATAAAACCGATAGAATCATATTGAGAAAATCAAGAGTAAAACGATTTTTTTTTTATGTTTTTTTTCACAAAATTGCTACTTGAAAAATTAACAAAGCCTTAAAATATAATAACCTAAAACTAAACACTATACAAAAAATGCATAGGGAAATTTGGAGCAATTGTCTTAAAGTAATCAAGGATAATGTTCCATCCATAAGCTTTAGGACATGGTTCGAACCAATAGTGCCGTTAAAACTTGAGAAAAACATTTTAACAATCCAGGTTCCTAGTTCATTTTTCTATGAATATCTCGAAGAAAAATACATTGAGATTATTAGTAAAACCTTGCGAAAAGAACTTGGTTACGATGCAAAACTTGAGTATAGTGTGGTTATGGATAACAACCCGGCAGTAAAAAGCAAACCGCTAACAGTTAAACTTCCGGCACATAATCAACGCGAAATAAAGAATCGGCCTGTTTCAGTACCATTGAATGCTGATGAAAAAACAATTAAAAATCCGTTTATTATTCCAGGATTAAAGAAGCTTAATATAGATCCAAGACTGAATCCTGAGAACTCATTTGCAAATTTTATTGAGGGAGAATGTAACAGGCTTGCTCGTTCTGCCGGAATAGCAGTGGCCAATAATCCCGGAGGAACTGCATTCAATCCCTTATTAATCTATGGCGATTCCGGATTGGGGAAAACACATTTGGCACAGGCAATTGGTATTGAAGTGAAAGAGAAATTTCCTGATAAGACAGTACTATATGTTAATGCAAATAAATTTCAAACTCAGTTTGTTGAATCTATCCGAAACAATAATAAGAATGATTTCCTGCACTTTTATCAAATGATAGATGTACTTATCATTGATGATGTTCATGAATTTGCCGGCAAAGAAAAAACCCAGGATACATTTTTTCATATTTTCAATCATTTGCACCAGTCTGGTAAGCAGTTAATACTGACCTCAGATAAACCTCCCGTTGAACTACAGGGCATGGAACAAAGGCTTTTATCACGATTCAAATGGGGTCTTTCAGCTGATCTGCAAATTCCTGATTTTGAAACACGCATTGCAATTCTGAAGCAAAAAACTTACAAGGATGGAATAGAAATGCTGGATGAAGTAATTGAATACATTTCAACACACATTACTGATAATATAAGAGAACTGGAAGGAGCTCTGATTTCTCTCCTGGCACAATCAACTCTTAACAAGAAAGAAATTACACTCGAGCTTGCAAAGGAAATGATAGATAAGCTTATTAAGAATACCAAGAGGGAAGTATCAATCGATTATATACAGAAGGTTGTGTGTAGTTATTATGATATTGGCATTGAAATGCTTCAGTCCAGAACCAGAAAACGAGAAATTGTACAGGCACGACAGGTCGCCATGTATTTTAGTAAAAACCTGACTAAATCTTCATTGGCTACCATTGGAGCCCAGATAGGCGGAAAAGATCATGCTACAGTCCTTCATGCCTGCAAAACAGTTAATAACCTGATGGATACAGACAAACATTTTAAGAGCCAGGTTGAAGATATTGAGAAAAAATTAAAATTTTAGTAGTTATTCAACGCATAAAGCAGGTTCGGATGACCTGCTTTTTTTATGAGCAATACATTTGGTAGTGATTGTTGTCTTTTCCGGTTCTTTTTTATCTGCTTTGAATTGATAAGGATATTACTCTGATTGGTCATTTGATTTTCGGTTGATATGGTATAACTTGCGACTATGATGAAGGATAGTTACAAGACCTTTGGTAAAGAAAGTAAAGGCCAGCATAAAGACAAGGGCAGTAAATTTTATGCATTTGGTTATCACGTTGCAACAGTTGAAGAAGCAAAGTCACATATTGAAAATCTGCGAAAAAGATACCACGATGCACGTCATCATTGTTTTGCCTATCATATTGGACATGACAATATTACCTATAGGATAAATGATGATGGTGAGCCTTCCGGCACTGCGGGCAGGTCAATTTATGGAAGGATTAAGGCTCATGAACTTAGCAATATAGTAATCGTGGTTGTCAGGTATTTCGGCGGAACACTTCTGGGTACTTCCGGACTAATAAAAGCCTATCGATCAGCTGCCGAGAGTTGTATTATGAATGCTAAAATAATTGAATGTACTATTGATAGCTTTTTCGAAATACATTTTCAATATGAGCAAATCAATAAGGTAATGCGTCTTGTCAAAAATGAATCCTTAAAAATTATTAACCAGGTTTTCGATACCAATTGTAAAATGGAACTGAGTGTTCGGCAGGCAAAATATGGAAAAGTGACGAAACAGTTTTTAGAGATAGAAAATTTGAAACTAGTAGTTCCTTAAGTTGTTAATAGATTTTAACAACACTTTCTTTTGCACTTTTTGTTAAGTAAATTTACTTTATCAAACCAACAGAAAATGAAGAATAAAAGCCTTGTTTCCATCGTTGATTTTTCGAAGACTGATTATTTGAAAATACTTTCTACTGCTGCTGAATTTGAAAAAAACTCTTATCAGAATCTTCTTAATGGAAAAGTGATTGCAACCTTATTCTTTGAACCATCAACCAGAACCAGGTTGAGTTTTGAAAGTGCTATAAATCGACTGGGGGGCAGGGTGATAGGTTTTACTGATTCCTCGTCTTCTTCTGTAACAAAAGGAGAGACCCTTTATGATACCATACGGGTGATTAGCAATTATAGCGAGCTGATAGTTATGAGACACCCGCTTGAAGGAAGTGCCAGATATGCAAGCGAGATTACACAATTACCTGTCATCAATGCTGGTGATGGTGCAAACCAGCATCCTACCCAGACATTACTTGATCTCTATTCTATTCAGAAAACACAGGGTAAACTTAATAACCTGAATATTGTTATGGTTGGTGATCTCAAATATGGACGCACAGTCCACTCGTTGTTGATGGCTCTTTCTGAATTTGATGCCAATTTTTATTTTATTTCACCGGATGAGCTCAAGATGCCGGATGAATATAAACTACATTTGGAAAAAACTGGTTTGAGCTATCACGAATCAAGGGATCTGGATGATACTATCAATGAGGCTGATATCATTTATATGACAAGAGTTCAAAAAGAGCGATTTTCTGATCCTATTGAGTATGAGAAAACCAGAAATGCGTATGTACTTAAAAACGATATGCTTAAAGGAACAAGAAACAATACGAAAGTCCTGCATCCACTTCCAAGAGTTAACGAGATTGATATTGGTGTTGATATGAATCCAAAGGCTTATTACTTTGAGCAAACTGAAAACGGAGTGTATGTAAGGCAGGCGATTATTTCTTTAATTCTGGGTTTAAAATCATAGAATTAATACATTATGACCTGAATGTGTATGTTAATTAAAATTCGAAAAATTAATTTTCTATGAAGGATAAACTATTAGAAGTCAGTGCCATTAAGGATGGAACTGTCATTGATCATATCCCGGCTGACAGCCTGTTTAAAGTAATATCAATTTTGCGTCTGGAGAAAAATGATGGCATGATTACTTTTGGCACCAATCTGGAAAGTAAAAAACTTGGAAAAAAAGCAATTATAAAGTTATCCGGAATTTTTTTCAAAGATAAAGACATTAACCGGATCGCTCTTATTGCTCCGGAAGCAAAACTGAATATTATAAGGAATTATAATGTTATTGAGAAAAAAGTAGTTGAGGTGCCTGATGAAATTAATGGTATTGCAAAGTGCGTTAATCCCGTCTGTATCACCAATCATGAAAAAATACCTACAAAATTTATTGTGGTTGATAAAAGGGACATTGCACTACGTTGTATTTATTGCGAAAAAATAACCGATAAGGAGCACATAGAAATAATATAAAGTCCTTCAGTTCAGTGACTATTTTTTATCTCTAAGTCTATTGTAAGACTTTAAGAGTAAGTCATCTCTGCGAATACCACGAAAAGCCTGGAAAATCAATATTACATTTATAAAAGGAAATAGTATGGAATAGGAGAAAGCATGTGTCCGAACATCCAGTTTGCTTTTAAAAACAAAATAATAGTAGAAGATTAGAACAATCATACCAATAGTAAGCAGGATATTGTATACACAAATTCGCATTTGCAGAACTCTTCTTTTGTAAATAAAAATGGCAATAAGATTCAGCAATGTTGTAAGAACAGCCAAAACAACAATAGGAAATGTGTGATAGATTGCTTCGTAGGGGACGGTTGAATTATTAAGAGCATAAGTATAGAATGTAGCTGAAATTCCTCCGGCTAAAATCATTCTGGATAATGGATGAAAGACAAAAATTATTGACAAAATTGAGGCAGCCAATAAGAAGGCAGATTGAATTCGCTGTATCATAATAATATAAGCAATTAATAATGTCAGCAAAAATAATAATCTTTCGCTATTTCTGAAATAGAAAATCATTCCGGCAAAAAAACACTGGTAAATTCCAATAAGCAAATCACAACCGAGCTTGCGAGCTCCTTCTCCGAAGTAAATCTACGAAGGAGAAGCTTCGCAACCGCTAAAGCTTTATGCGAACGCGGTCGCCGAAGGCAAATCACACCCCCTTGTGTTCCCCCTCAAAGGGGGAAGGATGTATCGTCTTAAAAATATTACACAAAATTCTAAGGAATCACTCCGGAGGAGTGACACAGTGGTAACCCAGGGTGCAACCCTGGGAATAGAAGCAGTAAGAAAAAGCATTTCGACTGCCAGATTTATTCATTGGATATACTACTCTCGAAACGCAAATTGCATACATACGAACAAAACACAGATTCTTTCAGCTATTAAAATCAATTTTTATCCTTAGGAAATATATTTTAATACTTGTGAGAGTGATCCCGATAATTATCGGGAGAGCGGTTCCATGTGGTGTTAAAATTTTTTGCAAATTTGCATGACAAAAAATTTTAAACGCATGAAAAGTCATTACTTTTGTGATCTTTGAAAAAACGGAATTTGATAATTAATCACTAATAAAACCTATACAAATAAGATTATGAAGGAAGTTATTGAACATTCGGCTAATAATATTCGAATTCTATCTGCAGCAATGGTAGAGAAGGCCAAATCCGGTCATCCCGGAGGAGCTATGGGAGGTGCAGATTTTATTAATATTCTCTATTCTGAATTTTTAGACTATGACCCGACGGATGGGAAGTGGATGAGCAGGGATAGATTTTTTCTCGATCCGGGACATATGTCTCCAATGCTATACTCGATTTTAACTTTCGCAGGATATTATTCCCTTAATGATCTGGAGAATTTCAGGCAATGGGGAAGTATTACTCCTGGTCATCCCGAGGTAAATGCCGAGAAAGGTGTAGAAAATACATCAGGTCCTTTGGGTTTGGGACATACAATGGCAGTGGGTGCTGCAATTGCAGAAAGATTTCTAGTAACAAGATTCGGAGATTGGATGTCACATAATACTTATGCTTTCATATCTGACGGAGGCATTCAGGAAGAGATTTCGCAGGGAGCAGGTCGTATTGCTGGTTATCTTGGTTTAAACAATCTTATAATGTTTTACGATTCGAACGATATTCAACTTTCTACTGAAACGGATGCTGTAAGCTTTGAAGACACTGCAAAAAAATACGAAGCATGGGACTGGAATGTGATGACTATTAATGGAAACGACCAGGATGAGATAAGAAATGCTTTAAATTCAGCACAAAATGAAAAAAAACAGCCTACCCTTATTATAGGTAAAACAATAATGGGGAAAGGAGCCCTCACTGAGGAAGGTGATTCATTCGAAAGACAATCATCAACTCATGGCATGCCTCTTTCATCGGCAGGTGCCTCATTTGAAAATACCATTAAAAATTTAGGTGGAGATCCAAAAAATCAGTTTGTGATCTTTTCAGATGTTAAAGAATATTGGAACAAAGTCAATAAGGCTAAAATTCAAAAAGCAAAAGAGAAGAAGGAGAATCAATACCAGTGGGAATCTGAAAATCCTGAGCTTGCTGTCAAACTCAATAACTATTTCAATGGTGTCATTCCTGAAATTGATTTCAGAGCGATTGAACAAAAATCAAATGGGGCCACTCGAGGTGCTTCCGGTATAATATTATCCCATTTTGCTGAGAAAATTGAGAACATGATAGTAGCTTCGGCTGATCTGTCTAATAGTGATAAAACAGATGGATTCCTGAAAAACTCGAGGCAGTTTGTAAGAGGAGATTTTGGAGGAGCATTTTTACAGGCAGGAGTATCAGAACTGACAATGGCAGCTGTTGCAAACGGAATGGCTTTGCACGGTGGCGTTATACCGGTTTGTGCTACGTTTTTTGTTTTTTCCGATTACATGAAGCCTGCGGTACGTCTTGCCGCACTTATGGAATTGCCGGTTAAATATGTCTGGACACATGATGCCTTCAGGGTAGGGGAGGATGGGCCTACTCATCAACCGGTTGAACAGGAAGCTCAGATACGACTTCTTGAGCATTTGCGAAATCATTCGGGGAAAAGAAGTATGTTAGTTCTCCGACCGGCAGATGCTTTTGAAACCAGTGTTGCATGGAAAATGGCATTAGACAATTCGGATACTCCGACAGCCTTACTGCTTTCAAGGCAAAACATACAAGATATTCCGGCTAAATCTGACAGGTATAAGGAAGCCCTTCAGGCTGAAAAAGGCGGGTACGTTGTTCATCAGGATTCTGGTGAAATAGATATTGTGTTGGTTGGAAACGGTTCGGAAGTATCGATTCTCATTGAAGGAGCTCAATTATTAAAGGAAAGAAAAGGATATAAGGTACAGGTTGTATCAGTTATTTCAGAAGGATTGTTCCGTGAACAAAGCAAGGAATATCAGGAAATTGTTGTTCCGGGTAATAAACCAGTTCTGGGATTGACAGCCGGACTTCCTGTCACTCTGCAAGGCCTGGTGGGATGTAAAGGCAAAGTAATAGGTCTCGAAAGTTTTGGATTTTCGGCACCTGCAAAAGTCCTGGATGAAAAGTTTGGTTACACAGCTGAGAATGTGTTTAATCAGACAATTGCATATTTAAATGAAAAACAAATTATAAACAGATGAATAAAAGATAATTAACCATATTAATATAATAACAAGAAAAGAGGCTTCACAGGGAGCCTCTTTTGGTATAAATGCATGTTCAAAACAGACATTAACACAAATTTATTCCATTTTTGCTACTCCCCATGTTAGTGAGATTCTCTCCTGGGGTGCCAAAACTATTAAACCTTTTTTATTATTGAAAGCGTTTGGAGCACACGTCATAGGTTCAATGGCAATTGATTTTCTCGAAGGAGGAGTATAAATCTGGAGATAGTTGTATTTGTTTATTCCTGTTTCCTGCCATATTTTGTATTTAACATTACCTTGTTTGTTTTCAATTATTATTTCAGCTTGTTTCTCTTCTGTATTCAATAGAAAACAACTATCCAGATTCGTATTTCCCAGTACGGCCAGTGTATTAAAATTACTATACCTACTTGATTTACCTGTTGGAATTCCTTTATCATTCACTTCCAGTATTTCTTTGGATGGGAATTGAATGGATAAATTATCTATAACAACATTTCCGGCAATGAAATATGGATGCCAGCCATGTCCCACAGGTATTGATTCATCAGATAGATTTGAGATCTTTGTAGTACAGGTAAAGAGTTTTGACTCGTTCCATGAATAATCTATTTCAATCAGATATTTGAAGGGATAACCGGCAATAACTTCTTTTAGCATGTATCTTATAATCAGGGTACATCCTATATCACCATCTTCTTTGATTAGGAGTTTAAACTCCTGATCATAAACCAGACCATGTATCGCATTGTTTTCGTGTGGAAAGTTAAGGGGAAGTTGCATGAATTGTTCATTGAACAGGTATTTTCCACCTTCAATACGATTAGGAAAAGGAAATAGATTACTTCCTTTAAAAGATGTCATCAGGTTTTCTTCAACATCTTTTGATGATGTGTAACCATCAATGATATCAACCAATCGATTGCCTTGTTTAAGAACAAGATTATTAATTGAACCACCAAGATATGGAAGTACGGAAGCATACTCACCTGTATGACTATCCTGCAGTTTATAGAGGGAGAATGCTCCAAATTCTTCTTCAGTAATATAAAATCTAGGTTTAATGTCAGTCATCTTTATTCATTAAATGTATTGGTTAATTATGCTCTCAAAAAGTTCCTGTTTCCCGCTTATTGTTTCAGGTTCTCCAGCCTTAATGGCTAATTTCCTAAGTTCTTCAAGTCCTATTTTGCCTTCTTCAAAAGCTTTTCCTTTTCCACTGTCGAATGATGCATATCGATTCTTACGCAGTTTTAAATAATCACTCTTTTCAAGAATGTTATTTGTAATGAGCAATGCACGAGCAAATGCATCCATTCCTGCAATATGGGCAATAAACAGATCTTCATTATCAGTCGAATTTCTTCGTCTACGTGCGTCAAAATTAACTCCGCCAGTGGTAAATCCGCCGGCCGGTATAATTACCAGAAGAGCTTCTACCAGTTCATAAAGATTTATCGGGAATTGATCTGTATCCCATCCGTTCTGATAATCGCCCCTGTTTGCATCGATAGATCCAAGCAAATCAGCATCAGCAGCTACCTGCAATTCATGTTGGAAGGTATGTCCGGCCAGGGTTGCATGGTTGACTTCTATGTTCAGTTTAAAATCTTTATCCAGGCCATAGTTTCTGAGAAATCCAATTACTGTTTCAGTATCAAAATCATATTGGTGTTTTGTTGGCTCCATAGGTTTTGGTTCGATAAGGAATGTTCCTTTGAAGCCATTTGCCCGGGCATAATTACGAGCTTTGGTCAACATCATTGCCAGGTGTTCTTTTTCACGCTTCATATTTGTATTAAGAAGAGACATGTATCCTTCCCGACCACCCCAGAATACATAATTTTCTCCTCCAAGAGCTATGGTGGCATCAAGTGCTCTTTTGATTTGTGTAGCAACATGCGTTAGTACTGTGAAATCAGGATTTGTGGCTGCTCCGTTCATATAGCGCGGGTGACTGAACACATTAGCTGTTCCCCAAAGTAGTTTGACTCCTGAATCAGCTTGTTTCTGTTTGGCATAATCAATCATCGCCTGAATATTTTTATCAGATTCCGCGATGCTCGATCCTTCCTGAACCAGATCAAAATCGTGAAAACAATAATAGGGAACACCAAGCTTGGTAATAAATTCAAAAGCAGCATCTAATTTGTTTTTGCCCCTGGTAATAGCATCTGTTCCTTCATCCCATTTAAAAACGTGTGTAGCTCCTCCAAACGGATCATTACCATCTCCGCCGAACGTATGCCAATAAGCAATGGCAAATCTGAAAAAATCTTTCATTGATTTGCCGGCGACTATTTTATTTTCATCATACCATTTGTACGCCAGTGGATTTTTAGATTCTTTGCCTTCGAACCGAATTTTCCCTATTCCCGGAAAATATTCATTCTTTCCTGTCACTACATTCATTTTATTTTTTTTAGTTTAACATTTTGTCTAGTACAGAGTACCACTTGTTATAAGCTTCTTTATATTGATCTGTATAATTTTTGTCAGGTTCTACTAAAGAAAGCTTTTTCAGATTAGAAAATGCGTCTTCGAAATTCGAGTAAATATTTGAACCGACACCTGCACCTCGTGCTGCACCCTCTGCACCATCCGTATCATATAAGTCAATTGCCACCTGTGTTATTCCCGACAGTGTATCCCGGAACACAGGACTCAAAAACATGTTTGCATGACCGGCACGGATTTTTTCTACATGAATACCTGTATGTTCAGCCATGATATCTATGCCATACTTAAAAGAGAATGCTATTCCTTCCTGGGCAGCCCGAAAAGTATGTGATGAATTGTGTATGTTGAAATTCAGGTTACTGATCTGGCAACCTGTATGTCTGTTTTCAATTACTCTTTCAGCTCCATTGCCAAAAGGAATGATGGATAAACCTTCAGAACCAATCGGAACTCGCGATGCTTGCTCATTTATTTTGGAATATGATATCTTTGATCCGGCAACATTTTTATGCATCCAGCTGTTTAGAATACCTGTCCCGTTGATACATAAAAGAACTCCCATCCTGGCTTCACTGTCAGTATGGTTTACATGAGCAAAAATATTTACCCGGGATTTCGGATCGTATGCAAAACTCTCGGTAACTCCATATACTACTCCTGAAGTGCCAGCTGTTGCAGCAATCTCACCCGGCTGCAGAACATTTAAAGAAAACGCATTGTTTGGTTGATCTCCTGCTCTGTAAGCTACAGGAATTCCAGGTTTTAAGCCAAGTTCCCTGGCAACATCTTTCAATAACTCACCCTGATTTCCAAAGACAGGGACTATCTCAGGTATGAATTCTGGCTTTATCCCATAATAATCAAGAAGAAAATCAGCGATTTTATTGTCAGGGAAATTCCACATAATGCCTTCAGATAATCCTGTAACAGTAGTAGTAGCATCACCTGTCAGTCGCATGGCAATATAATCGCCCGGAAGCATTATTTTATAAATTTTATTGTATAATTCGGGCTCATTGTCTTTGACCCACTTAAGTTTAGATGCAGTAAAATTTCCTGGTGAATTCAATAATTTTGAGAGGCATAGTTCATTTCCTAAATCCCTGAAGGCAGTATTTCCAAGCTCAACTGCCCGGCTATCGCACCAAATGATGGAGGGCCTGATGACAGTATAATTTTTATCTATACAAACAAGGCCATGCATCTGATAGGTAATTCCAATCGCCTGTACCAATGTCAAATCAACATTCTCAATTTGAGACAATTCACGAAGTGCATAAATAATATTCTGCCACCAGTCTTCAGGATTTTGCTCAGCCCATCCAGGTTTGTATGAAATGATCTTCATCTCTTGTTTTGGGTATTGGGCCGATGCTAAATTTTTACCCGAATCTGCGTCCAGTAGTGAGAGTTTAACACTTGAACTGCCAACATCAATTCCCAGAAGAATCATAGTGCCTAAATTATTAATATTAAAACAAAAACTTACAATTAGAAACTAAAAGAAAGAACAAGTGGAAATAGTCACAACGACTACAAGTCTAATCAATTTTTTCTATAATGTCAAACAATTTTATAAAAACTTAATAACCTGAGCTTTAAATATAATGTCAAATCGTTTAATAGCTTATTCAATACATAGGTTTTTTTTCACTGTAAACATTTTAATAGTATCTGCAAAGTAAATGCTTTTACATATATTAGGAACACATGAGTCTGATAGTAAATAAATATTAAATATTTCATAGCTTTGAATATAATATTGTTTTTGTGATGAATAAAAGCAAAATTAATGCACTGATCTCTCTTCTGGATGATACCGATACGGAAGTTATAAATACAGTTACTGATAATTTGTTTAAACAGGGTATTGAGATTATACCTCAACTTGAGAAAGTCTGGGAATCAACTCTTGACGAGAGGTTACAGGAAAGACTGGAAAATGTTATTCATAATATACAATTTGATACCACCAAAAAGAACTTAAAAGCATGGTGCGATAGTGGCTTCGAATATGTATTGGAGGGAGCTGGTTATCTTGCCCAATTTCAATTTCCGGAAATTGATATGAACACCCTTGATTCTGAGATTGATAAAATAAAAGATGATATATGGCTCGAAATCGGTAGTAATCTAACAGCTCTTGAGAAGGTGAGAATCCTGAACTATGTGATTTATGATCTTCACAAATACATGAGGAACACGAATAATTTTTATTCTCCCCAAAATTCATTCATCAACCAGGTTATTGAAACTAAGAAAGGCAACCCGATTTCTCTGGCAATAATATACATGTCTGTGGCATACAAGTTGAAAATGCCTGTTTTTGGAGTAAATCTCCCAAAAAACTTTATTCTGGCATATAAAGATGAATACAATCAACACGATTCAAGGAATGAATCAGAGGATACTTTATTTTACATTAATCCTTATAACAAGGGAGCTGTGTTAGGGAAAAGGGAGATAGACTACTTTATCAAGCAGCAAAACTTACAATACGATAAGTCATATTATACAACCTGCACGAATAAAGATATTATAATAAGACTTATCAACAATTTAATTCTTTCTTATAAAAAGCTCGGGTTTAAAGACAAAATCGAACGTCTGCTGGAACTTTCTAAAGTTCTTTAGGTGCCCTTTAATTATTTGGCAAAACTTACTGCCCGGGTTTCACGGATTACTGTAATTTTAACCTGTCCGGGAATAGGGAAAATTCGGTTCGAAGGCAAAGAATCTAAAAATCCACTGGCGTACAAATGGTATGATG
>JABUBN010000367.1_pt1 | contig 13395 bp, 12 predicted proteins | sample 7240341 | NCBI WGS metagenome assembly JABUBN01 (sample SAMN07256345, study PRJNA390944) | subsurface metagenome | isolation source: Methane hydrate marine sediment | place: Pacific Ocean: Eastern North Pacific, ODP site | reverse complement strand
AAAAAAAAAACAAGGGAAAGACTATTGGCTTTGTGCCGACCATGGGTTATCTTCATAAAGGACATCTCTCCCTTATCCGCATTGCACGCAGAAAATCCGAATTTCTGGTTGTTTCAATATTTGTTAATCCCACTCAATTTAGTCCTGATGAAGACCTCAAAAAATACCCGCGGGATATGAAAAGGGATTTGAAATTGCTCAAACAAGAAGGCACAGACCTGGTTTTTTATCCTTCTGTAAAACAGATATATCCTTCCGATTATAAAACCTATATATACGTCAAAGACCTGAGTAAATTGCTGTGCGGTGTATCAAGACCCCACCATTTCCGCGGAGTTACAACAGTTGTGTTAAAGCTATTCAATATTATTAAGCCTGATATAGCAGTATTTGGACAAAAAGATTATCAGCAAGCAGTAATCATAAAAAGAATGGTAAAGGATTTATGCCTGGATATTAAAATACTGTTAGGAAAGATTATCAGGGAAAAAGATGGTCTGGCAATGAGTTCACGTAATATCTATCTTTCAACGCAACAGCGAGAAAATGCAATAGTGCTTTATCAATCATTAAGATGGGTAAAGTGGTCTTTTAACGATGGTCTTACAAGCCCAAAAAAGGCAATCAAAAAAATCCGTGTTATGATAAAACAGAATAGCGGAAAGGTTGATTATATAGTGGCAGTTAATAAAAACACACTCGAGCCTGTAAAAAGATTGAAAAAAGGAACCCTTATTGCCCTGGCAGCTTATTTTGGCAAAACAAGATTGATTGATAATACTATCCTTTAAATTGAAAGGGCTGATAAAGGGCAGAAAAAGGCTAAAGAAAATAAAAACAGCGTTTTTAATTACAAATTTCAACCCTGAATCAAGTTCAGGGCAAATGCCAATTGAAATCCCAATGCTTAAATACCAAATTTTGTCAGTCCTATTATATTTACTCTCAAGCAAAAACGCATTGATGACACAGTGACTTTAATTCAACCCTTGACATTCTAATCAACAAATATATACTGAATCGTGACTAAAACAAAGAAAAAAGTCATCATCGTTGAATCACCTACCAAATGCAAAACGATCAGGGGATTTCTTGGTCGAGAATATACCTTGGTATCTTCACGCGGTCATATAAAAGATCTGCCAAAATCAAAATTAGGGGTTGATGTCGACAATAATTTCACACCTCAATATATCAAAATAAGAGGAAAGGCAAAAATAATTAATGAAATTAAAAAAGTCTGTAAGAATTCATCCGTGATATTCCTTGCGCTTGATCCGGATCGAGAGGGTGAGGCGATTGCTCAACATCTTGCCGAAGAATTAGATTCAACTGCACCTCAAATAAAAAGAGCACTTTTTCATGAAATAACTCCGGACCATGTGAAAAAAGCATTGGATAAACCAACTTCTATAAATTTAAATTTGGTCAATGCCCATAAAGCAAGAAGAGTGCTCGATCGAATTGTCGGCTATTACACAAGTCCAATCCTGTGGTCTATCATCAAAAGGGGACTTTCTGCCGGAAGAGTACAGAGTGTTGCACTTCGATTGATATGTGAAAGAGAAAAAGAAATAAAATCATTCGTATCAACTCCCTATTGGACTGCTGAAGCTGAATTTACAACTGAAAGAGAAGAAAATTTTAAAGGAACGCTATGGCGGATAGATGGTGCATGCAGGAAAATTTCAACTAAAGATGAATTGATTCGCCTTAAGGATTTGATTAAAAAGGGAACAAAATTTTCAGTGGCATCTTTTCGCATTACGAATCCCCAGCGGGTTCCACCGCCTCCATTTATCACCTCGACCCTGCAACAGGAGGCATCAAAACGTTTTAGATTTACCGCAAAAAAAACAATGTTCCTCGCCCAGAATTTATATGAAGGCATTAATCTCCCTGAAGGTAGGATTGGTCTTATCACCTATATGAGAACCGACTCTATCAGAGTGAATAAGGATTCTATTGAGGAATTAAGGCATTATATTACCGGGAACTTCGGGGAAAGTTATCTTAACAAAGAAGTAAGGGTATTTAAAGACCGTAAGAATGTACAGGGTGGTCATGAAGCAATTCGTCCAACTAAGGTCAGGCTTGATCCTGATGCTATTAAGCAACATCTCAATCCTGACCAATTTAAAATTTACAAATTAATCTTTAACCGCTTTGTGGCATCACAGATGTCGCCGGCAAAATACCGTCAAAAAGAAGTGATTGTCAGTTTTATGGAGGTCGATTTTAAATCTGAAGAATCTAAACCTGTCTTTTTAGGTTATCAACTTGTTAGCGGAGATGCCGTAGAAAGGGGTTCAGTACCAAAACTGAGTATTGGAGAAACAGTCCGGGTCTGCGACATTGAGTTTAAGGAAAAAAAGACAGAACCCTCATCAAGATATACTGAAGCGAATTTAATCAAAAAATTGGAAGAAAATGGTATTGGGAGACCATCCACATATGCTCATATCACACAAACACTTTTTGACCGCGGCTACGTAACAAGGGAACAGCGTAAAATCGAAGCTACTGAACTCGGTCTCCAGGTCTATGACATAATCATACCAAGATTTTCAAATATCTTTGAGGTCTCGTTTACTGCCAAGATGGAAAAAGAACTCGATCAGATTGAAACCGGCAGAAAATTATGGCAGGAAGTTATTCAGGACTTCTATGACCCATTCGTTATAATGTTAAATAAAACCAAAGAAGAAACACAGAAGATAAAAGAATCGCTTATCCAGACAGTTGAGAAAAAGTGTCCAAAGTGCCAGCGTCCTTTGACCATTAGATGGGGGAGATATGGAAAATTTCTGGCTTGTTCAGGTTTTCCAGAATGCAAGTATTCCGAGAACCTCGAGGTCGAGAAAAGTGAAAAGAATTGTCCTGAATGCGGTAGAACTTTGATCATTAGACACGGAAAATTCGGGAAATTTCTCGCCTGCCCGGGCTATCCAGAGTGTCGCTACACTGAGAATCTTACTCATGATGCGCCCTGTCCAATGTGTGATGGTGATATTATCATCATAAAAACGCGACGAGGTAAACTCTATAAATGCAAACAATGTGATTTCTCAAGCTTCTACCCACCTACAAAAGAAAAGTGTGCTAAGTGTGGAAAAGGGCTGTTAGAAAAAAGAAACAAAAAGGTGTGCCCAGTCTGCGACAAGATTATTAAGAAAAAATAACGTGAAGAGCACAACTGATATCGGAAAGTTTTATTATTTTTTCCCGCAAGCCGTAGCTGTGGTGGGCATTGATAAAAATGTGATGCCCGCAGCATGGCATACACCAATTTCAGCAGAGCCACCGCTTTATGGAGTCGTTGTATCGCCAAAAAGACATACGTTTGAATTACTACAGAAAAGAAATGGTTTCACAATAAACTTTCTTGAACATGATCAGGCTCACCTGGTTGCCAAAATCGGCAGTACATCAGGTAGGGATATAAATAAACTGAAAGAGTTTAATATAAAATTCGTTCCGGCAGAAAGGGTTAATGGACCAATATTGCAAGATTCTTATGCAGGATACGAATGCGAAAAAATCGCTGCGAGTGAATATGGTGACCATTTTCTGTTCATAGGTAAAATTGTTTTGATTCACTACAAAAAGGAACTAATGAACTCTCGCCGGCTCCTTGATGAAAAAAAGGTTTCACCAATGCTCTATTTTGGGCAGGATCGATATATTACCATTGACCCTCAGACCCTCTCAGTATTTAAAAGAAAATAAGACCGTTTTTCCAATGTTATTTAATCTGAGCAATCCGTTGCGAAGCAACCATTTCTCCGGCATCAAGGTTTTTGATCCTTTACTTTTTCAATCTTCAATCTTAAATCTGCAGTTTGCAATTAAAAAACGCCCTACGCCTTACACTCAACGCCTTACGCTTTTTTGTCTGTCTACTGACTACTGACTACTGTCTACTGTATATGAGACTTGGCTTTCATATTTCAATCTCAGGCGGTTTTAAAAATGTAATACCCCGTGCCCGAGCATGTGGATGTAGCACAATCCAGATTTTTTCACGTAATCCTCGAAGCTGGAAATATAAACCACTAAACAAACAGGATATAGAAATATTTAAGAAAAAGACAAAAAGTGAAAACATCTCACCGGTCTTTATCCACATGCCCTATCTGGCAAATTTAGCATCATCGAAATCAGATCTGTCTAAACGTTCAGTTGATTCTTTGATCGAGGATCTGGAAAGAGCCGAGATCACTGATGCCCAATTTTTAATATTGCATATCGGTTCTTCACATGATAAGAATAGAGGTATAAAACAGATGGCTACAGGTATTAACATAGCATTAAACAGGAAAAAAAATAATGTTATTCTACTTTTAGAAAATACTGCTGGTTGTGGCAATGAATTAGGATATAAATTTGCTCAGATCAAACAAATCATTGATCAGGTCAGTGAAAAAGAAAGGATAGGGGTGGTGCTGGATACGGCACATGCATTTGAAGCAGGATATGATCTTAAAACACAAAAAGGTGTAGAAACTACAATTGATGAATTTAACAACTTAATCGGGTTGAACAAGCTGTACTTAATACATCTCAATGACTCAAAGACAAAACTCGGTTCACACAGCGACCGACACTGGCATATTGGTAAAGGTGAAATAGGTAATGGCATGCGCTATATTCTAAACCATCCCTTATTAAAAGAAAAACCATTCATAATGGAAACACCGAGAGAAAGCATAAAGGATGATCTGATGAACCTGAGGAGAGTTAAGGAATTATTGAACAAAAAATAATGGAAAAAAACTGGTTAATCGGTTCACGGTTGTCCCGCGGGACGGGATTCTTGAAAATATTATCAAGTCGAAGATTTGAATATTTTCGGAATTTGGGATTTGGTACTTACCGAGCGTAGCGAGGTCAAAATGCCTCTTGACCAATTAAAAAATATGGATATTATAATTATAGATTAAAGGAGGAATGAATTGGCACACGCATATACACCAGGATTAAAAGTTGTTGAACATACTGTTCTAACAAAACACCGACGCCTGCCTCTACCCGGTGAAATACTGGTTTCTAAAGGAGACAAGGTGTCTGCCGAACAAGTCGTTGCAAGGACAAATCTACCGGGCAATGTTCAAACATTGAATGTTGCAGGGCTTTTAGGAATATTAGCTGACGAGATCGAAGAAGCAATGCTCAAAAAAGCCGGGGATAAGATCGAAAAGGATGAAGTGGTTGCGCAAAGTAAAGGTCTATTTGGCTTATTCAAATCACAGGTAAAGAGTCCTATTAATGGAGAAATCGAAAATATATCTAAAATCACTGGTCAAATTATCCTGAGGGAACCGCCCATACCAGTTGAGGTAATTGCCTATATTGAAGGTGAAGTTATTGAGATTATAAAAAACGAAGGTGTCACGATAAAAGCCCATGGGAGTTTTATCCAAGGTATCTTCGGAATCGGAGGTGAAACAATAGGAACACTGGAAATGGCAGTTGATGATCCAGATCAGATTCTCACAGAAAAAGATATTAAAGAATCATTTAAGGATAAAATAATAATCGGCGGCTCAATGGTAACTTGTGATGTTCTTGAACATGCGAGAAAGATTGGCGTAAAAGGAGTTGTTGTAGGCAGTATTGAAGACCAAGATCTGAAGAAATTTATGGGCTATGATATTGGAGTCGCTATAACAGGTTCTGAGCAGGTAGGTCTCACACTGATCATTACAGAAGGTTTTGGGAAAATGAGAATGGCTGATCGAACCTTCAATCTGTTAAAATCATTATCCGGCAAAAAATCATCAATAAATGGCGCAACCCAGATAAGAGCTGGTGTTATGCGACCCGAGGTGATTGTTCCGTTAGATAAAGCACCATCCAAAAAGTCCTCAGACATTTCAAGAGGCTCAGGTCTTGAAATTGGCACGGCAGTTAGAATTATCCGGGAACCACATTTTGGTGCAATAGGAAAAGTGATGGCATTACCAGTTGAATTGGCAAAGATTGAAACTGAAGCAAAAGTCAGGGTCTTGGAGGTCGAGTTGGATAATAAACAGAAGGTCACCTTGCCCCGGGCAAATGTAGAAATTATCGAGGGATAATATGACTGCAATAATATTTTTCATCATTTCGACATCAGGTGTAAACACGTTATTATTACCAGCATCACCGGTCGGCATAACAACAGGATTTTCTGTATCAAAAGATGCAGAAGCGATATTCTACAATCCGGCAAATTTAGATGCTGGTGATAACTACAGATTCTGGTGTTCTTATAACCGTTTTTATGTCTCAACGCAGAGCGTTTCATTAGCCCTGGCAAAAAGAATAAAATCTGTTGCCCTGGGGATTGCATTTATAAACTTTGATTATGGCGATATTGAATGGCATCCTGATTACCCAACTGAAGATACTTTGACCTACTATTCAGGAAACGATTTTTCAATTGTATTGGGTGGCAGTGCAAGGATCTCACCTCAAGGAAAGATCGGCTTAAATCTGAAATATATATCGGAAAATATCTATCTGTACTCTGGCTGCGCATTTGCTTTTGACATAGCTTTCTCATATGGTAGTTCAAAGTCTGGCATAAGTTTTGGGGCATCAAATTTCGGGACAAAATTAACCCTAAAAAATGAGGAAGTAAATCTTCCTGCTCGGATCAGTCTCGGTGGGTTTTACAGACTCAAAAAGCTTATTGCAAGCGTGGATGTACATCATCTGGTAAATTACGGAAAAATGGAATTTGGATTTGGTTTAGGATTTCCAATCTGTAAAATAGCAGACTTAAATGGTGCACTCCATTATAGAGAAGCCCTATACCCGGGTTTTGGGCTGGAATTAAAACCAGGAAAATTGACAATCAAATATGCTGGTTCTTTCTATCCTAAAGACCTCGGTATGATAAACTCCATGGGCATTGGATTTGAATTCTAATGAACGGCATCTGGCTCGATTTTGAAAGGCCTATTGTTGAACTAAAGAAAAAGATTGAAGAACTAAAGGGGCTAAAAGGTGTTGAAGACGAAATCGAACGTCTTGAAACACAGGTAGAAAAATTAGAAAAGAAAATTTACTCTAATCTCAATCGCTGGCAGCGCGTCCAACTGGCGCGTCATCCAAGACGTCCTTATTCATTAGATATCTTAAATTTAATTACTGACGACTTCATTGAACTGCATGGTGACAGGTGTTTTGGTGATGACCAGGCCATTATTGCCGGTATTACAAAACTTGATAAATACAATGTGGCAATTGTTGCGCATCAAAAGGGACGCGATACAAAAGCAAAAATAAAAAGAAACTTTGGAATGCCCCATCCTGAAGGCTATAGAAAAGCATTGAGGATAATGAAGATGGCAGCAAAGTTCAATATACCGATAATTACATTGGTTGATACACCTGGCGCATATCCAGGCATTGGCGCTGAAGAACGCGGTCAATCAGAAGCAATAGCTACAAATCTATATAAATGTGCAACCTTACCAGTACCCATTATTGTGACTATTATTGGAGAAGGTGGATCTGGAGGTGCCCTGGCAATTGCCGTGGGCGATCGCATCCTAATGCTTGAGAATGCAATTTATTCAGTCATATCACCAGAGGGCTGCGCATCAATATTGTGGCGTGATTCCTCAAAGAACAAAGAAGCAGCCGAGGCATTAAAACTAACTGCACAAGATCTATCAAACTTTAAGATCATAGATGAGATTGTGCCCGAACCTATCGGTGGTGCACATATGGATTTCGAACATACCGCAAAAAATATCAAAAAAGCCATTTTGCGAAACCTGGAAGAACTTTTGAAAATTCCTGTTGATGTACTTATTCCTTTAAGAATTAAAAAATTCCGGAATATGGGCGTGTATAAAGAGTAATGGCACTACAAGGTAATTTAGAAGACTTTGAATTAACCGATGTTATTCAATTAATTCAGTTAGGACAAAAAGATGGAGGATTACAAATTCAGATTGATGAAGATGTTGGAATTATGTATTTTAAGGACGGTATGGTCATCCATGCAAAAACAAACTTCCTCAGGGGCGAACCAGCAATTGATTCCATCTTAAGCTGGAAAAAAGGTCGATTTGTATTCAATCCAGGCGAAGAGGCTGTTGAAAACACCGTTGATTTACCAATTCAGCAGGTTGTTCTTGAGGCAGCCCGGCGAATTGATGAACTGGGAAAAATACAAAAATTGATTCCTTCTTTTGATATTATCGTAACGATTGTTGAAGTTCCGGCAGCTGGTGTAAATAATATAAACTTAATGCCTGAAGAGTGGAAAGTTCTCTCTTTTGTTGATGGATCCCGCACCATTAAAGAAATTGCTCAAAAAATCAATATCTCTGAATTTAAGGTATCAAAAATTCTTTATGGCATGATCTCTTCAAGTCTTGTCCAAATTGTGCAACGGGCTGAGCCAGAGAAACTTGAACAGAAAAAGGATGAAACAAAAGAAAAGAAAAAAGAAGGACGAGGATTTTTCGGGCTCTTTAGGAAGAAGTAATTTTTCCTTGGCCTACAGGTCTTTTATCAATCCAAGAAATTTCTTATACGGTATCGCGGCCCAGGATTCTGCAGCAACTGCACCGCCTGATAGGCTAATTATCGAAACCTTGGCTGCAGATTCTTCATTCGGTGCCTCGTAAATATCCAGAAAATCATAAGGACCTAAAAGTGCATAATGGGAAAGAAATTTCACTTCTGGACAATTTTTTTTAACCCTTTCTATCCATTTCCTACCAATCTCAGCCCTCTTTTTTAAATCCTTGGTCAATTCAGGCGAAAGTTTTGTAACCAGAATATAGGTTGCCATAATACCTCCTTATAAATTATTATAATTGTTTTATATGGTGTGTCAAGATGGGTGCTGAAATAAAAAATGGGGAGCGTGACCCAGCCCTTTCATTGAAAGAGCTGGGTCACCCCCTTGTAATAAATCAAACCCGTTATTTCAGTAAGAGTAGTTTCTGAGTAGTACTGGAATTTCCTACCTTACATTGTAAGAAATAAATACCACTGGCAACTGAATTTCCACGCTCATCACGACTGTTCCATATAACCGTGTGGCTTCCTGCCGGCTCATAATGGTCTACCAATTTTTTGACCAATTGACCCGACACATCGTAGATATTCAAACAGACCTTTTGTCCAGTGGCAAGCTGGTATTCAATCACCGCATTCTTCCGCATAGGATTAGGCGCGATCTGACCAAAAGTAAAGACTGAAGCATCGGTTGGTGTTTCACTAACACCAGTATAAGTTATCGGAATCACCTTGATCCGAATCATGTGGTCTCCACCGCTTCCACCTTGCCAGGTAGAACTGACGTAATCCCACATTCTATCTGGGTAGTCTAATGTGGCATCCCTGAGAAGACCGAGTGAATCAGGACCAGAACCAATAATATATCCTACAACCACACCATAAGGATTATTTGTTTTGATATCGAGATTAGTAATATCCACTGTATACCACTGGTAGCCCGGCGAGGTCAATCCTGCCATTGAATCTATGAATGCACCTGGCCAGCTTGCAGTTCCATCATAAACACGTACATCAAATGGCCCCGAACCTTCAAAGAGAAATTTTACTTGATGCAAAAGACCGCTATCTATGCCGACCTCACTAAATATAAATTGCGCAAAACATCCATCTCCAGGGTTTACAACCTGAGGTGCAAAATTGGGCTGTCCATCATCATAGATAATGGTTCTTGCATTGGTCACTTCAAAATTATATGTTGGAGTACTACCTTCATTACCGACAAGGTCAGCCGCGCTAATACTGTAGTAGATGTCTGTGTGATATACCTGAGCCGGAATGTCTGCTTCATAAACACCAGACCCCATATCTGCCATCTGAACATCAACCACAGGCCCTGACTCGATCTGATAATGGAGATAAACTGAATCAGCATCTACACCTGAACCTTCATCTGTAACTGTTGCAGAAATAGTATAATCACTGAGGGTATCTGCAGTATCAGGTAAAGGCGTATGTACGATAGTAGGCGGCTGCAAGTCAGGTGGTGAGGTATCGGCTATTCGAACATCATCAATGTACCATCCCTGTCCCCCTGATAATGCATCATAGGCAAAAGTGAAGCGGACTTTTATTTGATCCCCAGCTGCAGCATAATTCAATCCTACGAGATCCTGAGAACATATACTTATCCAATTAGGGTTGGTAGTATAACAATAAGCCCACGCAGTCCCTAACTGTCCAGTATTGGCTAATGGTGAATCATAAGTGGGATTGAGATGTCCTTCAGCAAGTGAATCGATCTGCACCCAGGTCGCACCATTATTTGCAGAAATTTCAATTATACCACCGTCAAAATTAGTTGCAGCACCTTCGAAATCTCCCCAGTAATTAAAAGATAAAAACAGGGAATCCCAGCCCGTGATATCAATTGCAGGTGAGACCAAGCGTGTAAGAAGACCAGGATTAGCACCGGGCGAATAATACTCTGGAACATCTAATTCTGGATGTCCTGCATACTGGTACCCTGAAACAGCACAACTTTGAGGACCATATGTATTCAGCGTATCTCTAATACCCCAAATAGTATCACCTTCGGTTGTCCAGGGTGTGATAGTTGACCTTTCAAAACTATCAACAAAGTCCTGACGCATGGGATAAAAAACCGGATTGACACCAACCTCAGAAATAGACCTGAACTCTACTACTTGATTTGGTACAGGCTGATGCTGATTTTCAATAACAACAGCATTACCCAAAGCTGAAAGGATCACTATACAAAATAAAATCATTGGATACCTTAACGTTTTCATCATTATCAAAACCTCCTAAATCTGTAATACAACTATCTATTCTCATCCTTCCTTAGAATTTTAAAGAAGGATTATTAAATGATGCCCATGATTTTCTTGCATACATCTTTGATTTTTTTGTCGGGTTCCTTAAGGCATCACAAAAGTCCTCACCTCCTTTCAGCCTCAGGAACAGGCATCAATCCATATCTATATTTTTTAATTTACATCTATGTATATTCTACGTATAATATTTCAGATGTCAACAGCACAGATTGCCCGCGCCAATCTCAAATCTTTAATGTTACTGCTCATCAATCATTACCCTCGATATGCAACTTGTAACTTTTAAGCCAGATGACCATCCCGCTTTTTAAATCAATGTCCTGGAGTTCTACATACAAACGGTCAGGGAAATATTCAACTACTCCTTTATATTTCACAAGCACGGCAATCCCCGCTTCATATGCATAGCTTATTACCTCACAATCATAGAGCGGTTTGGAAACCGCGCGTGTCTCCAGACATGTGTAATCACTGGCAAGATAAAGCAACCTCGCCAGCTTAATAAACAAACAGTTAACCAGTGACCCCTCATATTTAAAATTACCGGTATTCTCAATCGCTTCAAGATCAAATTCAATTACAGGATATTCCGATTCAATCTTGAATTTATAATGCTTTTTCAGTCTATTTATTTCTTCATATTCTACTACTCTTTGATGTAAATAATCAAGTGACTCATAAACTCTTTGGACCGTATCCGCATCTATTTTTGTATCAAGCTTAAATTCTTCACCATCAATGTCATAAAATTTTGCATCAGACGGCATGAATTTCCTGGTGCTGGCTCTAAATGAACGGAGCATTTGAATTACGCGATCCCTGCCATACCAGTAGAACTTGTTGCCCCCGGCATAACTCGTGTCCCGGTATATTGTTTTAAATATCTTATGAAAAACACCTCTCAGTGTAATTGCATCATCCAGGTCAGCCTTTTTTATGGCAATGATCGCATCATCTAATCCTTTTTGTTCACTTGCTTTAATTAATTTAATATCCAAATTTCCTTTTATCAGTAGTTTTTTTAAACTTGGTGAATGTGTGCAGACCGCTTTCAATGCATAATCTTCCCAGTTTGTTATGCGCATTTTTGATAATTCAGAAATAGTAACCCGGTGTATTTTTTTAAGTTTTCCCCGGGACATTGATTTTTTCCATAATTTAATCTCCCGGTCTGGTCTTTTTTCACTTTCTTTATACTGTTCCTTATTTTTCAAAAAATCGCTGATGCTTTTGACTTTTGCAGAATCTCCTTTTACCTTAGCTTTTAGTAAAGGAATAGAAATTAAAAATACAATGATTACAGCGAGATCAATGCCTATCCATACATCCTTTTTAAGATATATCGGTATAATCGGGTTAAAAAGAACTGCTATAGCACTAAAAACCCATAGCCATAAAAATTTACGTACCCTATATGCATACCATATTCCGCAAAGTGATACACCGCATGTAATAATCCGTAATATAATATAATATGAATAAGGATCAGATCCAATAGCAACAAACAAAAATATAGCTGCTATTATTCGAAGGAATCGAAACATTTGTCTCCTATTCAGGTTTTTTAAAAATTACTTCATCGCCCGAACACAAAGATTTTTAATTCAAATTCCGGGTCAGCTATGCTTTTTAACAACATACCTAAAAAGAGTATATCACAAAAGCGTGTTGCAGTCAACAGGCGCAAGTAACCGTCATTAGATGGCGATATGTGATCAATCATTATTCAGAAATATGGAATTTGCATTCAGGTAGAATACTCTTTTTGATGTGCAGTGGACAGTAGATAGCTTGACAAGCATTTTAATTTATATATAATAATAGTGTATAGTTAAAATTAAATTAATAAGAAGAGGTAAAAAATAATTCTATCTTATTGAATTATTATAATAGATTTGAAAAAGGCAAGATATAGTAATTACATAGAAAAAGTGGGTTATTGCAATCCCAGAAGAAAAGAATTAAAATTCAATTGGGATCGCATCGAGCATTGGATTTTAAAGAAGCTTAACCTACCAATATTGTGGCTAAAGTGATTACAAAAGAAGGAGGCTAATCATGAAAGAACTTAAAGAGCTTATCGAATACATTGTAAAAGCATTAGTAGATAATCCAGATGCAGTTGAGGTAAATGAAATCGCTGGCGATAAGAGTATTATATATGAGCTTAAAGTCGGTGAGGGTGATTTGGGTAAAGTAATTGGAAAAGAAGGAAGAACGGCGAAAGCAATGAGGACAATAATTACCGCTGCGGCAATGAAGCAAGGAAAACGCACAATATTAGAGATTATCGAATAAGGATGTTTAGTAACTCTTGCCTTTTTCATCCTATTTTGTACACGGGCATTGAAAGATATATTGTCAGCCCTTTCCTAAGAAACGGAGAGGTCAGGAAATCAGGACATCAGAAGATCAGGACATCAGGGAATTAACATGAATAGAAAGGGAGATACGCTACGCTGAAGACATGATATTCTGAAGATACATCCGCCAAAAAGAGGAGCGGATTGAAGACATCTCACATTTGTTCCTCTCTCTAACTTCGTTAGACTCGAGACTATAGCGATACTTT
>JABUBN010000366.1_pt1 | contig 13438 bp, 11 predicted proteins | sample 7240341 | NCBI WGS metagenome assembly JABUBN01 (sample SAMN07256345, study PRJNA390944) | subsurface metagenome | isolation source: Methane hydrate marine sediment | place: Pacific Ocean: Eastern North Pacific, ODP site | reverse complement strand
AACAAACCTCCATCAGTTAATCCTCGCCTTCAGAAAGTTAAACGCCGTGAGATAGCAATAGATGAATTTGTTGGGGGAATTCTCGATGGAGACCGTACAATATTGAGCCAGGCTATAACACTTGTCGAAAGTAATCTTCCTGAACATATTCAACAGGCTCAGGAAATTATTAAAGAATGCCTTCCGCATGCAGGACGTTCAATCCGGGTTGGAATTACAGGTGTACCCGGTGTGGGAAAGAGCTCATTTATTGAAGAACTGGGGAAATACCTTGCCAATAGCGATCATAAATTAGCGGTATTAGCCATTGATCCTAGCAGCGAGCGTTCCAGGGGGAGTATTCTGGGTGATAAAACACGGATGGAATCACTGGCATCTTATTCCAATGCCTTTATCAGGCCATCACCATCATCAGGTTCGCTGGGAGGTGTGGCCAGAAAGACCAGAGAAACGATATTCTTGTGTGAGGCAGCAGGATATGATGTTGTTTTTATTGAAACGGTGGGTGTTGGTCAGTCAGAGGTTGCTGTTCATTCAATGGTTGATTTTTTTCTGTTGTTAATGCTTTCCCGTGCTGGCGATGAGCTGCAGGGTATAAAGCGGGGAATAATGGAAATGGCCGACATGATTGCTATTACAAAAGCCGATGGATCTAACATTGATGATGCCCTGCGGGCTGCTGAGGAATATCGTTCAGCTCTGCACCTGTTCCCTGCATCTGAGTCAGGTTGGACACCAAAGGTTTTAACCTGCTCTTCCATAAATAGAAAGGGAATTGACGAAATATGGGATAAAATTGCGGAATACAAAGACCATACAACTACAAGTAACTATTTTACCGAGAAACGCAAGAAACAGGCTCTTTACTGGATGAACGAGACGATAGAAGAGAGTTTAAGAACACATTTTTATGATGACGAGACTTTGCAACAAAAGCTCGAAACTCTAAAACAGGATGTATTGAATGAAAGAATAAGTTCATTTGCAGCTGCACGACAGATTCTGAATTATTATTTTAAATCAGACAACTTTAAGTAATAGGTTCCGGATTCATGACTTCTTACGGATTTTTATGGTCATAAACATGGATATTTGAGGACTTACAGAAGCCATAAACCGGTCAAGTGATCTAAAGAATGCATAGGTAAAATTCGGAACAACTTGTCGAAACGAAACACCTCCGCTAATCAGATATCTGAGAGGCGTATGATAGTTTATTTTTACTATCTCCAGGGCAGAGAATTTTTTTCTGAATAGTTCTTTGTCTCTTTCAAAAACAATCCATGGCAAAGCTCCGTTAGCTCCACTTAAAGGGCCTTTCTGTGGTATTTTCCAGTTTCCCTTCCTGTTGAATGGTTCGTGATGAAAATTTTTGTATATGAATCTTCCCCAAAAACTGTTCGCGGGTTCGATCATAATCAATATGCCACCCTTTTTCAGAATCCTTTTGGCTTCAAAGAGAAATCTATCCGAATCCGGTATATGATGAAATGTATCTATCATGAAAATTCCACTTACAGAATTATCCTGAAATGGCATTTCGAGTGCCGAAAATGTCATATCATTGGCTGGCAAAGGCAATATATCGGAACAAATCACTGCAGGCATCTCTTCTTTCAAAAATCCTCCACCCGATCCAAGCTCAAGAAGTAATCCGTCGGGCAGGTTCCGTGTTTCTTTTTTAAACAGGTTGTACCATTCCAGATAAAGTTTTTTCAGGAATAGCTTGCGTTTTATAATTTCTCTATGGATGAGAGTTCTCTCAGGAGAATCGAGCGGGACTTGTATATTGTATTTCAATTTCATTTCAAAATTCTGTCTTTTACCGGACATAAGATTGTTTCAAATCCTGAAAAAATAAGTGTTTTCGATAAAAATATAAACTAATGAGTGAATGGCAAATAATTAGTGTAATGAACAATCCAATCAAAGGTTATTCTTCAATTATTTCCCCTTTTAATGTAGATATCTTGTAAATTTGGTATTTATAGAACAGGTTACACCAGCAAACAATATAAAATAAAGTTGATATGAAATATGATCTTATTGTAATTGGCAGTGGTCCTGGAGGCTATGTGGCTTCAATCCGTGCTTCCCAGCTTGGCTTAAAGGTTGGAGTAGTTGAAAAAAACGAATTGGGAGGCGTATGTTTGAACTGGGGTTGTATTCCTACAAAATCGCTATTAAAAAGTGCTGAGGTATTTGCATATACCAAACATGCCTCTGATTACGGAGTTACAATAGAAGGTGCTGTCAAAGCCGATTTAACAAAGATGGTTGAACGGAGCAGGAGCGTGGCAGATGGAATGAGCAAAGGGATACAATTTCTTTTTAAGAAAAATAAGATAGATCATATACAAGGTTACGGCAGAATCATAGATAGTAAAACTGTTGAAGTTGAAGTCAGTAAAGATAAAAAGGAGAAGTATAATGCAGATCATATAATCCTGGCTACCGGAGCCCGCTCAAAAGAATTGCCAAATCTGAAACAGGATGGGAAAAAGATCATTGGTTACCGTGAAGCAATGACACTGAAAAAACTACCGGAATCGATGGTGATCGTCGGGTCGGGAGCAATAGGAAGCGAGTTTGCAAACTTTTATAATTCTCTGGGAACCAAAGTTGCGCTGGTTGAATTTTTACCGGCCATTGTTCCTTTAGAAGATGAAGAGGTTTCCAAACAACTGGAGCGATCATTCAAAAAGTCAGGCATGAAGGTAATGACTAATTCTACTGTTGAATCGGTTGATAAAAAAGGGACTAAATGTAAGGTGAAGATCAAAACCAGGAAAGGAGAAGAGGAGCAGGAGGCTGATATAGTTTTATCTGCTGTTGGCGTTACTCCGAATCTTGAGAATCTTGGGCTTGAGGAAGCAGGAATACAAGTGGAAGAAGGAAAGATTAAAGTTGACGGATTTTATCGAACATCTGTTGATGGAGTATATGCTATTGGTGACATTGTATCCGGTCCGGCACTTGCACATGCTGCATCGGCTGAAGGGATTGTCTGTGTTGAGAAAATTGCAGGCATGAATCCTGAACCTATCAATTACAATAATATTCCCGGGTGTACTTACACAAGTCCTGAAGTAGCATCTGTTGGTTATACCGAAAAAGCAGCCAGAGAGGCCGGTTATGAAATCAAAGTAGGAAAATTTCCCTATACTGCGTCTGGCAAGGCAAATGCTGCCGGGGCGAAAGACGGATTTATAAAATTAATTTTCGATGCGAAATATGGAGAATTGCTGGGAGCTCATATGATTGGGGCAAATGTTACTGAAATGATTGCTGAATTGGTAGTGTCACGTAATCTTGAAACAACAGGGCATGAATTAATAAAATCCATTCATCCGCATCCTACCATGTCGGAAGCAATAATGGAAGCTGCAGCAGCAGCCTACGATGAAGTAATTCATATTTGAAAATCGCTGTGTAACTATGACTAAAAAACGCAGGCTATTATTATTGTAACCTGCGTATTATTTTGAAATATCTTGTTCTTACAATTGTTTTAGTAAGAGAACTGGTATTTTTTTCTTAATTCTTTCTGGAAAGTTGCTATCTGATCTTCCAGCTCTCTGTTTTCTCTGATGAGATGTGCCATACTCTGGCCTTCTGATTCAAGCTCTCGAATGAAACGCCGGTTGATAATAATTTTCTTCTGGCATTCGTATATACTTGAAATTAAACTTTTTATATTATATTTTACTTCTAGCATAATTGTTTAACTTAATGTCTGAGCAGATTAGATTTTCTACCTCAAATTTATCAAATGTGATCAATCAGTTCAAATAAATGATCATGATGTTTATTATCTTTCACCGGTGATTTAAATCATATTTGTAATTTTATTAACCAACTTTTGTTTTTATTGTTCAATTAGTTAATAACAGAAATTCAGTGAGTTTATTTTATGTTTTATTATGTTTTTATGAGATTAAGGAAGTCTAAACAAATTTTAATATTGTTCGAATATGAAAATTAAAACATTATTTATATAGTCATGTACTACAAGCTGAAATTATTCTCGTCGTAGCATTAACTGCCATGTCACGTAAAGTAATAATTCTCAATTATGATAATACAGACCCATTAACAATTGTTGGAATTGCTTTACTGGTGATTAGCTTTGCGACCAGTTATTTTCTTATCAGGCGGGTGAATAAGACAGAATAAATAATAAATTGGCTTTCACAAAATAGTCAAAGGGATGAGGTTAGAAAGTGGTAGGTGAAGATGCAAAGTATGCCGGACATTCTTTTTGGCGCTACATTGCAGAAGTGTATGGGGAAACTGTCATACCCAGTATACTTTATCTTACAAAGATTAATAAGAATGCTAATATCGGATTCCTTTATGTAATAGGAGCTTCCTTAAAAGATATTTCCCGCGACTGGCATTCTTATTATACTGATGTTTACTCAAACTATGCCAGTACTGAAAGTATTCCTCAAACAGGGTTACTTGAAGAACGTCCACATAAGAAAAGAGTGTACCAGCAAATTAAAATCAATCCAAACAGTAAATATATTGCATATGTGACAAATCAGATGGGGCAGTATAAAATATGGATTCATAATCTCGAAACAGGCAAGAAGGATAAAATTCTTAAAAGAGAACATAAACTTGAACAAATTACTGATTACTCTTACCCGGTTTTAGCCTGGCATCCTTCAGGAAGAATTCTTACCTTCATTATAGAAGAAAAGGGTGGCCTGAAATTGTATTATTATACTTTTGGCGAGAAAAAACTGCAAACACGTAACCTTCTTTACTTTGAAAAAATCCTCGGCTTTTCATTTTCACACGACGGAACCCTGTTGGTATTATCTGCTGTAAAAGAAGGAAAGACAGATATTTATGTACATAATATTGCCGCTGGCAGCAACTTCCAGGTGACAAATGACATCGCAAATGATTTTCATCCGAGGTTTATTAATAATTCGCAGCAAATAATCTTTAGTTCCGATCGAAGATCAGATTCGCTAAGTGTGTCTTCAGCTGATCCGAAAATGGCATTAACAAAAGATCTCTTTATTTATGACTATTCAAAGAAAGACGATCAACTCATGCGTCTTTCTGATAATAAGTATGTTAATAAAACTCAACCATTAGAAATAGGAAGGAATAATTTTTTATCTCTTAGCGATAAAAGTGGTATTATCAACAAATACTATTCAAAATTTGATAGCAGCATAAATTATGTTGATACAGCTATACATTACAAATACTATGCTATTACAAACCCGGTTACTAATTATCCGCGCAATATCATTGATCATGACTATAATCAAAAAACCGGTACGGCCGCAGAAATTATTTTCAAAAATGGTCGGTATTATATGTATCATAGAAACTTTGACAGTAGTGATCTTCTCAGTGATGAACCGGTCCCAACAGATTATCGCAAATCCAAAACTCAAAAATTGACTTTAAAAGATAGTATCCGAAGTATTGTAACCATTGAATTAGCTATCGATTCTATCACTAATGATATGCTCCTTTATGGTGGTGATACCATCAAGTTTTCCGAATCTGAAATTGATATAAACAATTATATTTTTGAGATCGAAAGAATTAACTTTTACAACAGCAAGCTGAAAGAAGAAAATCTGAATATTAGAATTGTTGAGAATACTGTTGAAGAAGAGGAGAAAGTAAGAATATACCAAAAAGCATTCTATCAAAACTACATTGTCAGTCAAATCGATTTTAGTTTTCTCAGCGAATCCTACCAGGCATTCACAGGTGGGGCTGTTTACTTTAATCCGGGAATAAATCTATTGTTTAAAGTTGGTACACACGATCTTTTTGAAGATTATAAGATAACCGCTGGTATAAGACTGCCCCTTGATTTTCAAAGCAGTGAGTACCTTATTAGTTTTGAAAATCTGAAAAGTCGAACTGACAAGCAATATGTATTTCACCGACAAGCCTTCAAACATTACTCCGGACAAGATAATAGTCAGCTGGTAAAAACAATCACAAACGAGCTGTCTGTGATAACCCGTTATCCATTTTCTCAGGTAACATCATTTGTAACTACCGTTGGTTTGAGAACAGATAAAAATGTTTATCTTATTGATTATGTAAATCTCTTTCAAACTCTTGATAAACCTAATGCTCAAAAATTTTGGACAAGATTAAAGGGCGAATATATTTTCGACAACACACGGTCCCTTGGGTTAAATCTCTATGGAGGTACTCGTTTTAAAATATTTGGAGAGTATTACCAGCAATTGAATGACAAGTTTGACTATCTGTTTGTTGCTGGCCTGGATATAAGGCATTATGTTGTATTGCATCGTAATCTAATCTGGGCAAGTCGATTTGCAACAAGTACATCTTTTGGAAGTAGTCGTTTGATATATTACATGGGAGGAGTTGATAACTGGACAAATGTTACCCCTCATAAAATCCCGACCTTTATACCGCTTAGCGAAATCCGAATTGATGAAGAACAGAATTATGCCTATCAGGCAGTTGCAACCAATATGAGAGGTTTTTCACAGAATATTAGGAATGGTCATAGTTTTGCTCTTATCAATACTGAAATTCGATGGCCTGTTATTCGATATTTAGCCAATCATCCTTTAAGCAATGCGTTCTTACAGAATTTTCAGGCAGTTGGTTTTTTTGATATCGGCACAGCCTGGTCAGGTCAACATCCCTGGTCTGGAGAAAACGCATATGACAATGATATAATTACACAAGGCCCTATTGAGATAGAGATTGATGCTGACAGAGAACCTATTGTTGCTGGGTATGGATTTGGAGTTCGTTCTCAGCTTTTTGGTTACTTTATACGTTTGGACTGGGCATGGGGAATAGAAAATATGCAAGTATTACCAAGAGTTTTTTACCTTTCCTTAAGTCTCGACTTTTAGTTAATTAATAATATCTGCAATAAAATGGAACTTGTATATTTTCTTTCAGGATTAGTTATTGCATCTGTAACAGGCTGGATTGTTTTTCGATCGAAAAGTGAATCTATTCGGCAGACTTCATCTGAAAAGAATACAATCTTTCTTCGGCAATTAGAGGAGTTGAAAGCTGAACTAAACAAGAAAGAAGAAGTGTTGTTTGCTCTTAATGCGCAACACAGCTCCAAAGAAACTGAGATTAAAAATCTTACTATCAGGCTACAGGAACAAAAACAGGAAATGCTTGAAATCAGAGAAAAATTCACTACCGAATTTCGGAATCTGGCCAACGAAATCCTGGAAGAAAAATCAAAAAAGTTCACTGAGCAGAATAAAACAAATCTGGATCAGATTTTAAAACCTTTGAATGAACGGATAAAAGAGTTTGAAAAGAAAGTAGAAGAAACTTACGACAAAGAGGCTCAACAACGCTTTTCACTGAAAGAAGAAGTAAAACGTCTTGCCGAATTGAATCAGCAAATAAGCAAAGAGGCCAGTTCACTAACCAAAGCTTTGAAAGGCGAATCAAAAACACTAGGCAACTGGGGAGAAGTTATTCTGGAAAGTATTCTGGAACGTACAGGATTAAGAAAGGGGCTCGAATACACAGTGCAGGATTCTTTCACCGTAGAGGATAAGAAAAGATTTCAATCAGATGTTATTGTACATTACCCAGGAGAGCGAAGTATTGTAATAGACTCGAAAGTCACCCTGACCGCTTACGATAATTATATTGCAGCTGAAGATGAATCCTTACGCAAGGCTGCTTTGAAAGAACATCTTGCATCTGTTAAAAACCATATTAACGAGCTTTATTCTAAGAATTACCAAGATATTGAAGAAATCAAAACTCTGGATTTTGTAGTCATGTTTATGCCTGTTGAACCCGCTTATTTACTTGCCATTCAGAACGAACCACAGCTCTGGTCATACGCATACGAAAAAAGGATCCTGCTGATAAGCCCGACAAATCTTGTGGCAGTACTTAAAATGATTGAAAGCCTTTGGAAACAAGAATATCAGAATAGAAATGTATTTGAAATTGCACGACAGGGTGGCGAATTATATGATAAATTCGTTGGTCTTATCGAAGACTTAAATGATGTTGGAAATAAAATTAAACAAACACAAAAAAGCTACGAAGCTTCCATGAATAAGCTCTCTACCGGCAAAGGTAATCTGATAAAAAGGGCACAAAATATTAAGGAACTTGGTGTGAAAACAAAAAAAACATTACCGGGTAATTTGTTAAGCAGTGCCCTGGATACAGAAGACGGCTCCTCATCAGATTAATTAGCTTAATCATTACTCATATTAATACTATTCAAGATATAAGACTCTGTTTAAATAATCAGTAAGTCCAACATTTCAATTAAAAAAAGATGCCGGAATAATCCAGAATAATAATTGTTTTTAACAATTTCTCAACAATAAATGCCTGTGGCAAAATTATCAGCTGGTTATAGGACGTTAAAGCTAAAAAGAATCTTCCGGAAAGCCTTCTGAACAAGGCATTGGAAAATGATGAAGACAGATAGGTCTTCAAAAAAGCCTGTTTTAGATATCAGACGGGTACAAACAGGCAATTGAACAAAGCAACCAATAAGTAATACAAATTCAGGTTTGTATTTTCTATTTACTCATTACCCCTGTTTAGATTGGTAATTCAATAGTAAATCTTACACCCTGTTTAACATTTTCTGCACGCAACGACCCATTATGCTCTTTAATGAAGGAATATGCAATGGATAATCCCAAGCCAGTTCCCTCTCCAGGATCTTTGGTAGTAAAAAACGGATCAAATAATTTATTAATCAAGTCATCAGGTATTTGAGGGCCTGTGTTTTCAATCTCTATTATAGCTCTTTTACCGGTCTCATCGACAACAGATCTGGTAGTTATTTTTATTGTTTCCTTGTTATAAGCTTTTTTGCCACGTATGGAAGCAATAGCATTCTCGATGATATTAAAAAATACCTGGTGCAACTTATCCTGGTATACTGGTACTTCATATTTTAAATGGTATTCTTTAACAACTGAAATATTTGCAGGAAGATTAGCATTACAAAACAACAGAGTACTTTCAATTATCTGATGAATATCCATGTGTTGCAAAACTGAGTCATCTTTATAGGAAAAATTCATCAGAGCATCAACAATCTTGGTGGCCCTGATCACTCCCTCCCTTATAATCTGAATAGCTGAATTCAGATCCGCCATAGATTTGGTGTTTTTTCTTAAATCGTTCCTGATGCCGCTATCATTAATCAGGTCCAATCCTCCTGAAATAAAATTTAATGGGTTGTTAATTTCGTGTGCAACTCCGGAAGTAAGAGTTCCAATGGCTGACATTTTTTCTAATTGAATCAATTGTTGCTGTGTTACTTTCAATCGTTCAAGAGCAAGTCTTAACTCTTCGTTTTGAGTATCAAGAGTCTTATTTTTTTCATTTACGTCCTGTTCAAATCTAATATTTAGTTTCCTGAGGTAGAAAACAGCAAATTGCAGAAAAATAAAAATGGCTATCTGTGCAACTTTGAAATAAACATAAAATCCTTCAATTATTTTAACAATCTCGAAAGTCTCTGGCATAAACCAGATAAGTAATTTTTCAATAAATAGTATGAGTAATCCATAGTAGACCAAAGAGATTCGATAGAGAATCTTGTCTTTGTCCGGGACAAGTATTAATTGAGGAAGTACTGAAGAAGCAATTAATATAAACGGGTAATAACTGAAACTTTCTTCCTCAACAAACCCTATTAATGTTGGAAATATCAAAAATATTAAAGGAGGTAAAAAAAATGAGTGAAATTTTGCTAAAATTCGGGAATTTGAAATAGGCTAAAAACAGGTTGATAAGATTTATGATCAGCAACAATAAAACTCTTAACGAACCTATACCAAGTGTGCTGTCTTCAATAATACGCATTACGGATAGAAATACCAGTAAGCATAGCATTATGGTAAACATTATGAAATTGAGCTGATTACTAAGAATCAGTGTTCTTTGCTCCAGACTTGCATCTTTCTCTTCTATTCCAAGGAAGGAAACGAAATTCCACAATTTTCTCATTGGCTGGATAATGATCTGGTCTATTTAAAGATATGAATTAACTACCTGAAAAACAAAAGTAATATTATTTCCGGCACTTGTATAAGCAGGGTATAGTAAGGTCCGGGGAACTAATTCTGGTATGACCTGAGAAATAATGTGGGAAAGTAAAAGGTATTGTTTAGGATAAAACGAATGTCTTATTTATTGCCAGCACAAGCTCTGAAATATATTACTTGATAACAACATGAATAACGCATGTTTTCTGCATTCATGCGAAACAACCAGCTCATGAATTCAATCCATTCTATAAAAAGAATTGTGTATAGTCAAATGTAAGTTGGAATTTTACTGTATTTCATGGTTTTTATATCTAGTTTTCTTTTTCAACCAGCCATTCTTTATGATTGAACATCCAATCTTCAAGCACTACATCATCTTCATCTTCTGTTTCTTCTGCTATGATAGCATAATTCAGATCTTCCATTCTATTGCTATCCTTTTTACCAATTTCAGATCTTTTAGTATTCGAACAGATAATTGAAGATCTGATATAAGTACTGGATTGTTGGGAATATTCCAATGCCAGATCCCCTACTTCAGACAACCGATATGTCAGTTGGGTACTGTCAAGGATAAGAATTAATTTTTGTGGTTTATCGGTAAACACCTTATCCTGTATCTTCACGATAATCGTGCTGTCGGACGATGATTCGATGCTAATAATTGTTTGCGCATTCAGTCTTGAACAAATAATACCTGCCACAATCAACAATAGCATCCCCGATAGTATCGGGACCTTATAAATAGTTTTCATGATTTTGGTTCTTTGGTTTTGACAGATATTCACAGCTATTATGCCAAAAACTATAAAGCATTTAAATCCTGCGGTTTACAATAAACATTACAGCATAACTTACCGATAAAGTTGACCGGTTTTGGACTCAAGGCGTTCGATATCGAACAAATCTTTACTCATGCTCATCCTTTAATTTCTGAAGATATCTATTGAACCTGACAGTAAAAATAAATTATAATTCCAGATAAAAATTGTTGTAACCATTTTGCAGGTTCCTGCATCAAATAGTACGGAAACAAATAATTAATTTAAAAATCAAAATTATGGAAATTTTAAATGGACTTGTAAGTGTCTTGGTTCCCCTGGCTTTTTTTGCGGCCATTGTTTTATCGCTCTTTTTTTACTACAGATCAAGACATCAGGAGAGAATGGCGATGATTGAAAAAGGAATCGAATTGAAAAATGCCAAATCCGGACGACCTCTGCAGGCACTCAAAATCGGTGTCTTATCTATTGGTATTGCTTTTGGTATTTTCTTTGGATACCTTATGACAGAATATACTATCATAAACGAAGTAGCTTCGTATTTCACCATGATATTATTGTTTGGAGGAATCAGTTTGGTATTGAATCATTTCATAAGTTTGAAGTTTACTAATCCGAGAAATTAATGGATGAACTATACATCCAGCAAGTTCTTCAGGGTGATATTAACTCTTACAGGTATCTTGTTGAAAAATACAAGAACATGGCATTTACCATTGCAAGAGGCATTACAGGGGCAGATCTTGTTGCTGAAGAGGTTGTGCAAGATGGATTTTTAAAGGCTTTCCAAAATCTTAAAAAATTTAAGAGGAAAGCCAAATTTTCAACCTGGTTCTATAAAATTGTTGTAAATGAATCGCTAAAAAGAGCCAGGAAAAAAAAACCAAAGTTTTTGGATCTGGATGATGAACAAATACCTGATGAACAAATAAAAATGGAACCGGAAGCAATTGAACATCTTCACGAAGAAGAACAAAAAGAGATGATCAATAACATTCTGAATAAACTCAACGATCATGAAAGCCTGTTGTTAAGGCTTTACCATCTTGAAGAGATGAAAAATGAAGAAATAAGTAAAATAACTGATCTATCGGTACCAAATGTAAAAGTGATACTCTACAGAGCCAGGAAAAATTTTGCAGCCAGGTTAAATAAATCTGTAAGTTTGATTCATTAGATTAACCATCATGATTAAAGAAAGTGAAAAGACAGAATATAGCTTTAAGAAGCTCATAGGTAAAAGTCTGCTTGATTTGCCCAACAGGAGCTTTGAAGATAAGGTCATGCAAAAAGTTACTTTTGCTCAGGCATTAAAACAAAAACGAAGCAAAAACCTTAAGTTATCATGGATCTTTTTAACTATATCGGCCTTGTTGTTTCCGACTGGTTATATATCTTTTTTTAAACACAACAATTATGATCTGTTAAACAGCCTGGGTACTAATCTGCAAAATCCGGAGAGTATTTTTATTCCAGCTTCTATTCTCATTTTTTCTATTATCATTCTTTTACAGATCGATAACCTGTTAAGACTGACTTTCAGAACAAGTGTCGTTTGAATAGACTATAGAACCGGACTTATGACAATTACTATTTCTCCCTTTGGCTGAGCATTTGAGAAATAGTCAACAACCTCTTCAAGGTTTCCCCTGATGTTTTCTTCGTGAATTTTTGATAATTCTCTTGCTACAGATACCTTATGGTCTTTAGAAAACACTTCTTTCAACTGATTTAACGTTTTTACCAATCTGTGTGGAGATTCGTATAAAATAATGGTGCGATCTTCCATCTTAAGTGCTTCTAATCGTTTAGCTCTGCCTTTTTTATGAGGAAGAAAACCTTCAAACACAAAACGATCCGACGGTAAACCAGAGTTTACCAAAGCAGGAACGAATGCAGTTGCCCCGGGAAGGCATTCGACTTCAATGTTATGTTGCAGGCATCCGCGTACCAGCAAAAATCCCGGATCAGAAATGGAAGGTGTTCCTGCATCAGAGACCAGGGCTATTTTGCTTTCGTTTTCTAATAATTCGATAGATCGAGATACTTTTCGATGCTCATTGAATTTATGGAATGACTGCATTCTGGTCGGTATTGCAAAATGCCTTAAGAGTACACCTGTTTTGCGGGTATCTTCGGCAAGTATCAGGTTTACCTCCTTCAGGATTCGCAGAGCTCTCAAGGTAATATCCTCAAGGTTACCAATAGGTGTGGGAACCAGATACAGCTTACTGTTCATTTCGTCGTACGATTAACTTTCGTCGAATTAGCTCAAGAATTCTTTGTACATAAGCATTATCCATATCCCAGTTGAAATTCTTATCCAGATAATTGTATGCTTCTACAAAACTGCCTGCCATATTAAGTACTTGCAAGGTACTTTCAAAGGTATCTTTATCACCTTCAAACAACTCGTTTATCAATTCAAATTTTTCATTCAAACCTATTGCTCCTGAAATGCTGCTTATCGGGGAGGATTGTAGTTGAGATGAAATATCCTTTTTTTTTGATTTTCCAGCAATTTCTTCATTCAATGTAGGCTTGGAAGATTTGAACCGATCTGAAACAAATGAATTCTTCTCAGGCTTTTCACTTTCATCGGATTTTTCACCTGCG
>JABUBN010000365.1_pt1 | contig 13458 bp, 12 predicted proteins | sample 7240341 | NCBI WGS metagenome assembly JABUBN01 (sample SAMN07256345, study PRJNA390944) | subsurface metagenome | isolation source: Methane hydrate marine sediment | place: Pacific Ocean: Eastern North Pacific, ODP site | reverse complement strand
ACGCCATTATTTTATACATTTTAATAAATATCTCCTTCTATTAATTTTTAATAACCTTTAGACTGTTCCCTCCCCTCTCGCGGGAGAGGGCTCACCTTCTAAAATATTATATCACAAATCTAAAATATAAATAATAAATAATTATCTGAATGCCATTGTGAGCCCACTTATCGTAGGACAGGCGTCTCGCCTGTCTATTAATTATTTCCACCCCGTTAAATGTAAGATAAAAAGGGACTGGCTACTTTTTGTAACAAAAAAGTTGCCTGTCCCTTTTTATCTTTCACTTGCTAACTATACTCTTCTCTATTTATCTTATCTGCTACAAAGACTTACTCTTTAGCCAATTAAGTATTTCTTTTTTAAAAGCCTTGAAAAGTTCTAATTTTTCCAACAAATATTGGTATATTCTCCTACGGTCAATTTCCCCGTAAGTAGCGCTCCGCCAATCCATAAAGATGAAAGTCTTCCAAAAACTCCTCTGGGCTTTTTATTTCTTTTTTTAATTTCTTAAGATTGCTAAGGTATCCATCTAATTGTTGCAACTTTTCGAAGATTTTTTGCCGGGTTATCTCGCTCATAGGGCCTCCTTAAGAGACCTTTGGAGGTAGGCTTCATTGTATTCTTTAATAAAAGGCCGAAAATCATAATATTCCTGCATGGTTTTTAATTCAAAGTCAATCCTCTGGGCATGATCTCTCCCTAAAATTATCTCTCCTTCTTTAATAATAACGAATTTGAAAAATATTGATCTTACTTCATTAAGAATAATTACCTCAACCCTCTTTTTTAAAAGGGATTGAATCTTCTCTATTAAAAAAAGGCGTTTTTTAAAAAAATCTTTGATTTCTTTCTCCTCAAGGTAAAAAGCCAGGTCTATATCGCTTTCTAAATTGGTCTTTCCCAAAGACATCGAACCAAAAAGATAGCCAAAAAGGATTCCTTTTTCTTCTTCCAAAACTAATTTTAATTTGTCTTTAATTTTAGAAATATCCTTCTCCATAGTTCATCTACCTTCTCCATAGTTCATTATACCTTTACGACCTTGTGTTTAATTATAACACATACTAAAAAATTAAAATAGCATTGAGTCGAGGTGCTCGATGAATTGAGCCCGCTTATTCTCGTAGGACAGGCGTCTCGCATCTTGCAATCTTCTTTATCTCTTCCTCACTATATACTCGATATTCGATACTAATTTTCACTATATATTAAATACTAACGACTGTTTTTGCATTTTCAATCAACTAACATCTCTTTTATTATAGATTTTACTTGATTAATAGTTTTTTGATCTATCTTCCCCAGCTTCTCAATTAATCTTTTCCTATCTACGGTACGGAGTTGGTCTAAAACAATCCACGCATCTTTCCCGGTAAATTTAAGAGGGATACGAGTAGGGCAGGGACACGATTGAGTAGTCATGGGAGCAATTATAACTGTGGAAATATTTTTATTCATTTCATCAGGAGAAATAATTACACAGGGGCGGACTTTTTTTATTTCATGTCCTATGGTAGGATCAAGAGAAATAAGATAAACTTCGTATTGTCTTATTACCATTCCCAATCCGCCATGTCTAAATCAACTCCATCATTAATGACGAGCCGGTCATCTTTATTTTCCTTCATTTTTTCAAAATATTTTTCCCAACCTTTTCTGGATTGTTTCTTAATGGGTTTAATAATTATATTTTCACCTTTTATTTCCAAAAAAACATCCTTCTCCATATGGCATTGCTCTAATATTGCCTTTGGTATCCTGATACCCTTTGAATTACCTATGGGAATGATAGTAGCTTTCATATATAACCACCTTCTTAATATCTTTTATAGTAATTATAATGTAATTACATTTTAATGTCAATAAAACTTCCTCAAATCAACAAAACCGTGAATACTATTCCCTCCGCTTCTCCGAAGTTCAGAAAGAACTCTCCGGAATAAAAGTAGAGTTGGGCCTGCCCCGTTAAAGCATAAAAGGGGATAAGCTACTTTTTATTTTAAATAATAAAAGTATTCTATCCCCTTTTTCTGTATTTCTTTTCTTTTCCTTTCTTTCTTTTTCTTTTCTTCGCTCGATACTCAATACTTGATACTTGATACTGTTTTTCGCAACTCGTATCTTACATCTTTTTACTATACGCTTGCATTTTGTATCTTGAGTTTATTCTCTGCCTAACAGTCGCTATGAGTATACAATAACCTTATTGGAAAAAAGAGTAAAGCTTTTAGATTAAATTCTTTCAGGTCTTTCAATTTAATATGAATTAAATGATAATTATTGATTAAGAATAATGTTAATAAAAATTGAATCGATAAGATGTCCGGATGTTCCGGTTTAATGTCCGGATGCCTTCGGAATTGCCGTCCGGATACTCCGGAATACGCAGTTTAATTAATACTATAGAAATCCCAAGGTTTGCAATTGCTTCAACCCATCCAAAAACAACCATATTTTTAGTTCGATTTAATGCACTAAGTATAGTGGCATGTGAATTTACCAGTTCGACAGCATAACTATGGCCCCAAGTACGATGACTAAAAGCAGCCCTCCATAAGCTTCAGGGCCTGCCCATAAGTTGATAATTTCTTTGGTAATAGTAAGAGGAAGGTTTAGTAGAAAGAAGATGGCACTTGCTTTTACTGCTCCGGCAACTTCTCCTTGTAAGTTAATAGGAATTTTCCCTAAAGCAACATTCCAACCCGGATAAAAACGAAAGATTCCTAAGAGTACACTTAAAATGACAACGCTGCTAATGAGCAATAGGAATAATGATTGTGTCGCAAAACCGCCTTTTACTCAAACGATCCTGATGACTTTGCAGTTAGAGTCTATACCATTGTGGTAACTCCCAAATAGGAAAGATTTAGATAGGCAATTAAGAAGATATAACCGTCAAAATACAGTAGTGAGCAGAACCAAAATGATGCAATCCTATCGGCTAGATATTAAGCCCACAAGTATAGAAATAATAGTTGTCCCATAACCGGAAGCTATACCTAATAAGAATATTTATTTCTTTCTTGTAAAGGAATTAAGATATCCCACCTTTTAATTTCTTCTACACCTTTTCTTGGCTATCCTGTACGCCTCATCTTATTTATTTTACAATAAATGCGCTTAAAAATAGGGTACTTAGAAAAAATGCTCTTGGCAACAGAGTATCTCATTATAAACAACCTCCCGGCTCTAATCATGTTAAAAATAACGATGTTATAAAGCGTAAAATTTTCAGAAAAACATTCTTTTGTTTTCACTCGAAAACGCGCGTGACAATCCCTACAAATAATACGAATATATTCATCAAATGAAAATTGGACCATATTTCTATACTCAGACGCATTGTGGCACTCTGGGCACTCTATTTTGATAGAAAAAACATCTTTACCATTATGTTTTTCAGGTTCTTTTTTTGAATATATTACCTTTCCTCTATATCTTGTTGCATCTTGGTTGAAGTTATATACAAATTTACGTATTTCTTTAAATCTTCTGTCGGCAAGCCTGGTAAGATTGATAATTGGAAATCCCTGTTTCATGTATTGTATCTTATTTTTAATCAAACCATTAGCTATGGCGTATCTGTATATAGGTGCATCCGGTAGTGTCGATATCATCGACAAGCTCACTCCATATTCGGGATGATTTAACCACCACTCCATTGACTCTTTAATGGTTTCCTCTGTTTCTTCTGGATCACCAAAGATTATGTTACCTTGAATAGCAATCTTGGCATTTCGTGTTAATTTGAGAGCCTTCTCGATTTGAACCTTTGTAATTTTCTTTTGCATGCTCTTTAAAATTTTGTCACTCAAGCTTTCTATGCCATAACTAATTAAATATACACCTGAATCTTTTAATGCTTTAAGTGATTTTTCATCTACGTTGCTTACTCTCAGTTGTGCTTCCCATTTAATGTTATATTTTTTGATCCGCTCTGCAAACTCATACATTCTTTCTTTCTTAATGGCAAACAGTTCATCCATTAGACCCAATACGGTAATGTCGTATCTCTCTACCAAATAATCAATTTCTTTAAAAACATTATCAAGCGATCTTTGCCTATATTCCTTCAGCGGATGATAACAAAAGGTGCAGCTGAATGGACACCCTCTCGATGCAATAATACCTGCAGGTCTCACTTCATCTAATATACTAAAGTTTCCACTAGTAGGTGCGAACATGTTTACGAAGTAGCCGTACTCAAACCCCTCGTAGTCAGGAATTGGCAGTGCATTTAAATCGGAAATGGGACATCTATGCTCGGTAATGATTAAGTTATTCTTTTTATCAAAAAATGCCAAACCCTTAACTTTATTAACATCTCTTTCGTTACACAATGCATCGGCAAGATCTGCCATTGTTTCTTCGCCTTCGCCAATGATTCCAAAATCGATTTGCATATTTTCTAGGGCCAGCCTTGGATCTGACGTAATAATTGCTCCGCCTACTACAGTGATAATTTTGGATTTTATCTTCTTAGCAGCTTTTAATATTACGCTAATTTGACGAAAATTAAGACTCATCCCACCAGTACAGATAACATCAATCTGTTTGTTATTAATGTATTCAGACAATTGTTGCTCAATCGGATCATCACAATGACAAGTATTTAAACAAAACACATTAAAACCTCTATGTTTCATATAAGAAGAAACATAGGCTAATCCGAGATAGAACTCATAAGTATATCCACGATAGGCAATTTTTGGAGTAACAAATAGAAAATTCATTATTCAGCATTCTCCTTCCTTAGTTTCTCTATCTCTTCAATGAGCTTATGGTAACCCTCTCTTCGTAGAAGGGTTCTATCCTTTTTTTGAATCGTTATCTTTTTCACTGGCAGTACCTCCTATGCCATTTTTACTTCCCGTATATCTCAATTGCTAATTATGAGTAACTATTTATGGCGTTCCATATAGTTCTTATCGCCTTTCTTTATCATCTTGTAATACAACAATCTGATTATTTTATAAACACTATTCGGTACTAAAAGCATTGGTAAATCTATTTACCAAAAGGCCGGATAGCTTCCATAATTTTTTATCGTCGGATTCAACAAAGTAAAATTTAAATTTTGCAGTTTTACAGTAAGATATACTTTTCTCATACTACCCATTATATGCTTATTATAAGTACTTGCTCGCCGTATAATACCGTAAATTTCATATCCTTTGGATAGCAGAAACTCCGCCAGATAAGAACCATCCTGACTGATAATTCCTATGATGAGGGCTTTTTCATAATATATTACCTACTCTCTTTAAAATTTATTTAACTACATTAATTAAAATATTTATACAAACTATCTTTAGTAGACTTCTTATAATTTTGGGAAAAAGTTTTCCTAAGTACCCCCGTAGGCCAGGATTTAGGATACGGCGGCGATATTTGGATACTCATGCTATATGTTATTCGGTGCGATATGCACTATGCCCTGAAAGTCTTATTTCCATAAGAACATTGTAACATATCGCCGCCTATTCATTCATCCACGGGCAAGCCCGTGGTATTCTTCCCTTCGGGTTAATAACGGACGGGACCAAAATAATACAAACCGATTGGAACCGATATTAATCCAACTATTATAGAAACAGCATTTGCTCCGTAACTGGAAATAACGCCTAATAGAAATATCTTTTTTCTCTCCTTTAAAGACACTGCTACAGCTCACCTTTTAACTTTTTTATACCATTTTTGCCTACTCTATAGAATAACCGCATTATTTTGTAAATCTGATTAGGCAATAAAAGAAGGGGTAAATGAATAAGCCAAAAAAGCGGATATCCTTTGTAACATTCTATCATGTTTACAATAACATCTTTTTTATTCTTTAAACCTTCTGAATTCGCCAGCAGTACAGCTTTTAAGTTAGCTCTATACATATTATCTATTAAATACTCATAAGTCTTTTTCTCATATCCTAAATTTTTCATTCCTTGAAAAATTTTTACAAGATTAAAACCAAGATATAAAAAAGTTCCTCCTGAACCCCATCTTGAATTACCCATTCTAAGATTGACCAGTTTATCAGAAATAACTACTGACGGTTGATTTCTTAAAATTTCAATAATTACTCCTACATGAACCCAACCGCTGTTTATATATTTATCAATATTAATCGAATTCCATTCTAATTTTTTTATAATAAGTGATGAAATAAGGCCGAATAGAAACTTGCTTTCTTGAAAAAACATATCCCCGTTTTTACAATAAACATCTTCGTAAATATCTAATCTATAACGATGTAAACATTCATTCATATTCTTATCGCACTCTGAATAATTCAAAAACAATACAGAAGGACATTTATATTTATTTAACTTATTAAAAAAATTAAGTAATGATTTTCTTTTTAAAGTATCATCGTCGCTCAACGGCCAGACATATTCTCCCTTCGCTCTCTTGAAAAGCAAATCTACATTTTTATCAAAACCCACATTTTTATCATTTTTATAATAGGATATAATGCTACCATATTTTTTCATATATTGCCTTATTATTTCTTCCGTATCATCACTTGAAGCATTGTCTGAAACAAGAATTTCTATTTTTTCATTTATGTCGTTCAATTGACTGATAATACTATCTAAAGCTTCTTGAATATGTTTAGCACCGTTAAATGTTGGAATTGCAACTGATAATTTTATGTTGCTATTAATCTTGTTTTCAGAATTACCTTGCATCAATTTCCTCCTATTATCTCTTTTATAATCTTTTTAACAAAATACTCCGCGCTGAATGGATAAATTTTATCACTCTCAATAAAACCCTCTATTGCATCTAAATAACCCCTATATTCTTTATCAGACATATTTTTAAGATACTGGTAAAGCTCTTCATAAGCTTTAAAATTTCTTCTACCAATAAATGCATCTGCAGGGATATGATCAGTTATATTCGGTGCTCCCCAATAAATTGGAACACAGCTTGCAAAGAAACAATCAAATATCTTTTCGGTAATATAGCCGGGAATGTCTCTTGCATTTTCATAACAAATTGCAAACTTATATTTTTTATAAATCTCTTTTTTTGACTTAATTGCCCCCTTATAGGAAGGGTATCTTGGTTTTAATACCTTTCTTAAAGCGTTAAACCTGTTTAACTTCGATAATATGCCCTCAAAATTATATTTGTCCCAACCTATGCCGTATAAATCAAAATCTTCAGGATGATTTTGTTCGAACCATCGAATTGTATTTACTCTTTCTGTGTATAACTCCAATGGGTGAGCTTTAAGCTTATTAGCCACTATCATAGTACAAAGTTTTTTCTTGTTTTTTATATTGAATTCAACTTTATCAGGAATTTTATGAGAGAAATTTATTTTAAAGTATTTTTTATTATCTACATATTTATCATTCCAGGTAAAAATCTTCTTAAAGTATTTATGGTTCTCCATATTCCAGTTGTCAGGCCTTATGATTTCCGATTCATAAATAATTAGATATAAATTATTAAATCCATCACTAACCAATCGTTTAAAACATTTATTTTTAAATTTAGGAAAATCCATAAAGACTAGTGCATCAAACTTGCTAATATCATCCATATCGATAGTATTTATCTTATGCCCATTTTCTATTAAATACTTCCCCATATAAACAGAAGAGTAACATAAATCATCGCCGATAGGTGAAGATATATCTGTAAACATTCTATTTTTGTTATAATATTTATAATAATTATAAAAACCTATATACATATTCATTAACACCTGAATATCTATTATTTATCATATTAAATAGTAATATTGATAAATTCTTTAAATTTTCCTATAATATATTCAACTTCTTTTTTGCCTATCCCCGGCCAAACTCCTATCCAGAATGTGTCCTTCATAATCTTATCTGTATTTTTTAATTCACCAAATACCCGATAGATTATCTGGTTATTTGAAAATGCCGGTTGATTAATTATGTTTCCCGCAAATAAAAGCCGTGAGCCTATTTTATTTTTCTCTAAAAATTCTATTAACTCCCTTCTATTAAAAGAGACATCATCTTTTATAGTCAAAGGAAACCCAAACCAACTTGCTTCTGATTCGGGTAACCAATTTGGCAAGGTGAAATACTTATCTAAATTTTCCTTTTTAAAACCCTCAAAAAGTAATTCAAAATTTTTCTTTCTTTTATCAATAAATCCTGGAAGTTTTTCCAATTGTGTAAGTCCTGTCGCTGCCTGAAAATCTGTAGCCTTTAGATTATACCCTAAATGAGAATAAATATATTTATGGTCATACCCGAAAGGCAAATCCCCAAGTTGCCAGCTAAATCTTTTACCACATGTATTATCTTTCCCTGGAGGACACCAGCAATCTCTTCCCCAATCACGAAAAGAACAAATAATTTTATAAAGCTCAAAGTCATCTGTTAATACTGCTCCACCTTCTCCCATTGTTATATGATGAGCCGGATAAAAACTAAATGTAGATATATGTCCAAATGTACCGGTATATTTACCGCTATATTTAGAACCCAATGCATCACAATTGTCTTCTATTAACCAAAGTTTATATTTATGACATATTTCTAAGATTTTATCAACATTAAATGGATTACCCAATGAATGTGCTAAAAATATAGCCCTTGTTTTTTCTGAAATAGCATCTTCAAGATATTCTACATTAATATTATAGGTGCCAAGGTCAACATCTATAAAAACTGGTACCAACTTATTTTGTATAATAGGAGTAATAGTTGTTGGAAATCCGGCTGCAACTGTTATAACTTCATCACCCGTTTTTAGCCTTCTCTCCCCAAGCTTATAAGAAGTTAAGGCAGAAAGAGCTAATAAATTTGCAGAGGAGCCCGAATTAACTAATGCGCAATATTTTCTATCTAAATATTTTGGAAATTTCTTTTCAAATTCTTTTGTAAATCTACCAGCAGTAAGCCACATATCCAATGAAGCATCGATTAAGTTAAACAAATCATATTTATCTAAAATTTTACCAGATGGTGGAATATTATCTAAGATTTTCCCCTTATAAAAATTATCATAGTATATACAGCTAGCATATTTTGTAAAAGCTCTCAATATTTTATTAAGAAAATCCCATTTAACTGCCCCTATTTTTTCGCATGTATCCGGAGAAATACTATGTAGTTTCTCTAATTTTATTACACTGTTATTTTTTAAACTACCTTTTTTTAAATCGCTATTTTTAACAATTAAACTATTACAGTTTACGTTTTTTTCAGTTTCTGCGATAACGGCACAAAGAATATCATGACCTTTTGGATTTAATACAATTAGAAGTTTATTCTTTAAATTTATTGTATTGTCAAAATAATTAGCGCCAACTAAAACAATATCACCTGATTTTAACATTAGCTACCCTCTTAAATCTCAATATTTTCTTTAAAAGTTTATTTCGCCGATCCAAACTTACTTTATCTTTTTTTAAATACTGATATAACCGCACCTTTTTTCATAATCTCTAATCTGTTTAATTGTATATTTAAATAAACTATCTTCCCCTATTTCATCATAAAACATCTTATACCACCCTACTGTTTTTGAAAGAGCTTCATCGATATTATATGCCGGATACCAGTTTAATATAGAACGAGCTTTACTGCAATCCAATTTAAGCAATTTAGCTTCATGAGGATTTTTAAGCGAAATCTCATTTTTATACTTTCCGCTTCCCCAATAAGACACAATCTTTTTTGTAATTTCCTCTACAGTTATTAAATCACTATCTGATGGTCCAAAATTCCATGCACCATTATATTTAGCACCATCTTTATACATTCTCGCTCCAAGCAGAAGGTATCCATTTAACGGTTCCAATACATGCTGCCAGGGACGAACTGCTTCTGGATTACGAATTATTATTGCTCTATCTTCTGATAAAGATTTCAAGCAATCAGGAATAAGTCTATCTTCTCTCCAGTCGCCACCACCAATAACATTTCCTGCTCTTGCAGATGATATAGCTATTTTATGATCGTTTTGATTTGTTGGATTAAAAAATGAACGTCTATATGCAGAAACTACAAGTTCTACACATCCTTTACTTGAACTATATGGGTCATACCCCCCTACAGGATCATTTTCTCTGTAACCATATATCCATTCTTTGTTTTCATAACACTTATCACTGGTAATAACAACAGCAGCTTTTACACTCTTACTTTTTCTTATCGCCTCTAAAATATTTACTGTACCTATAACATTAGTTTCATAAGTAAGTCGTGGTTCTTTATAGGAAAATCTTACTAATGATTGAGCAGCTAAGTGAAATACGAATTCGGGTTGATACTTTTCGAATACAGAAAGTAAATGTTTTTCATCTCTAACATCACCAATAATATGAATTATTTTATTTTTTAAATCTACAGCTTCGAAAAAACTTGGTTTAGTAGGAGGATCTAAAGAATATCCTATTACTTCTGCCCCAAGTTCTTTAAGCCACAGAGATAACCACCCTCCCTTAAAACCTGTATGCCCGGTCACAAGAATTTTTTTACCATTGTAAACATTATTAAATATATTATTTTGCATATTTATATTATCCTTTTTTAATAAAATTTAATATTTTTGCTGATATTTGAACAGGAGTTAATCCATATATTTCCCGTAAATAATTTTGACTCCCAACTATATGGACAAATGTATCAGGTAAAGCTATTTGTAAATATTTAGTATTTAATCTTTCTTCCAAGATAACACTCGCTATATGACTACCCAACCCACCAATTTTATTATGCTCCTCAATGGAAACTATTACATTATTATCAGTAGCACACTTTATGATTATTTCTCTATCTATAGGTTTTATTGTATGCATACTTACAATTTTACAATTAATATTTTCTTTTTTAAGAATATCATAAATTTTTAAAGCCGTTTCCAACATATTGCCTGTAGAAATAATTGTTGCATCTTTGCCATTTTTTAATACTATAGATTTACCAATTTTAAAGATAAATTCTTTTTTGTGTAATATTGGTTCTCCAGACTTTCCAAGTCTAATATAACAAGGTCCTTTTAATTCTAATGATTTTTTAACAGTATATTCTACTTCTATTGGATCTCCCGGAGCTATGACGGTCATTTCTGGTAATGCTGACATAATTGCAATATCTTCTAAAGCATGATGTGTAGCACCTGCAGTTCCATAAGATAGCCCTTCACCAACTCCAATAATTTTCACAGGTAATCTCTGATAACAAAGATCGTTCCTTATTTGCTCAAGACATCTTAAGGTAACAAATGGTATTATAGAATATACAAAGACTTGCTTTCCAGTAAGAGCTAAACCTGCAGCCATACCAATCATATTGGCTTCAGATAAGCCTACATTTAAATAATTATCGGGAAAATCTTTTTGAAATTCATCAAATATTGAAAATCCTAAATCCCCGGTTAGAAGATAAATATCTTTGTCGTTAATAACTAATTGAGTAAGTTTATTAATAAATGCTTTTCTCATTTTATATTTCCAACATTTTAATAAAATCTTTTAATTGATTTTCTTTAGGTGATCTATAATGCCATTCCAATTTATTTTCCATCGTCGGAATTCCTTTTCCTTTAATTGTATGAGCTATAATCATTGTAGGTTTTCCATCTTCAAAGGGAGTACTTTTAAAAATTTTCTCCAATTGTTCAAAATTATGGCCATCTACTTCTCTAACAGACCAACCAAATTTTTTAAATTTCCCCTTAAATGAGGATACTGGTTGAATATTATCGGTGTTCTCGTATGCCTGCAATTTATTAGCATCAATAATTCCTATTAAATTATCTAACTTCAACCTTGAAGCAGAAATAGCAGCTTCCCAAATCGAACCTTCTTCACATTCTCCATCACTCATTAATACGAAAACTCTATAATTTTTTTTATCCTTTTTCCCTGCAAATGCTAAACCCACTCCTATAGGAAGTCCATGTCCTAATGAACCTGTTGATGATTCTATACCCGGAACACTAAATCTATCGGGATGTCCAGGTAAAATTCCACCATCTATACAATACTTATCGAGAATTTCTTCATTAAAAAAACCTCTTTTTGCAAGAGTTGCATACAATGCTGATACTGCATGACCTTTGCTTAAAACAAAACGATCTCTATTAGCATCCTTAGGTTCTTTAGGGTTAATTTTTAATATCCTAAAATATAGCATAATTAAAATTTCAACTATAGAAAAAGCTGATCCTATATGGGAATTTCCTGCTCTACAATGCATAAATAATAGCTTCTTTCTAATATCCTTTGCCAATATCCTTAAATCAATATTTTTTTGCATTTTTTTCATCTCTATTTCTCTTTTTCATAAAGATACAAATGTTTTTCAACCCACTTAATAGTCTTTTTTAAACCATTTTCTATATTACACCGAGGTTTCCATCCAATGATTTTTTTAATTTTATCATTATTAGCTATCCATACTTTCGCATTATCGCTATCTCTTGATTTTGCTTCACCCCAATGGGGTTCTTTCTTATATCCTGTTAATTTTTTAATTAACTCAAATACTTTTTGTACACTATGTTGCTCTGCATTTCCTACATTAAAAATATCTCCTGGAAGTATATTTTCTTTATTATTATAGGTTCCAATATATGCATCAATCACATCTTCTACAAAATTAAAATCTCTTACAGCATAAGGATTTGCCAAATTTAAATCATTCCCTTTAAGGCACGCGACAATAAGATAGGGAATTAATCTTGTAGGTCCTTCGTAATAACCGTAAGGAGAAAACAATCTTAAAGTAAATATTGATAAATTTTCTCTCCTACCTATCGCCTGACAATAAAGAGTTGCAGCAGCTTTAGCAATTCCATAATCGTTTATAGGTTCTAATAAATCATTTTCAGACATTGGTTTACTTTTTAATCCATACTCCGAAGAACTTCCAGTATTTATAAAACAACCGAACCCCGTATCTGTACAAGCATCGAGAATATTAACAGTTCCTATAAAGTTAGTATTAATAATTTTCATAGAATCTTTTTGAAATGGATATCCTCCATATACCGAAAGATTAAAAATAATTTCTGGTTTTATGTTTGAAATTATTTTCTTAATTTTTTCTCTATTGGTTAAATCGCAATAATGTTTTCTTACCTTATTCTTATTAATGATATCTTTAATGCGCCATATATTAGAAGTTTTTCTTAAAATAATATGAATCTCATTATCGCTTTTTACTAAGCAATGTAAAAGATTTGCCCCAACAAAGCCGGTAGCTCCTGTAATTAATATTTTTTTACTATCCATTCAATCTTTCCAAACTTTCCATGGTGGATTCTTCGAATTCCACATCTCTTCTAATTCTCTTTTGTCTCGCAGTGTATCCATACATCTCCAAAAATCACTATGCTTATAAGCAACTAATTGACCATCTTTGGATAAATTTTCCAAAGGGTCTCTTTCCCAGAATGTATTATCCTCTTCAATATAATCAAATATTTCCGGTTCTAAAACAAAAAAAACCG
>JABUBN010000364.1_pt1 | contig 13459 bp, 15 predicted proteins | sample 7240341 | NCBI WGS metagenome assembly JABUBN01 (sample SAMN07256345, study PRJNA390944) | subsurface metagenome | isolation source: Methane hydrate marine sediment | place: Pacific Ocean: Eastern North Pacific, ODP site | reverse complement strand
AGATCCTTGAAGAAAAATGAGTGTCCCCTTCAAGTCTTTTGATGCACGATCTTTAGGCTCAAATATTCGCAGTCGAAGCTTAATATTATTAATATTTTTATATATTTCTGATTTCATGATTAAGATTTTAAAACCAGATATTTTTTTGCTTTTATATATATGATAGATAAACGAGCGAATATAATTAAAAATCTATTAATAATTTCTATGTATTTTCGCAGACTCGATTAATCCTTTGAAAATAATTTCTTTTCTATTATTGGAATTGTGTCATTATCGGCGCGAATTTTAATTTTTAATATGTGATCTTTCTTTCCCTTTCACCTCCCAATATGAATAATTTTTCTTTAACAAAAAAGTAAAACTTTAAATAGAAGTAGATATAAGAATATCAATATAAAAATTGTATTATTTTAGGTTAATAAAAATGTCAGAAGAATGGTTAATTGGTCTTGATGATGATATAGTAGTTACCTTATTAAAACATTTAAATGAAGGAACTATTACTTGGAATTCCCACTTTACTGATCCTTCGTATGGAGATTTAGCAAATAAGAGAATTGTACAAAATCCGGGTACAAGGTTGATTTTCAAAATTAGATATTCTTGGAATGACGCCTACGGCGACAATTATAATACCTACAGAATCTGGATTGAAAAAAAAACAGATACAGGTAGTTGGACATTAATTCCAAATGGTTACCATCAACCCAATTCAAGTGAGCTTGGGAATCCCGCAATTCATAGTGCGGGATCTAAGGATTTCACATATGAGATTATAGCTGATGATAAAATAGTTGATTTTAGAATTAAGGCTGATGTAGCAATAGGAAGGGGACATGATTGGAACCATATTGATGAAACCCGATATTTCCAAATTAGAGTTGGTAAATGCTGTTGTTCGGCTAAGTGGTGGTGATAATTGAAATTATTTGAGAGTTAAAAACAAGCCTATTTGCTAATGTGTAAGAAAGGAATTTTTCGTAATAAAGGTGTCACCTACAAGTCTATATTACAATTAACTATATATCTTATTTTAGTTATAATTAGTGCTGTATTTTTTGATTCGAAAGGCCCAGTTATATTAACTTTTTTTGGATCTTTTGTACTCTTAGTAAATCTTTCACATATAAGGCTAAAACCAAAATCGTTTCAGGCAATATCAAAGTTGCCTAAAACTAGCACCATTATAAGTCATTGGGGGCCATTAATAATGTATCATTCTCATCATAGCGCAGAAGCTCGTTTAAAAGGTAAAGAGTTTCGAATTGGACGTAAGTATTTCTGTACAGGTTGTTATGGGGGATTATTAGGGACATTAATAGCTATTTTTTTAACGGGTTTTTATCTACTTTATGGTTTTAATCAGGTTTTAGCAATAATATCAATTTTAAGTCTTCCCGTTTGGTTTATTCCAATTATACTTCGATATACATTATTTTTAAATATGAAAAATATTCCTCGTTTTTTATCTAATATGTTTTTACCTGTTGGTTGCTCAATTCTGTTAATTCTCACTGATTTTACATTTCAAAGCTGGGCTTTAAATGGTATAACCATTTTTCTGATTATCTGCGTTGCCTACTTAAGGAATTATGCATCAAATAGAGAAGAAAAGAATCTTGGATACTAAAAAGTATTGGGTTATATTGCAAGGTTCACACTCTTGAAATCGTTCAAAATATCCACCGGATTATTCTTTGGTTTCCATGATGATACCATAAGCTTATGAATTCTAATAGATATGATAATGGAATCAGGTGGTTTATAATGAAAGCTACTCCAGTAAATCTAAAAATATATCTTTTCCATTAAAAATCTCTCGAGATCGGACTGGTAATTTACTTTTCCATTCCAATTTCAAAGGAAATTGGGAATTTCTTCTCCATCTAATCTCAAACCGATCACTTCCTTTTTTACTTATATATTTTGATCTAATGATTTGAAACTACATAATTTCTTGAGTATTTAAATAAAAAATCTTATTTCATATATCACCCACCTACTTTTTTAGGAGGGGGCACCACGGGGGAGGGAGAAAATAGAGAGAGGAAAAGAGATTATATAAATATGAAGAGAGAATTCTTTGCAAAATTTAGTGAGTGAAAATCTCATCGATCTTGTCTTATATTGAATTAAATAAAGTTTAGTTTAGTTTTTTTATATTACGAAATGAATTTTGAAAGATTATTACCAAAATCCTCCACGGATGCGCCTTAAGTAATATAATTGTAGAATACTTAAAAAGGTTCTGGCAAAAAAGTTAAATACTTAAACCTAATACCTATTTACTATCATCCAAAAACTAACTTAAAATTGTATGGAACATGATTTTTTTAGAAACCGAAGGATCTGCTTATGAAAGAGGGAAAATTCACGGAGAAGCGCTTCAGAAACATATTCCTAGAATGATGTTTGAGAAAATCACTCGTCATTTTGGTTTCACATCATATGATCTCTTCGCTAAAGATATTTTAGATAATACGAATTTTCTTTCGACTGCCAAGAAATGGACTCCAGATTTGATTGACGAGATACAAGGAATTGCTGATGGGGCAAAATTTGATTTCAACAGCATCTTTGTCAGACAATTAATCGAAGAAATGGGGTGGTATTGGATCCTGCGAGCAAGTACAGAAAATTTACAAAAATTAAAGGATGAATTCAAGACGACTACGAGTCAGCAATGTACTGCATTAGGAGTTTTCGATCAAACCCAAGATTATCCAATAATTGCTCAAAATGCCGATAATTCAATTGGTTGGGTTGGAGTAGAAACTTTAATCCACGCAAAAGATCCTGAAAGTTCAATGGAATGGTATCATATAGGTTATCCCGGATTAATTGGAATATATGGAATGAACAATTGTTCCGTCGGAGCGTGCTTGAATGCGATGAGTCCTAGTCTAAAGAAAAATTTAAACGGGCTAGGTGCGCTCTTTGTTTCCCGACTTATTTTGAATCAGAAGTCTCTTAAAGATGCGGTCGATATCATTCAAAAACTACCTCATGCTTCAGGGGTTAATTTTCTCATTGGAGATGGGACTGGTGTTGTTGATTATGAATGCTCACCTAACCAAGTTAAGCAATTTCTTCCTTATCAAAGGTCTACTCGTGTTTATCATACAAATCACCCTATCGAAAATACAGATTTAGATGATGAATATTTAGCACTTCTTAACAAAATTAATTTTTATGGGGACTACGGATTTGAAAATTGGAGAGTAGATACAAAAACACGGTTAGATTATTTAAAACAAAATTTACAGGAAAATTCAAGGTCGATAACTGTTGAAATGATCAAAAAAATCTTAAGCTCTCACGATGTGAAAGATCATCCTATATGTCGCCATGACCTTCCGAGTGGAGCATATACAAACATGGGTCTTATCATGGAACTATCAAAACCTCCTAAATTGCATATCTCATTCGGAGCTCCTTGCAAGACAGAGTTCTCTTTATATGAATTTTCACAGTGAAAAACCTTCTCACTAATATTTTTCTAAGTTAAAATAAATATTAAAATGAAAATTCTATGGAATTTTCATCGAAATCAGACTATGAATTTACCTTTCAGTTTGACTATATAATTAAAACGATAAAATAAAAAGAATGGGAATTTTCAATTTACTTTTCAAAAACAGTTTTGGTAAAATGCTTATGGATTTCTGAACAAGAGCTAAAAGAATGAAATTATAAATGTATTAATGAACCGCTACATTTTTTTAAGATTAAATCATGAAGGTTGTGAATATTCTTCTGAAAATCAAAACTATCGTATTCAAGGCCCAACCGTGATTTCAATAAGGGCGGGATGTGATCCGGGTTGAGAAAAATAGGGATGATTGGCTTTCCCATGCTATCTGCCGCAGTCCATTCCTTCTCAACGGGTATAGAGATTAATGCATTCGGTGAACAAAATAAAAGCATGATATTGCATCTACCCAGATTATCATTCATGTACTTAATAATGTTATCTTTCATGTTTTTTTGCCAATACAATACTTCTTTTATATCCTCATAGAAATTTAAAGCCTTGGCGATTTCCTTGATTTTAAATAATTCAGCATCCTTTGTGGCATAACTAATAAATACTAGCATCTTCTTTATTTTAACCTCTTCTTGAGTAGCATTAGAAACGGCAATGCCTTTTTCTTGTAATTCCATGTCTATAATTCGTTGTTCTAATTTTTTAAGTTTGGTTTCTTTTGCTAGCTGTCTTTTCCCTTTAATTTTTCTAAATTTGATTAACCATAAATTTATCGCAATCAATAATGCAAATGAAACAAAGTTCAGATAAAATCCTAGATAAAGGTAGGATGACGGAATAACATATAGCCATAGCATTGGTGAATATAGAAATCCATATATGCCGATATTGATTACTCCTCCTATTAAAGCATAAATTACCATTTTATAATGCAGAAGAATTACTGCCCCCACAATACAAATTGCTTCTATAGGAAAAATATAAAAATAATTCCAGCCGTAAAGGATTTGGTCATTTATTTTAAAAAGTGGCAAAGATTTCCATAAAATTGAGATAATTAAATTAACAATATAGAGAATTTTAATGACATTTAAAGCTTTATTTCCATTTTTCATTGAATTACACTTTAAACTAATATTTAACTTTAATTCAAGTATAGGTTAAACTAATAATTAAATTTTTTCATACAAATTCTAGTAAAAAAAAGAATAAATCAGACTCTGAATTTACCTTTCAGTTTGATCTATATGGCTGAAACAATAAAATAATAAGAATGGAAATTAAGAAATAACCTAGAAATACTATTTTCACTAGTAAAGTTTGGACTTAAGAGTAGAATAACATTTTACATCTTAATTTTTTGCTTCCATTATAGGATTTCCTACCAAATCTAACTCACACCGTTTCTTTCTTATCCCGTGCGCCTTCGCGTATTTAGTAATCTTTGCTTGCGGCATACACATTTTTAGAATTTTCTCACTGAGTGAACCTATTTTATTATTAGTTAATCCAATAGGATACCATGTTTTAAGGTTACAAATTGTTTCAGGCAAGGTTGTAAGATTGTTATTGTCCAAATGGAGTAATCCAAGATTTTTAAGGTTCCCTATAGATTTAGGAACGGATCTGAGTGCATTATCATGGAGAATAAGCTCTTCCAGAAATTCTAAATTTCCAATAGATTCGGGAAGTTCGGTTAGATTGTTGTTTCTTAAATCAAGAGTTTGTAAATATTTTAATTGACCAATCGATTCTGGTAAATAGTTTAAACCTTTACCACATATATTAAGTATAATTACATGATTGCCTAAAAGGGCATAACTGAATTTATAAGTCTTTATATCAGTTGGCGCAGGCATATAATCTCCTCGAGTAAAATCCCCTTCCCATTTAGGAATTCTCCCCACTTGCTGTTCTAATTCCGTTAATATCTCAAATTCTTCTTTTATCAATGGTTCTCCGTGATAATTTTTAAAAACATATTTCTCTGTTTCCTGATCATTAAATCGTGAATATATTAGCTCTCTTTGTTTATAAAATTCTTGTCTCTGCTCTTCTTTGATTTCTTTATATTCTTTTAATTCTATTATATTTATTAAATTTTTATTTTCAGAATCTCGGACTTGTTCAGATGTAAGAGATTCCTTAAGCTCTTTCATAATTTCTCTTCTAAGGTTAGGTTCTTTTCTTCTAAATTCTCTGGAATGTAGAATTTCTCTTCTTCTCGCTGATGAAGGCTCAGGTTGATAGTTTTCCATTCGAGTTCGGAAAAAAAACCTGATAATATCAATAATTGCATCAGAATAATCTATCCAAATTCCTGACATTATATCTTCATTTAAGCATTCAAGCCAAAAGTTTGGTATTGAGAGCACAATTTTAGTTCTATTTGTTGATGTGCTTCTTGTAGTGGAAATCGTAATAGGTCTTCCATCCGTATCCCACTGTTTTGCAGCTGAAATTGTACCATAGGAACATTTTTCGGTTATTACAATCGAAGATTGTTTATCACCTTTCGCAAGGCGTTCAAGTATACGTTCATATTTTTTTTTATTAGGTTCTCTTGTCATATTAATCACTGTTACTACTATAAACAATTGATGTATTTAAATCTTTGTAGTAGAGATTTTGATAGAAGTAGAATACTAGTAGTAAAATCAGAAAGAAATCAACTTTTTAGATTTTTTGATAATAGTAGTATAATAGTAGAAATGATAAAATGATATCTTAATACTATCTATCTAAGTTTTATTAATTAGATATAAAGTTTTTAAATTAAATATAACCATGAAAAGTTCTATATATTTTCGCAGACTCGATTAAACCATTTACAATAGAAAACTAACTCTTTGGCGTCTAACAATTTTACTTTTATTTTTTTCGTCGCAAACTCAAGTTCATTATCATATACAGGATTTCCCCGAAGATCAATTGTCTCAAGATTCTCAAGCTCGGCAAGTCCCATTATCTCGGTGATCTCGTTAAATGCTAATTCTAACCTTTTCAATTGAGTTAAATGCTCGAGAGACTTAATTTCTTTAATATTATTTCTCTTAATTGCCAAAAGGATCAGATTTTCAAGCGTATTAAGACCTTGGAGTTCTGTAACAAAGTTCTTTTCAATATTTAAGAATTTTAAGTAGATCAAATTTTCAAGTCCTTCAATCACCGCTATACGATTACTACTGAGATATAATTTCTTTAAATTAATCAAGTTTTCTAAGCCTTTAATTTTATGAATTTGATTATCAAAAAGATTCAATTCAACCACATTAACGAGCGCCTCAAGTCCGCTAATCTCATATATTCGATTATTATAGAGATATAAATATTTTAAATTAGTCAACTCTTCAAGGCCTTTTATTTCTTTAATTTGGTTTACTCTTAGATTTAGCAACTCCAGATGAGTTAATGTTTCAAGCCCTTCAATCTCAGTAATAGTATTATTTGAAAGATCCAGTTCCTTTAGATTGATCAAATTTTCTAATCCTAAAATATTATTAATATTGCTAATACCTAAATTACTAAGATCCAGCTTCCCGTCTAATACATTATATCGTTTTCCTTTATATTCTACATGCTTCATAGTATGATTGTTTTATAATACTCCATATTATTAATTTAAATAAGAATTCTTTAAAAGGACATATCTCTTTCTTGATATAAATTTATTAAAATTATAGGTGTTCAATTTTTATTTTTTTAATACTAAAGCCCTTTTATCCTTGGGAAGTTTTTCACTTGCGTACTTAAGGATAAGTCTGGAGAGAATTTTTTTGTTTTTAGTTAAATAGTCAATAATTACTTCAGGTTTATATTTAGAACAAGTTTTAAGGAGCCATCCTATTCCCTTTTCGATATAATTTGCTTCGGAATACTTTAACATTTTTTCCACTAGTTCAAACACGAAAGTCTCGTCAAAATCTTTTCTTATCATCGTAATTTTAAGTAGAATAACCATTGAGGCCCTTTTAATCCATATATTATCAGAATTTGACCACTCATCGATAGTGTTTTTAGCTAATTCTTCGTTACCCTGTTTCCCGAGAAAAGGCCCTATGACTCTGACGCAAGTGCTATCACAGTGACTCCATGTATGGCAATGTTTAGCGTATTCTTCTCTGAAAATGTGAATAGTTCCTTCATTAAAGTTTTTTTTAAAACGATTTAAGAATAAGAATGCTGCGAATTTTTCCTCCTCAACATTTGATTTAGTTAATGTTTTAAAAATTTCAATTGCATCTTGATAAGTACATGTGAACTTATTATAAACATTTTTTACGATGCTCTCAATCTCGGCAACCTTTACTCCGTATTTTACATAATTAGAAATGTCGGGGTTTATAATCTTGTACATCATTGACTTCTGTTCTGGAGTAAGGCGCGGAGTTTTTTCCACCAATAGATTTTTAATTTCAATAATTACATCTTCCGTCATAGAAATTTATCTAATCCTGTTTTTTGTTCTGATTCTTTACTTTTTTCTAAATACGGTTTAACGAATTCAATTATTTTTTTATTGAAATTTTTTAATTTTGATAGTTCCCCTCTTTTATACACATTTATAATAGATTCTTCCAGATTATTTAGATTTAAACCAGCCCATTTCATGGCATTGTTTGATTTTCCGGTTTTAACAGCATCCAAATATTCTTTGTTCAATAACAACTCAGAAATTTTGTAATTCCACTTTCGGTAATCGTTCGGTATCCATCTCTTTTCTCTTATAGGTAATCCATATTTCTCGCAATAACTTAACAATTTGGGGTGTAATTTCTTTACATAATCAGAAGGTGGGTAGATTTGTCCCTTATATAAATTTAGTAAAGGTTTTACGATATGTTCATATTTACTGTTCTTTAATTTTTTGATAAAAAATTCTGCTTGTTGATCTCGTATTGTCAAACCTGGCGAAAAAAGAATAAAATCGGCTCCCGCTTTTTTAGATTGTTTAATAACATCTTCCAAATTTTCGTCGTTATCTTCTAAAAAAGGTATTATTGGCATAAAATAAGTCCCAACTTGAATATTTGGAGCTTTATTTTTAATCTGTTTCAAAGCTTCAAGGCGCTCCTTCGGTGGAGAAGAATAAGGTTCTAAAAATTGCGCCAATTCCTCGTCAGTCGTAGTGATCGAAAAACCAACGGTACACCATGTATCTTCTGCGATTTTATCTAATAACTCTATATCTCGCGTAATCATTTTATTTTTTGTTGCTATATTCAAGGGGAATTTGTGTTTAGCTATAACTTTCAGAATTTTTAAAGTATTTTCAACCTCTTTTTCGATTGGTTGGTACGCGTCACAAACACCACCAGGGCCAATTACATCGGGAAGTAATTTTCGAGCTCTCTTAATTCTTTGATCTAATTTTTTATCAATATTCGTTTTTACGATAATTTCGTTCTCGAAATCTTGATCTAGGTAATACCTTTGGCTCCTAGCATCGCAGTATATGCAAGTATGGGCGCATCCCGAGTAGGGGTTTATCGTATATCTGCACCAAAACCAAGAATCAGGGAATTTAAATTATTTAACGCCGTCTTAAATTCTCTATGAATAATTTCAAAGTTCTTCGTCATCTTAAAGTAAAAATATCAGTAAAACTCAATAATACGAGAAAAAATTTAAGATTAATTACTCCTTACATGTAGTTTATAATAAAAAATGTGAAAAAACACCCTTAATAATTTTTATTATTATTAAGGGATTAAGTGATTAAAAAATGAAAAAGGAAATGGAAAAATGGGCGCTTCCTCAATTAATGTATATACTAATTTGATTATATATATCTTTGGGTTATAATAAATTATCCAATAATAATACTCTTAATACTCTGTTATGATTTTTTATTAAAATTTTGAGGTTTTTTTAATAAGTGTGAAAAAATTAGGGAAACAAACATTTATCTATGGAAGGATGAAATATTTTAATGATTCTTAATTAGAATTGTAAGTTTTTTCAATGTTAATCATAATTTATATCCATTTTTTTTTTCGTGAAATCATCGTTTCAATGAATAAAAAGTATAAATTTATATTCATGAAACGAATCTAGGATCTTAAGAAAATTTACAAAAAAGAGTGTGATAAAATGAACAAAAAAGAAGAAACTACCAAAAATAAAGAATTAAGAACGAAACAAATCCACATAACCTTTACTGAAAAGGAGAAAGAGAGAATTAAACAATTTGCTGAAAGTTCTGGCAAAAATGTGAGAGATTTTATAAGAGATTCTGTTTTTGAGAAAATTAGAAGGATTGAATTTCCTGAGCAATTCAAACAAACTAATATAGAACAAATAGATCCTAACACACTTGAAGAAATCAAAAGATATATGGAAAAATCCATAGAATTACAAGAACTAATGAATGAAAGACTTAATATAGCAGAAAACATCGAATCGATTGTACAAGCAATTAAAGAGCAATATACTAAACTAAAAAAGAAGAATTTGATCAGTGATTTTTCTAAAGAATCTGAGTTTATCATCGATTTGTTAAAAACTCATAAATCTTTAACGCCTGATCGAATTAGTAAAATGATTAATTTGGATATAGACGACGTTCTTTTGATTTTAAATACTTCTAATCGATTTAAATTAAACATAACTACCGGTAGATACGAATTAAGGTGATTATCATAATAAACAAAAAAGAAAAATCGTGGCCAGGAAATAACGAAATTATTGAAAAATACCTTTATACATTTAGAGATTCAAAACAATCTCAAAACACAAGGAAATCGTGTTTAAATTATTTTTTTAATAAAAAATATTTTGGATTTAAGGGGCATGTGTTTGAAATAGGAAAAAGAGCCTTATTAGAGTATAGGGATTATTTGAATCATTTAGAAACCATAAGCTTATCAACTAAAAAAACAAAATGGACAATTTTAAGAAGCTTGAAGATTATTACGAAGAAGAGTTTGATATTTTTTTCAAATTCCCTAAAGAAAAGAAATGGAAAGCTGTTCATAAAGAGCCTAACTCAAATACGGATGTTTTTTTAACAATTGAAGAGATTAAATCAATATTAGATTATCTTAAACGAACTAATTTCAAATATTATTTGATTTTTAGGCTTTTTGCAGAATCTGGTCTTAGAAAAGGTGGGATGATCAAGCTTGATTACGATAAAGTGTTCTTAGATAAACGATATATTGATACAATAGAAAAAAATGGCAGAGTTATATATTATATAACCGAAGGGTTAAGAGATTATATTAAAATATACTTAGAAGAAAGAAAACTGATTGAAATAGAAACAAAAGCGTTATTCTTATCAACTCATTTGAAACGATTTAGTAATAGAGCTTTTAACGAATATTTAAATGGATCTGTAGGAAAAAACAAAAAAGGAGACATTATAAAAAGAAAAGGATCCCTAGATCGAATACCCTTAAAAACAAAAGGGATAACTTGTCAGGTGTTCAGAAGATCTCTGAATTTATTACGATTCGAAATGGGTTGCCCTGAAGAAATTAGGAAGATTTTAATAAATCAGTCTGTTCCTGGAGTAAATTTCAATAATTACGTTAAAAAAGGATTAGATTATAAAAAATTCTTAGCTTATTTTGATACTTGGAATCCATATACTACGGCGAAAGTTAACCTTTAAATTTTTTTATAATATTTTTGCAACCGTATTTTCGGGTCGCAATTTATTTTTTGAAGAACATTTTCTCTATATTTTTTATAACATCTACATATGATATAGAGATTCTTGTTTTAGATATAAATAAACCCAAGAATTGTACCACATTTGTGGTATTTTACCCAATTTAATCACCATTTTTCTGGTAGGATTTTGGTTAAATTTTGGAAACCTTTTCGAAATGTAAGATAATTACATCAATTTTCTTACAATTTTGGTTAATAAATTTTAAGCAAAACAAAAAAGATTAAATATGCATGACGAAAAATATAAATTAGATAAATGAAAAAAATATAGGTGAAAAAATTGAAACCTGGCAAAAAAAAGGTTTGTCTGGAACTATCAAAAGAGGTTGTTAAAAAAGTTAATTTTGAATTAGTTAGAATTTATGGCAATACTTTTGGTCACTTTACGCAAACCGTTGAGGACGGATTAGTTTTGTGGATAAAACAACAAAAAGATTCAACTTGAGGCGATTTTGTGGCGAATAGAAGTTTAAGTAAAGAAACTCCCGAGTTGAACACGCTTAAGGTTTTGCTTCAATCGTTGGAAAACCAATTTCAAGAACTAGATTCAGTAAATGAAAATATTGATAAATTAGAAGCGGAATTAAAGGGAGGCATAAATCAAGAGGAGAAAAGAGAAAAAAGAAAGAATTTTATTCCAGGGCAAGAAAAAAATTCAATTCTCGGGGAATAATTATTTTTTCTATTTATTAAATTTTTCGATGGTATTTATTGAAATTTTCGATAAATGACAATTTTTCTTGATACGAAAAATAATGGGACAGCTTAAATTCGATAAAAAGGGGGTTTTTATACCACAAAGAATTAAGTTTAGCATAAAGCATAATGAGTTGGACGAGGAAATGATTGATAACTATGTTAAAAAAGAATGTGATACGCCTTATGAATGTGATTTAATAACAAAATCAATAAATCACCATATTAAGAACAAAAATTTAATTAAAACGAAAAAAGATTATTTGAAATTGGATGGGGTTGGGGGGGAAAAGGAGATAGGTGATTAATTATATGATTAATATTGAGGAAAGGCTTAGAAATAAAATTGAAGAAATGAAAGAGGAATACAAGAAAGAATTAGAAGGAAGCATGAAAGACTATTTAGATATGATGAAAGGTTTAGACGCAATAGAAAAGGAATTTCCCCATCCAATTATTAAAGAGATGAAACAAGACATGGAAAAATCTATTGATAGAGTAAAAGAGGCAATGAAAGATGAGTTATAGAGATGAAACATTTATCATTAGAAGAATTAGAAGAGGCAATAGAAGTAAAAAAAACAGAGCTTAAGGGTTTGATATCAACAGAAGGGTGTGTGTTTATAATAGCTAACGAATTAGGAATTCAAGAGATGGTTTCTGGGAATGAGTTTTTAGAACCAAAAGATGATATAAAAACAGTAAGGGAGGGTTTTGAGGAAGCTCTTAAACATGATTACTTTGATAAAGGCTTATATAAATATTTAGATAATGAAGACTTAGAAGAGATCAAGATAAATATAGATTCAAAAGATTTAAAAAGAGAAATAGAAGAATACGGTAAAATTGATATTGACGAAATGGATATCGCTTCTAAAAATCTAGAAAAAGCTTTAGAAAATGATGATACTCCTGAACGTTGGTTAGCCTTTAAGAAATTTCAATTTTGGTTGGCACTAAGACAAATTCCAATAAAAACAGTTGATCTCTATATGTATATGGGAAAAAATCGAGGTTTAGGAATATCATTTCAAAATTTAGCATTTAAAAATACTCGATTCAGGAGTTATATTTTTATTGATGAAAACAGAGTAGATATTGACTATAAAAACCATTATAATTTTGTCCATAACCTTGGGGAATATGCTAAGAAAGAGAAATCCTTGAATATAGGAAATGGGATAATAATAAAAGAAAAAATAATGGAAGGCGTTTGCGTTGAGATGTATTTTGTAGAAAGTGATAGTAAAGGAGTTTATGTTATTAAAGAAACAATGAATCAAAATGGAACTACAAAAGAAAGAAAACGAGATGTTATTTTAGATTTTCCGATTGAACTACTTGAAATAAAGATAATTAAAGAATTCGGTTCCCCTTATGGTAAAACTGTGTATAGAATAACGATTGATGGAAAAGAATATATAAATTCATTAGAACAAATCCGTTTATTAATTCAAAAAAGAGTGGGGAAACAGCCTTTTTATATTAAATATGGTTTTAAGTTCAAAGGTTATCTAAATATGGCACTTCAAAATCAGGAAAAGATATTGAAGAGAAAAACAAATAAGAGGCAAAAAGCGTGAAAGTAATGAT
>JABUBN010000363.1_pt1 | contig 13480 bp, 19 predicted proteins | sample 7240341 | NCBI WGS metagenome assembly JABUBN01 (sample SAMN07256345, study PRJNA390944) | subsurface metagenome | isolation source: Methane hydrate marine sediment | place: Pacific Ocean: Eastern North Pacific, ODP site | reverse complement strand
GCGGGTGAACCATCGACAAAACTCCTCGTGTTGTTTGTGATACTCTTCCTCAGTGCTCACATCCTTGAGCTTTCTCAGACGCTCCTCCACCCTCGGTTTTATCTTCTTCATCGACTCGCTCTTAAAGACTCGTGCCATTGCTGGGTAGGCAGTTGCAATCCCTACGATATTTTTTATTTTTGCTTCTTGTGCTTTTTCTTTCATTTTTCATCTCCTAAAACTTTTCTTCACATTCACAGCAAAACCACTCAGGGTCATCGCCAGTGACAACACATCCACCGAGTTTTATTTTGCCTTGCTCCGCCTTTTTCTGCGCTTCTGGCGATGGATAACCATAAACAATATGAATCACTTTTTTACTCCCACATTTAAGACATCTTCTTTTTTTGCTCACCTTAAGAATATTATAAGATAAAACTTTCCCAGAAATCAATTCCTTTATGTGTTTAAGTTACAGATATAGCTTAACTTAGAGGAATTAAAGAGTATTATAACCGAATATGCTGCGATTTAAGAGGCGGCCGCTCGCTTATAGCGTCCATTCATTCCCAGGAGGCCAGGCTAATTCTTGGCTTCCACTCGCCTCATATTCTGTCCAACTATCTAACTAAGAGATTACTTAAAAGATTTGATTAAAGTTAACCAGGAACAATCTTTCAAGTTAAATTATATTTATTTTCAATGCTCCATGGGAACAAAACTAATTGAAACTTTTGGAGATAGTCTTAATTCTAGTATAATTTCTTTAACTTTAAGTCTTAATTCCTCTCCAATTTTTTTGAGTAATTTAACAGCATCAATTATCCATTCTCTCAATCTTGCTAATTTTTCTTTCAGCCATTGAATAGTGAAGTAGCCCCCGATTCGACCGGACACTCATGACCCTCTAAATTAGTTGTAGTTGTATTCCTAGTAATATGACTATAATTAAAGAAAAGGAGGAATATGAGTGATATCAAAGTGATCACCGCAGTCCAACGCAGACGCCGTTGGACGCCTGATGAAAAAAGAGCGCTGGTTGAGGAAGCAGAACAACCTGGAATGAGTATTTCTGCAGTGGCCAGAAAATATGACATCCATCCGAACCAGCTTTTCAGCTGGCGAAGGCTTATGCGACAGGGAGCACTGGAAGCTGTAAGGCGTGATGAAAGAGTTGTTCCCATATCTGAGGTTAAAGCCCTGAAGGTCAAGATCCGGGACCTGGAGCGGATGTTGGGGAAAAAGACTATGGAAACTGAGATCTTCAAGGAGGCCTTGGAGATCGCACGGGAAAAAAAACTCTTGTTGCGCAAACCCTTATCCGAAGAGGACGATATCCAGTGAAAGCGGTGACGGATACCTTGGGTATCTCTAGATCTCATCAGTATGAGAAGAAAAAAGAGGCGATGAGAATAAGACGGCATTATCAAAAGCCTGATGATGAAAAATATCTGAGTTTTATCCGCAAGATCTGTGACGAAAGGCCTACTTATGGATACAGACGGATTACGGCCGTACTCAATCGGCAGCTGAGGGAAAAGGAAGAGCCTGGGGTGAACCACAAGAGAGTTTACAGGCTCATGAAAATACATAGCTTATTGCTCCAGAAGCATACAGGACGGCCTGTACGTCTTCATGAAGGAAAAATCATCACTCGCAGGAGTAATATGAGATGGTGTTCCGATGTTTTTGAGATTGCCTGCTGGAATAGAGAGAGGATTCGTGTGGCCTTCTGCATGGACTGTGCGGATAGAGAGGTTCTCAGTTTCATTGCTACCACAGGCGGAATCTCTGGTAATCTCATAAGAGATCTTATGGCTGAAGCGATTGAGTACCGTTTTGGGATCGTTGATGAAGTGCCTGAGTCGATTCAATGGCTGAGTGATAATGCTCCAGGCTATATCGCCTATGAGACGCGGAGTTTTGCTCATATGATGGGACTTGAGGTCTGCACAACTCCCTACCACAGTCCCGAATCCAACGGAATGGCTGAGTCCTTCATTAAAACGTTTAAAAGAGATTATGTTCATATGAATGAACTACCTAATGCAATGACTGTTTTGGAGAAACTGCCTGAGTGGTTTGAGGATTATAACGAGAATCATCCACATAAAGGCTTGAAAATGATGTCTCCAAGAGAGTATATAAAACTTATGGAGAGGGTTGACGAGTGTTCGGTTTTATAGGGGCAATTCCAAATAGGATTGGGATTAATTTTGTAGCCTAAACTAGAAAGAATTTCTATTGCCTGTTTATTATCAATTTTACCGTCCAAGAGATTAACGTATATATGTTCAAATGTGATTCCTTCTGCTTGTTTTTCAGATAACTGCTCAATTGTTGCGTTTAGAGTTTTCTGAGCTTCTTCTACTCTTTTTTTTCCTCTTGCTTTCCTAATTCCATTAATATATTTGTTTATAAATTTAATAAATTCACTTGAAACAAGACTAGACATTAAAACTGTTGGTTCTATCATTTTTCCCTCCTTTGTTACGAAAAAATCTTATATAATATCTAATTTTTTGTCAATATAAAGCCCCCATTTGCTTACAATCAAAGAGTGATTTAATTAAATGAGAAAATCCCCCAGTACTATACATCAATCATGAGGCGATCCTTCGCTTAGCTGTCTTTTTCAATCGTGGGAAGCCAGGGCTTTAGGATCTTTGCGTTTATCTTACTTATTATCAATATATTTTAAACTTCAAAATTAAATATGTAATCGTAATATGGATAAAGGATTAAATTATATTCGTAGAAAGTATTAAAGTTTCCAAGCATCTATTATCTTGACAAACATCCAGATATTGCGTATATTGACCAGAGTACTACGAAATATAGTATCAGATGCAAAAAGTAAGGCAGGATGCTTTGCTGACTAGTTCTTTGAAAATTCAGCCAAATAGTAGACCCCCATTCTACCTTCTTTCTCCTATCAGTATATTTTTTCTGATAGTAAAACCGAGTATCGCATAAAAATTTTCTTCTTATCTTAGTAGAAAATCTAAATTTGACGTGGAATTCGAATCACACTTCTGACCTCTAATTTAAGTGTCTTAGCTATAGATAAGATGATTAATTACAGATATTCGTCATAAAGGAGATTACACCCTTATGTTAAGAAGAGAAAATGGACTTTCCCTCCTTTAGTTAGAAGTCCTGTTTTCGCTTTTTTTTTAACTTATTACCAACTATTTTAAGCTGGTAATGAGGTTTCATTAAATCTTATAAGAAAGGAGGTGACGCACAGTGAATTTGAGAAAATTCTCTACCTATTTGGCTACACAACCTCGTTTGAAATCTGAAAGCGAAACAATTCGATTAGTAAGAAAAGAACGAGGGAATGAAGCCTCAGGAGATTTTCTTCTTCTTTCAGCTATTAGGTCATTACAGTCCAACGATACTATTTCAGCTATTGATTTTATTGAAAAGCTCATGCTAATTGTTCCAGATCTAAAACCTGAACATAGAGCAGCTCTTGAAATTATGAACTCACGTCAACTGTCGCGAAAGAGATTAAAACTTATGCGAATTGCACTAAAAGTTCTAAGTATTATAGCTGAATTAACAATGAAACTGTTAGGAAGAAATCTCCTAAGTTGCAAATCACTCGGAGTTCTATATCCGGATAGAATATATGCAAACTGACTTAAGTTATCTTACCCGTGATAATCTTAGTAAGAGTCTATCTATTACTTCCGATAAACTTATAAATTTTACCAAGAATCCTAAGAAATTTTATTATAAAAAATCAAAACGAAAGAAAAACGGAGGAACTCGAATATTAGAAATTCCTATACATTCTTTAAAATTAGTTCAAAAATATCTACTTAAGAAAATTCTTTATAAATTACCTATTTCCCCAATGCTTTTCGGAGGACCAGGATCATCTACTAAAAAAGCTGTCATAAGCCATACTCAAAAAGCTACTGTGACAGCCATGGATATAAATAATTTTTACCCAAGCATAAAGTCTTACCATATAAGGAATGTGTTTCTCCAACATAAAGCGACAAAAGAAATTGCTGAAATTTTGACTAGACTAGTAACTTATAAAAACCATTTACCTCAAGGAGCTCCTACAAGTACTTATGTTGGATTATTAGTTCTTCAATCAGCTGCTCAACAAATTGAAAAAATGTTAAAAAAAATACCTAGATCCTCTTTTTCAATATATGTTGATGATATTATAATCAGTGGACCTGAAGGTATTAAAAGATTTGTTCCTATAATAAAAAAAATATTAAAACGATACAGGTTCGAGATTAATGATAAAACTAATATAATGAATCGGGATAAAGAACAAGTATGTTTGAATATAGGTCTTAATAATGGAATAGAACCTCCAAAAAGTTACCTTCAAGAACTTAAAGAATTAGCAAGAAAAGTCCCCGCATCTGATCCAAGATTAAGACGCAAAAAAGCTTATATTGATTTTTTATTAAATAATTGATTTATATTTTAAAGAAATAGTGAATGTTCTAAGAGGGGGAACCGAAATTGAATAATCATAAAATTAGGCCAGAAAAAATCACACGTCCAATGCAACTGCTTGCAGCCTGGCTTACTGGACTGATAATAGTGGATGGCTTATTTTTAATGGCAGCAGCTAAAGTAGAATCACCCAACTGGGCTCCGGGAGTTTTAGTTATTGCCGCTATCGTAAATGTACCGCTATTTCTTGTGTGTCTCTTCCTTCTTCAAACAAAGTTTCGTGCTGAAATGCAAGAGGACGTCTACTATTCAAAATATTTGGAACGACAATATACGACCGAAATTTTACCTGTTGAGACTGCGAATGTTGAGAATCAAGCCAAAGAAGTGGTGGAGCGAATAATGAAAGAATTGGGTCCTGAATTAAAGGAACGAAAAGAGCCAATTGAGCGGATAATTAAGGGTTCTCAAGTAGAATCTGTCGCTCGGCGTGTAGGTAAATACCGAACCCTAAGTGAGCTATTTTTAAGACCACATCTGTGGCCTTTAGTTGTGGCTAGATGGAAAATGGACAAGCTATTAGGAGATGAGGTGTCTGAGCTTATCGAATATGGAGTTGCAACTATGAAATCGAGAGACTACACAACATGTAAACTCACAGCCTTTGGACAAAAAGTAGCTGAGTTTGCTAGGTCAAAAGGGTTTCTATTCGCCCAAATAAAAGGAGGAAAGGAAAAATTTGAAAACGAAGAAAAAATTCTAACAAGAGAGTCCTCCGTCGCCAATAAATAAGCATGAACAAGCTTTGGGATTATCTCAACAGATTAGGAGGTTTCTGGTTAGTTGATTGCTTTTCATCTTCAGAATTCCTTTAATCCATCAATAGACAGTCAATAAAGCTTGAAAAATCTATTATTTTATTGTGCAATTAAGTTACTTTCCCCGCAACAAAATTATTTACTATATGTACCAATACTTTTTTATCAATTTTAAAAAATTCAAACACTTCAAATAGTGGAGTAGTGAATTTTTGAACAAGGTCTATCAGGTCTTGTTCTATTCTCTCTAATATCGTTTCAACTTCTGTATCCACTTCATCATCAATTGATTTTCTACTTTTATGGAAAGTTATTTCTCTTCCACCCACAGCAGTCAGCAGGCGTTCCTTAAGTCCTCCATGTCGTATTTTGATTAAAATATATTCGTCCGATGGCACCTTAAGTTCAGAATAAAGACGAACTGAGTAAAGCAATGCTTCTGTAATTCTAACTATCCTTGTATTGAAAAAGATATGCCCAGGTTTACGTTTATCTTCGAATAAGCTTTTCAGTAAATAAAATGTACCATCTTTTCTAAGAGTCCAATAATCATAACTTTCTTTGTTCTTAAAATCTAATTCATTAACAATCCCTTCTGTAGTCGGTTTTGGTCTATATTCTGTACCAAAACTATCCATTGCTCCCAGAGGCCATCCGAACGTTCCAATTTGAGCTTTTTCAGTAGCAAGTAACAATTCATCTAATTCCTTATTAAGTTTAAAATCCCGTGGAGTTAAACAAATTTCCATAAATCCTGAAAGATTATTTCTTCCTAAACCTGCCATAGCCTTTTCTCGATGTTCATTGATCCATTCATTATCCCAAGGCTTACTTGAGGAAGGCAAAGTCGCTATGCGGCGTCTTATACGCTTTTCTAATTCTGCTTTAAATTCACCAAGGTTGTCTGGTTCCCAAAATAAAATATCATAGCCACTTAGATCAAAATGAATTCTTGGCCCTTCCTTTTTATAATTTGGGCTGTCTTGGTTATGATCTTCTCGTGCAGTAAGTATTAAATTTCTGAACTTATCAAGACCCATAGCATATCCTACTTCTAGGTAACAATTAGGTCTCTCATTAGTAAGATCGGCCACAATTATGTCGGACGATATAATAAATTCAACTATTTCGCTTTTAAGCAGACGACCCATAGTATGTTTATCGACACGCTTTGGATCAAAATCACATGATTTTAATGCTGGGACAATGGCTTTTTCACAAACTAAATCCAAATCAGGGTTGCCAATTTGCATAATAATGAAAGCTTGTCTCATAAAGCCCTCTTATTTTTCTCTTCCTCACTCATCTGAGACCTCCCCTCTTCTTCCTCATCCTACCTAAAGGTGGCCTTATAAATTCAAGCCTTATTTCCCCAATACCTCTTTTGCCCCCTACCTGGAGAGTTCGAAGGGTTATATGTGGTTTTACGAAGGGATTATTTCTTACAAATTATGGCCATTTTTCAAACAGGCAAACGCTTTTTACTTTTTCTCTATACTCTAATTCTTTAACCTCGGTCCAAAACTTGCTTGTATCTTTTGCAAAAAACACTTTCGTGTCTTTTGGCAATGCACTTAACTTTTCCATCAACTCCTCTACTGTCATTTTTCATACCTCCTTTTTTAAGACTTATTTTTAAATCATTAGAGCTCGCATTACCTTCTCAAAATCCTCAGCATCCTTACACCACCAACATTCTTCCTCTGTTTTATTGCCTTTAAAAATATGGGCAACAGGATGGCCTTTGACTCTTTGTTTAAGTTTCTTCCCATGAACTTCACACAAAGGAACTAGCCTGCATGGGCTACTAAATATATCAGGCATAGCTCGCCTATTTTTCTCAAAGCAAAAGCTGAATAAGTTTTTAATTACTAAGAAATTTTCTCAAACTCTGTGTTATTACATTTAGGGCACGGGGGAAGAGTATCATCAGAATCGTCAAGTCTTACAATAGTTCCACATTTAGTACATTTGTAAGTTCCAACTCCTGGTTTTTCACCTGTTTTAGGCATTTTTACCTCCTTTTGCTGACTATTTTTTTTATGGTGATGAAGTCCTTTTCTTAAACTTTTCCTCTTTTTCTTCTTTCAGCATGAATCTTTTTATGCTTCACCTTTGAAACAACCCTTGTCTCTTTCGGCCTTGTCTTACCACCTTTAGAAACAGGCTTTACATGATGCAATTCTTTACCCTTTGGTAATTTACCTTTTGGATAACCTTTTTTTTCAAGGACTTCCTTCCTTTTCGCCGGACTTCTTTCTCTTCTAATTTGGGCTTTAGTTGGTTTTTTTGGCATTCTATCACCTCCCTTGCTGACAAGAATATTTTTTTAATCGGTCATCATTTCCCTTAGCGTTCACCACAAGGTGGGTCCGTTAACCTCCTAATTTCTTGTTCTACTCTCCTTCTTTCATTTTCATCCGAAAATGGCATGTAGTGTACTGAATAATAAATAGTACCTGTGCAATTATGCTCCCAACAATCAGAACGATCATGGTCACTAACTCGGTCTCTAACATCTTCGGCTTCTCCAACATCTAGAATTTCATTCATATCATCTCCACACGAAATAACATATACCCCAGCAATTGGTTGTAAAGAATTAGGAGAGTCATGTGGTCCATCAAACTTATAACTCCATCTTTCAAATGTCATAACTTTTACCTCCTTTGCTGACTAGCTTGCTGATATTTTAATCCTTATCAAAAGAAAAAACAAGGCGTGAGTATTAAAATATCGCAAAATAATAAATATGATCTCCTCTCTTTTAATCGAGATATCTCAATGACGTAAGTATTAAAACTCTGACTTAATTGGGCTCAGACCTTGCCAAAGGGAAGAGATGTTTCTCTCTCTTTGATTGCCCAAATTTCCGTGCGATAATGTCTGATCCTACTTGGCTTTACTTGACTTGGTATCTTATAAATTATATATCAATTATCTCATAAGGAAAGAGAGATGGCAGCGGCGAAGAAAGAAAAACTTCCTCGTGTGGAGATTGGAATCCTCGGAGGAACAGGCTTTTATGAGATCGAGGGAATCGAAAGTATCGAAGAGGTCAAGTTCGAGACACCCTTCGGAAAAACCTCTGACGCCTTTATCATAGGCTCCTTGGAAGGAAGGAGAGTTGCTTTTCTCAACCGTCACGGCAGAGGCCATAAGATCCTTCCCTCAAAGATAAATTACCGGGCAAACATCTATGGCTTTAAAATGCTCGGTGTAGAAAGGATTATTTCTGTGAACTCTGTGGGATCACTGAAGGAGCAGATAAAGCCAAGAGATATTGTGTTCTCTGATCAGTTCTTCGACAGAACGCACCGGGAAAACTCATTTTTCGGAGAAGGAATTACTGCCCATGTCAGCCTTGCCTACCCCGTCTGTGTTGATCTCTCCGGAGTCCTGTTTAATACAGGAGAGAAGCTTAATTTGAGAGTCCATCAAGGAGGAACATATATTTGTATTGAAGGGCCTGCTTTTTCAAGCAAGGCTGAGTCTAACATCTACCGCTCCTGGGATTGCAGTGTCATCGGTATGACAAGTGCCACCGAGGCAAAGTTATGCCGGGAAGCAGAATTATGTTATGCCACCATGAATTTAGTCTGTGACTATGATGCCTGGCATGAAGTTGAGGAGCCGGTTACAGTCGAGATGGTTTTAGAAAGCATGAATCAAAATATACACAGTGCCAAAGCCATCATCAAAAAAGCTGTTGCCTCACTTTCTTCCCAAAGAGAAAGCCGATGCGAATGTGATCGAGCTCTCAAGAATTGTATTGTCACCCAACCCGATTCTATCCCTGAAGAGTCAAAAGAAAAGCTGCGGTATATCATCGAAAAATACATAAAAGGAAACGAAGAGGCTTAATAGTCCAATGAGTTTAGTGATTGTCGGTTCTGTAGCCTTTGACACCCTTGAAACTCCCCATGGCAGGAGAGAGAAAATTGTGGGAGGATCATGCACGTATTGTTCCCTGGCTGCAAGTTTTTTCACCCAACCAAAGATCGTGGCTGTCGTAGGGGAGGATTTCCCAGAGGAGACGATTGAATTATTCAAGAGCAGAGGGATCGATGTCCGGGGCCTTGAAATTCAGCCAGGTAAAACTTTCCACTGGCAAGCACGTTACGGTGATGATCCCAATCAAAGGACGACGATAAAAACAGAATTGAACGTGTTTGAAGACTTTAGCCCTCAGCTTCCTCCAGACTACACGGAAGCCGAAATTGTTTTTTTGGCAAATATCGACCCTGACCTTCAAGATGATATTCTTTCCCAGGTTAAGCACCCGAAGCTGGTAGCTATGGATACTATGAACCTCTGGATTAAAACCAAGCCTGCCCCTCTTTTAAGGGTTTTAGAGAAAGTCAACTTGTATTTTGCCAACGATGAAGAAATAAAAATGCTGGCCAAAGAGCCGAATCTTATCAAAGCAGGGAAGAAACTTCTGGAGAGAGGACCTTCTTATATCGTAATCAAAAAGGGCGAACATGGTGCCCTGGTTTTAGGGAAGGATTCAATTTTTGGCGTTTTGGCCTATCCCTGCGAAAAAGTAATTGATCCGACAGGCGCGGGGGATAGTTTTGCTGGAGGTTTCTTGGGCTACCTGGATAAAATAAAGGCTTTTGATGAAGAGGGAGAAATCCGCAAGGCTTCTGTTTATGGAAGCGTTTTGGCTTCTTTTGCTATCGAGAATTTTGGCATCGACCGCTTTAAATCTTTGCCGCTTGAAGATATAGAAAAAAGATTTATCCAGTTTAAAAAACTTGTTTCTTTCTGAACTTTCCTTTTCTACTACTTAAAAGCAGCTATCTCTAAAAGCTGCTGCCCTATAGTCAACTGGTGCATTTGGGCTGTGCCGCCCAGTATTGTAGCAGTGATTGCATCCTGGTAGTGGTGGCCTACTGGATATTCATCGAAAGTGCCATAAGAACCATGTATCTTAACCGCCTGAGAGGAAACCCAGAGCGCAGTTTCAGAAGCAAAATACTTGGCATAGGACATCTCTTTGATGTGGCGAATACCGCGGCTCTTAAGGTCTGCGGCATGATAGGTAAGCAATCTGGATGCTTCAACCTTGGTGGCCATATCAGCAATTATCTCCTGTATTAGCTGGTGGCCGCCGATAGGCTTTCCAAACTGAACCCGCTCTTTGGCATACTTTATACAGGAGTCAAGGCAGCTCTGTGCTACTCCCACACAACCTGCAGCTAAAAACAAACGGGCAGTATCAATGCCTCGCAAGGCATTTTTTAACGCATGCCCAATCTCTCCTACCTGGTTCTCCAAAGGCAATTCCATATCCGTGAAACTTAAAATGCCCTCGCTGCCACCTCGCCAGCTGATTTTTCCCTTCTGGGGTGTGCTCGAAAACCCTGATGTGTCTCTCTCTACGATAAAGCTCGCCAGCCCCTTAATGCCCTTTGTTTTATCTGTCTGAGCTATGAATAGGATAACATCAGCTATTTCGCCGTTTGTGATAAAAATTTTAGAACCATTTATGATCCAATGATTACCTTGGCGTCGAGCGGCAGTCTCTATCATAGAAGAATCGCTGCCCGCATTAGGCTCAACCACAGCTCCAGACATGATTAATTCACCCTTACATACTGAGGGGAGGTATTTCTTTTTCTGCTCCTCAGTGCCTGCATCGAGAAGGTTGGTCGCCGGCTGGATGGGCCCACTAACCGCTGCCTGTGTTACCGCTAAGCTAGCCCCGCAGAGCTGCTCCCAGATAAGGGTTGATGTAACATAATCAAGACCCATTCCCCCATACTCTTCGGGCATATGTGGAGCTAACAGCCCTTGGGAAGCCATCTTTTTTATAATCCCAGGATCAAATTTCTCCTGGCGTTCATTTTCCTTGAGTGTTGGCAAAATTTCCTGCTCAGCAAACTTTCGGGCCATATCCCGAGACATTATCTGTTCATCTGATAGATCGAAGTCCATTTTTTATCCTCCCCAAATTCAAATTATAAGGACTTACTATTCATTCTTCCTTTTCCACTAACTCAACCAGGACTCCATGAGTCCCTCGAGGATGGAGGAAGACACTCATTCCCTCAGCACCTGGTTTTGCTTCACCAAGAACCTCTATTCCTGCGGCCTTGAGCGAGGCAATTTCTGCGTTGATATCTTCCACTTCATAGCAGATATGGTGGAAGCCTTCGCCCCGCTTTTCCAGGAATTTTGCCATAACTCCTTCATTCCCTGCAGGCTGAAGGAGCTCAATCAGAACACCGCCCACTTCGACCATGCTTACCTTAATGGTCCCGCCACCACCTATTATAGGCTCGGATGATTCCAGCCCGAAAACCGAGCGATAAAATTCCCTCGCCTCTTCAAGATTCTTCACCGCTATCCCCAGATGACTGATTTGTTTTATCATCAGTAGCCTCCAGCCCTTTATAATTACAATATGTATAATTACAACTAGAATAAAAGATGTTATTGGGACTTATAACACAGGGAAAATTTGATGTCAAAAGTCAAGAAAACTACAAAATTCCCATATGATATTACGATTTGTTCTCGCAATTTATAAGCAATTCTGGCATAATTCTTTCGGGTCTTCTTTGATAATAAATTTTACATGACTTGACTTAAGTCCATTAATCGCTTACGAAAAAGGATTAATGGAAGCTAGCAGGATGGGTTTTTTAATATTTGTTTGGAGAGGGGTTTCGTTGCTCCTTAATGTGGTTTAATCCATGGGGTTTGTTATTCATCTATAGAGATTGCCACGCCCTTTCAGGACTCGCAATGAAATTGTAAAAATATATATTGCGTTTATATTAGCTTGAATAGGATTCATGTAACTGAATAGAAAAAGTATAATAAGAATTTTGAAATTATGAAAAAATTAATAAGAGATAATGTTTTAAAAATTGAGCACTATCAGCCAGGATTACCCCTTGAAGTTCTCAAAAAAGAACTTGACCTGGGAAGGAAGATTTGTAACCTTGCCTCCAATGAGAATCCCTTGGGCCCTTCACCTCTCGCTATTGATGCAGTCAAAAAATCTCTGGAAGATGGCCACCTCTATCCTGACAACAACTGTATTCTTTTAAGAGACAGAATAGCTGATCATCTGGGAATCTCCCCCAAAACACTGTCCATAGGTAATGGCACGACGGAGTTGATCTTACTCATGGGTGTTGTATTTTTGGATCCTGGAGATACGTTCATCATGAGTAAATCCTCCTTCATCATGGCCAAGATTGTTGCCCAAATCATGGATGGCAGGTTGATAGAAGTTCCGTTGAGGGGATACAGGCATGATCTTGACACCATTTTAAAGACAATAACCAGTAATACAAAGATAGTATACCTTGACAATCCGATGAACCCGATTGGCACTTTGATCACCCAGGACGAGGTTTCAGAGTTTATGGAAAAGATTCCCGAAGATATTGTTGTAGCATTTGATGAGGCTTATTATGAATATGTAAATAAGGATAGTTATCCAAACACACTGAAATACGTTGAAGAAAGAAGGAATGTGATAGTCTTCCGTACTTTTTCCAAATTGTATGGTTTAGCCGGCCTCCGGGTTGGATATTGTGCAGCTAAAGAAGATTTTATTAATGCTATCCAAAGAGTAAGTCCGCCATTCGCTGTTAACAGGTTTGCCCAGATAGGTGCGGCCGTGGCTTTGGAGGATAAAGAACATATAAAGAAAACCAAGGAGATGAATGAATCTGGCAAAAGGTTCCTGTATGAGAATTTCGATAAAATGTCTGTTTTTTACCTTCCCTCAGAAACAAATTTTATAACCATAGATGTAAAGAAAGATACAAAAAGCATATGTGAGGAACTTCAGAAAAGCAATGTGATTGTCAGACCTTTAACGATGTACGGAAAACCCACATTCTTGCGGGTGACAATAGGAACTCCGGAGCAAAACAAGAGATTTATTGATGCATTTAAAAAAATCTACAAGTAAAAAAAGTAAAAAATGGGGCCAGGCCCCATTTGGGCTTGATAAATCAAGCCCTCAGGCCCCAATTTCTGCACGGACTGCCCTCTTTTTTATTCGAAAATGGGGCCTGGCCCCATTTTTTTAATTCAACACTAGGAAATTGAATATGAGGAAAACAGGCCAAGAAGAAGTGAGAGTATTACTGGGTAATGTTGCCATAGCAAGAGGAATTGTTGAAGCCGGATGCCATGTGGTTACATCCTATCCTGGTACACCCAGTTCTGAAATTGTTCCGGCAGTAGTGGAATTCAAAAATGAGTTGGGCTTAGACACT
>JABUBN010000362.1_pt1 | contig 13508 bp, 13 predicted proteins | sample 7240341 | NCBI WGS metagenome assembly JABUBN01 (sample SAMN07256345, study PRJNA390944) | subsurface metagenome | isolation source: Methane hydrate marine sediment | place: Pacific Ocean: Eastern North Pacific, ODP site | reverse complement strand
TCCTATGGGATTTTGGAGATGGAACTACAGGAACAGGCATAACCGAAAATCATACTTACGATATCCCCGGATTATATTTTGTCACCTTAACAGTAACTGACTTTTACGGAAATACCGGAAGTGATACTGTAACTATAACTGTAAACGAACCTAAAGCACCTACTGCAGTAATCACTACAGTACCAGAATCAGCAGAAGGAATTGCACCACTTACTATATACTTTGATGCTTATGAATCTGATGTTGATCCTGCATGCGGATTTGGATGCGAGATTGTAAGTTACAAATGGGATTTCGGTGATGGAAGTACTTCAGGAACAGGAGCTAGCACTACTCATACCTTTGATACGGGTGGAACATATATTACAACCCTTACCGTAATTGATTCTAACGGGAAAGAAGGATCTGATGCAGTAACTATTACTGTAACAGAACCTGGAGCACCAGCTGCACAAATTATTACTACACCAAGCCCAGCAAATGGAAGTGCTCCCTTTACTGTGGCATTCGATGCATCAGGGTCTACTGTTAGTGAAGAGGTTAGTAGTTGCTGTTCAATTGTTAGAATGTGGTTAAAGAGTTAGTGATTAAATTGAAATCACTTGTGAATAAATAAATTCAAAGATAATTAAAAAAAAGACAGGCTACTTTTTACATAAAATAAGCGTAAAAGCAGCCTGTCTCTTTTTTGTTTTCTCACTGTTTTTATGACTTTGTAGGGGCACAATGAATTGTGCCCTTCCTGTTTTATTTTATTTTGATTACCCTGCTAAGTTAGTATTTACTAAGCAGGGTAAAACCTGGGCACGATGCATCGTCCCCCTACATTATTGCGGGTTCGATAAATCGAACCCCTACAGTAAATAGTAGACAGGCGGGCTTGTTATCGTGAATATGGGGGACGCCTGCCCTACGCTATACGCTAGTTTATTATGTAAATTACATATTGATATATTATGTAATTTGTGTTATATTTTGAATAGAACAGTAAGGAGTGAATTAGAAAAAAGAGGTGAACGGAAGATGTTAGAAGTAATTGGAAGAATAGCCAGAAATGGCCATCTTACTATCCCCAGTAAGATTAGGAAAATATTAAATATTGAAGATGGTGATATTGTAAGATTTACTGTAGAGGACAATAAGATAGTTATTGCCCCAGGGGCTATTGTGGATAAAGACCAGGCATATTTCTTTAGTGAAAGAAAACGATAAAAGGTATTATTAATACCTGGGAATTTAGTATCAATAAAAATTATAGATGTATATATAGAAAAGAAAAAAAGGAAGTATATATTCTGGCTATAGTGAAACATGAAGATATCTTTTAAGAAAAAAGCTATAAAAGTAGTAGCCTGTCAGCTTTTATTTTATACAATATGACTAGATGCTAGAAAACTGGTAAACAAAACAAAAAAATGATATCATAGAAAATATATATTTTCTAATATAATTATTATATGCCTAAATACAATTAATAATTTTAGAGGTTACAATATGCAACGACTTACGAAATGCCTAAATATTTCAGGAAAGGAAAAGAATTTATTATTGCGTTGCCGGGAATCTATTCATAAGATATCTCCTAAGGCGAAAGTTATTCTTTATGGTTCAAGAGCTCGTGGAGATGCCGTTCCTGAATCTGACTATGATTTACTTGTTTTAGTAGACCACCCAGTAACTCTTAAAGAGGAGGATATTTTTCGTCAACAATTATTCCCTATAGAAATTGAGACTGGTTGTGTTCTCACTCTAAATGTGTATTATCTAAGTGACTGGGATAGTGTCTTATACAAGGTAATGCCTTTTCGCCAAAATGTAGAAAGAGAAGGTTTAGTAATATGAAAAAAGAAATTAGAACATTAGTCATTTATCGATTAAATCGAGCTGATGAATCCCTTGAGGAAGCTAAAAAATTTATAAGTTCTATTAAAAATATAATCGGGTAAAAAAAGGGACAGGCTACTTTTTACATAAATAAAGTGTGGAAATAGCCTGTCCTCTTTTTACTATTGATTCTTTATTTATTTTTTTGCTTTTGTTATAATAGTAGAAATCTTAGTTTATTTCCCTCTCACCCTAACCCTCTCCCTCCGAGGGGAGAGGGAAGTACGGTTTCGATAAATCGAACCCCTACCCTAAGAAATAATATGGTGGAAAAGAAAAAATGAAAGAAAAAAAACAAAATAAAATTTTAGAATTATTTAGACCTTATGTTCCCCAGGCAGTGACTTCCAGAATATTAGAAGGAAAGGAAAGCATACCCAGCGAGCGAAGTGAAGCGACCATAATATTTATTGATATAAAAGATTTTACCAAGCTTGCTGACCAGCTGGACCCGGAGAAAGCGACAGAAATAATCAATAATATATTTGCACCGATAGTCGGTATAATCGATAAACACGGTGGAAGCATCAATAAATTTTTAGGTGACGGATTAATGGCTGTATTTGGAACACCTTTTAGTCATGAAGATGACCCTGAAAGAGCAGCGAGAGCAAGTTTAGAGATAATGAAGTCAATAGAAGAAAATGGAAAGATAAAAATTGGCAATATAGCAAAAAGTTTAAAGGCAAGAATCGGCATCAATACCGGATTGTGCATATCCGGTGAGATTGGTTCAGATTTAAGAAAAGAATTCACCGTTATTGGAGATACGGTAAATTTGGCCTCTCGTTTACAAGCAAACGCAGTTCCCGGGAAAGTATTGATCGGTGAGAAAAATTTCCAGAGGATTAAAGATAATTTTATAATTTCTCGTCCCCGCAGGGTGAAGATAAAGGGCAAGAAAGACTTGGTTTTCGTTTATACCTTAAAAGGTGAAAAGGGAAGAATTAGTTTCCTTGAGCAAAAGAAAGATAGCCACTCGCCTTTTATGGGGAGAGAAAAAGAGTTAGATATCTTAAGAGAAGCTTTAAAAAAATCCTATCAATCAAAAGGCCAGGTCATCGAGATTAGCGGTCAATTAGGAATAGGTAAATCAAGATTAATTTTTGAGCTCACCAAAGATCCTTTGACCAAAGAATTTAACATTCTATCCGGTAATTGTTCATCCTGGGAAGAATCAAAGCCTTATGCTCCTTTGAAGGGAATATTCTCAAAAATGTTTGTCATAAAATTTGATGATAACCCCAATGAAATTGTAAAGAAAATAGAAAATAAAATAAAAGAAATCGATGTTTCGCTATTATTTGCTTCTTCATATTTCGTGAGGCTGCTGTCCTCAGAGATAAAATCCCTGGAAGAGATAATGGAACAATCAAAAGAAGAAAGTCATTTGTTTCTTAGGGCAATGAAAAAATTACTGTTCAGCTATTCTTCTCAAAAACCTCTTCTTATCCTTATTGAAGGTGTACAGTGGATCGATGATGCATCAGCAGAATTTTTAATTCAATTTTCTAAAGAACTTAAAGAGTATCCCATTCTATTTATATACAGTTTTAGAGATTCTATCAAAAACAAAGCATCTATTGTTGGAGCGAAGAAAATAAAATTAGCGCCTTTAAGAAAAATTAAATCTGATAAGCTAATAGGATGCTTGATAAAAGAAAATAATATTTATCAATTAATGAGAGATAAAATAATTACTACTGCCAATGGAAACCCCTTGTTTATTGAGGAAATTGTTAGGGGGATTGAAGAAAAAAGATTGTCCGTTGTTAAAGATAAATTAGGTAATTACCCCGAGATGTTTTCTGATTTTCAAATACCAGATACGGTTCAGAGTATTGCACGAGCACGAATTGATCTACTTCCGGTGGGATTAAAAGAGATTTTATACCAGGCATCAGTATTGGGAAGATATGTTGAAATAGGCATTTTACAAAAAATTACCAATATGGAAGAAAAAGCCCTATTGGAAACGATAAAGAAATTACAAAAATACGAATTTATAGCAGAAGCAGAAGCAGCACCTCAACTTCAAAGATATTTTACCTTTGCTCATTCACTTATCCAAGAGATAGCCTATAATAGCCTGCTTTTTAAAACTAGAAGGAGTCTGCATCATAAGGTAGGAGCAGCTATGGAGGAAATGTATTTATCTAAAATTGATTCAAAAGTGGAAGAATTAGCCTATCATTTTCAAAACAGTGATGATAAGGAAAAAGCTGTTTTTTATTTAAATAAAGCTGGCGATAAAGCACAATCCTTGTACGCTTTTAAAAATGCCATAAATTATTATCGTGATGGTACTAAGATATTAGAATTAACAGAACTCGATAAGGAAAAAATGGCTCAACTTTCGGAAATCTATAATAAGGTAGCTTTTTCTCAATCGATTGTCGGAGATAGAAAAGAAGCCGAAATTAATTTAACTAAAGCCTTAAAATGTGGTAGAGAAACCAGTGACAAAGATAACGAATCTTTGATATTAATGAGTATGGGGAATTTATATGGAGATATGGGACAGTGGGATAAAGCAATTGAATATTATAAGAATAGCTTGCTGGTTAGTGAGGAAATAAATAATTTAAGGAGAAATGCAAGCATCCTAAAAGGCTTAGGATTAGTGTATCTATTCAAGGGCGATACTTCTACCGGATACTCTTATCTTAAAAAAAGCATAAATATTTGTAAAGAGATAAAAGCTTTAGATGTTTATGCAATGGTTTTAAATAACCTTGGGATATATTATGACATATTAGGCAGGTGGAAAAAGGCCATTGAAGCATACAAAGAAAGCTTATCCATTGCTAAAAAGCTTAAAAATATTATTGTTATTTCTAATATTATGAATAATATTGGTTTTGCCTATTCTTCCTTAGGAGAATCAAAGCAAGCTATTTATTATCTAAAGGAAAGCGTTAAAATAGCCAATAAAATTGGAGATATATATAATAAGGGAATTAATTATACCCATTTGGGAGAGGAATATTTAAAAAAGGATGAATTTAAAGAAGTAAAGTATTATATTTTACACGCAGAAAAAATATTTGATGAGCTAGATGATAAATTGGGATTGGCAGATATTTATAGATTAAAGGCCAAGTTTTTTAAAAAATTAAAAAATTGGAAAGACTCTGATATGTTTTTCGAAAAAGCGATCAAAACCTATTCAAAATTCGGAGATAAGATAAATGAAGGTGAAACCTACTATGAATGGGGTGATATGCTAATTTTAAAGAAAGATATAAATTCAGCTAAAAAGAATTTGATTAAATCGCAAAAAATATTAAAAAACATTGGTGCAAAAAAACATCTTGGGGAAATTGAAGAAAAATTGAATAATTTAAAAAAATAATAGAAATACTCGATACGATTCACGAGATACGAGATACGAATTTTTATTGATTTATTTGCATTTTAAATCATTTATTATATAATGTAATGGGGGGATGGTAAATCGGAGTTTAAATTTTTTAAGTAAACTCCCGATAATAGCAAATCAATTGAAAGGTTGATACGCAAAGTCACAGATCTAAGGTTATTAAGTTAACTAAGATAGCTGGGCTACCGAAGGAGATGATAAAATGAAGAAAAGAGTAAATTTAAAACTTCTATCTGTTCTCTGTGTGATAGTATTAGTTTTTTTGGCTTTATCTACTTCTGTCTTTTCTGGAAAAGTAGAAAGGGTTGAAGAATGGATAGGCGAAGAAGGCGGTTATATCACACTTGATGGTCGTGTTACTATTACTTTTGGGGAAGGCGTTCTGTCCAAAAAAACCAAAATATTCATTATAGATTTTGGTGATGGTCTTTACCAGTTCGGTCCCGAAATAAAAGTTAATGGTAAATTCACCATTTGTTTTGATGTCCCACCAGTTTCGGTAGTTACTTTTAGACAAGGTGAATGGGTAGAAGTAGATGATTACGATGGTGGCGGTTGTTTTGATACGAATCATTTTTCGCGATATCGTGGTTGTTGATAAGTTTCTGTTAATTTAGTACCGTCCCCCCCTTTTTTTTTGAAAATAAAAGATAAAATATAAAATAACCCCAAATTAATCCCGGGGTTATTTTTGTTCAAAGCCCTAATGAAATTATTACCAGAGATTTTCCTTTTGTAATTTACGTTCCTTTTATGTCATTCCCGCTCTTCCTTATGTCATTCCCGCGAAAGCGGGAATCCAGGAGTGGCGGCTGATGGTTACTGTAAACTTTTTTTATATCTTTCCTTTCGCTTTTTTAACTCGATACCCGATACTATATTTAATTAATTGACGCTTCTCTGGCAGCTATGTTAAAATCAGTAAGACAATTAATATAATATTTGCCTTGCTTGGGATTGCCACGCACCGAAAACGGTGCTCGCAATGACATAGGGAAATAGGGAATGACGAAGGGTGTATTGCATACGCTCTAAAACGTAGGATAGTCGTCTCGCCTGTCAATGTAGGGGCTTGATTCATCATGCCCGTAACAAAGACGGGGCGGATGAATCCGCCCCCTACAAAAACCGAAAAGAAAGATAGATTCCCGCTTTCGCGGGAATGACATAAGGAAGAGCGGGAATGACATAAAGTAACGGGAATGACATAAAGGTATGGAGAATTAATTAATGACTGAAAATAAAGACCCATATGGTAAATTAAAAAAGCAGATGCATTTAGCCAGAATAATATTTCATATACCTAATTTTATAAAGTTGTCCTTAAAATTGCTTAAAGACAAGAGAGTACCTTTTTATTTGAAATTGTTAGTATACGGGGCAATTGCTTATGTATTATCGCCGTATGATTTAATCCCTGATTTTTTAGTTCCGTTTTTTGGATTTTTTGAAGATATTATTATCGGAATTTTTTGTTTAATTGGTTTAGTTAAGGGTAGCCCGCCTGAAGTTGTAGAGGGATACGTAAAAGCAATAGATGCGGAGAATAAGCAGAAGTACAGGTTTTTTAGATAATAACATACAGCGAAAAATGCAAAGCGCAAAGCGCAAAACCAAAGCTTAAAACCACCCACCCTCTGTCATTCCCACGAAAGTGGGAATCCAGAATTAGATATTTAAATTAAAAGGCAATTTCCCGTTACCCGTTTTCACGAGTACAAGTTTCACTGGAATGACATAAAGAGGAATAAAAGCAACAATGAGTGCTGCCAATTTTTACAATAATGAAAATCAATATTATATTTATATTTTAGCAAATAAAAGGAATGGTACATTATATATTGGAGTTACCTCAAATTTAGTAAAAAGAATTTATGAACATAAAAATAATATAATTGAAGGATTCTCTAAAAAATATAATATTCATAAATTAGTTTATTATGAAATAACTGATGATATTGAAAGTGCTATAAGAAGAGAAAAGCAACTTAAAAAGTGGAATAGAAAATGGAAAATAAATCTGATTGAAAAGAATAATCCGGAATGGAAGGATCTATATTTTGGATTATGATGGATTCCCGCCTTCGCGGGAATGACAAAGAAGATGCGGGAATGACAGAGAAGAGATAGTGAATGACATGAGGATTCGGGAATTACATAGAGAGATAAGAAATTACATTAGAATTTTATTAAAAGAATTTATGTAGCGATAATAATTAGTATAAAATTGAACTCAATTGGCTAATTGGCTAATTGGTATATGGTTTTGCGCTTTTCGCTTTAACTTTTAAATTTGAGAAAGGATTTGCCCTATATGCTAAAAAACGTTGTATACTATGTGCTATATTATGAAAGGAAACAATACTATACAATATGAAAATTGGTATTAAATCATTAGGGTGTCCTAAGAACTTTGTCGATACAGAAGTAATTTTTGGGAAGTTAAAGGAAAAAGGATACCAAATAAGTGAAAAGATTGACAATTCAGATATAGTGATAATAAATACATGCAGTTTCATAAAAGATGCGGTAGAAGAATCCATTGAAGAAATACTTAATCTGGTAAAATTAAAGAAAGAAGGAAAGATAAAACACATAATAGTAACCGGATGCCTTCCTCAGAGATATAAAGATGATAATCTTAGTCAGGAACTTCCTGAAGTTGATGCTTTTTTAGGAGTCGGATATTTATTAGATATCGATGATGTAGTAAAAAGTCTTTTGCAAGGTAAACAAATTTACAAAGTTAGCCCTGAACCTAAATTTCTTTATAATCATAATACCCCTCGAACCATTTTAACCCCTCAGCATTACGCCTATATTAAAATATCTGAAGGCTGCCAAAATAATTGTTCCTATTGCCTGATACCAAAAATCAGAGGAAATTATCGCAGTAGAAAGATGGAAGATATTATCGACGAAGTAAAAATACTTTCTGAAAAACAAAATCTTTCCGAGATTATTTTAATTGGCCAAGATACGACTTTATATGGAATCGACCTCTATGGAGAATATAAATTAGCTGCATTGCTAAAGAAACTTTCTCTTCTTAAATTAAATAATTTAAAATGGATAAGAGTTCTATATACCCATCCTGCTCATTACAATGATGAATTAATTGAAGTTATAGCAAATTATACTAAAATATGTTCCTATCTGGATTTACCTTTACAGCATATAAGTGATAGAATACTAAGAAGAATGAATAGGCCGGTTAAAAAAAATTATGTTATTTCGTTAATTAATAAATTAAGAGAAAGAATTCCGAATTTAATCTTGCGCACTACCTTTATGGTGGGATTTCCCGGTGAGACTGATAAAGAATTTGAGGAATTATTGAATTTTGTGAAAGAGTTTCGATTTGAGAAGGTAGGGACTTTTGTTTTTTCCCGGGAAGAGGGAATCCCGGCTTATGACTTCTCTCAACAAATTCCTATGCAAATTAAGAAAGAGCGCTTAAAAAAAGTAATGCTTTCCCAACAGTCGATTTCAAAAGAAATAAATAGTGCTTATATGGGAAAAGAAATAGAAGTACTGGTTGATGAAATACAATCGAATAAGCAGAAAATTGCTATTGGACGAACTAAGGGAGATGCTCCGGAAATAGATGGAAAAGTTATAATAAAAGGAAACAAGGCTCAAGTTGGAAAATTCATAAAGGTGAAAGTGGAAGAAGCTCTCGAATATGATTTAATAGGAGAGATTAGTAAATAATTGAAAAGTATAAGAGGGGAGGGATTAATCTTGATTAAAGAAAGATTGAAAATATTTAGGGATAAAATAGAAAAAGAGAACAAAGAAATCGAATGGCTCTTAGTTAGTAACCTAAAAAACTTAAATTATTTAAGCGGATTTGATGGGGAAGGATTTGCTTTGATTGGGGCTGGAGATAAAAATTACTTGCTAACTGATTCACGTTATACAGAACAAGCTGAAAAAGAAAGTCCTGATTTTAAAATTATAACTGATGAACCAAAGAAAAAAAACGCACGCATATTAGCATTAAAAAAGATAATAGAAAAAAATAAGATTAAAAAAATAGCTTTTGAAAGCAGTAATTTAAGCTATACTGATTTTAAGAAATATTCTGAAAGTTTTGAATCTATAGAATTTCTTCCTACAGAAAACATTATTGAACCGATAAGAATGATTAAAGATAAGGAAGAAATCATTAAAATGAAGAAAGCTGCTCAGATAACCACAGAAAGCTTGAAGGATGTATTTGAAATGATAGAACCAGGTGTACGAGAGCTTGATATTGCCTCTGAGTTAGCTTATACTATGAGAAAAAAAGGAGCCCAAAAAGAAGCTTTTGAAACAATTGTAGTTTCCGGAGAAAGATCATCCTTACCACACGGAAAACCTTCTGAAAAAAAGATTGCGGAAGGAGAGCTTATAACTATTGATATGGGAGCGAATTACCAAAATTACAATTCTGATATAACCCGTACTATAATTATGGGTAAGGAAAATCAAAAACAAAAAGAGATATTTTCAATTGTATTTGAAGCTCAACAAGTAGCCCTCGAATTCATAAAACCAGGTGTAAAGTGCAAAGAAGTAGATTTTGTAGCCAGAAATGTAATTGAAAAAAAAGGTTATGGAAAGTATTTTGGCCATGGTCTGGGTCATGGAGTAGGGTTAGATATCCACGAATTACCTCGAGTTTCTTTCAGTGATGACACAGTTTTATTACCCGGAATGGTAGTTACCATAGAACCTGGTATATATCTGTCTGAAGTTGGCGGAGTCAGGATTGAAGATTCGGTTCTTATAACCGAAGAAAGTTACGAAATATTAACCTGGTTTCCAAAGATATTAAATCTTTAAAGTTAGAAATAATAAAAAAAAGGAGGAGGAGAAAATGAGTAATTTAAAGAAAGTAGATTCGGAAATATTCGAAGCTATAAAAAATGAGGAAAACCGTCAAAAATACACCATAGAATTAATTGCCTCAGAAAATTTTGTTTCACCGGAAGTATTAGAAGCACAGGGTTCAGTTTTGACCAATAAGTATGCCGAAGGATATCCGGGGAAGAAATATTACGGTGGATGCAAATATATCGATATTGTAGAAAATTTAGCAATAGAAAGGGCGAAAAAGATATTTAAGGCAGAACATGCCAACGTTCAACCTCATTCCGGTTCACAGGCAAATATGGCGGTTTATTTTAGTGTTTTAGAAGTGGGAGACACCATTTTAGCTATGAATCTTTCTCACGGAGGCCATCTTACTCATGGGAGTCCGGTAAATTTTTCTGGTAGATTTTTTAATATTATTCCGTATGGAGTGGGAAAAGATACCGGACGAATAGATTATGAAAACTTAAGAGATTTGGCTATAAAAAATAAACCAAAATTAATTATTGCCGGAGCGAGTGCCTATCCACGCAAAATAGATTTCGAAGCATTTAGGTCTATTGCTGATGAAGTCGGAGCCTATTTAATGGCAGATATTGCTCATATCGCCGGCTTAATTATTGCAGGCCTCCATCAAAGTGCTGTACCTCACTGCCATTTTGTTACCACAACTACTCATAAAACCTTAAGAGGACCGAGAGGCGGTTTAATTTTGTGTAAAGAGGAATATGGTCGAGCAATTGATAAGACTATTTTTCCTGGGATTCAAGGCGGACCATTAATGCACGTTATAGCAGCTAAAGCGGTCTGTTTTAAGCAGGCAATGACTTCGGAATTTATGAAATATCAGGAGCAAATTGTTAAAAATGCTAAAACCCTGGCGGATAAATTAATAGAATTAGGTTATGATTTAGTATCAGATGGAACTGATAATCATTTGATGTTAGTAGATTTAAGAAACAAAGGAATTACCGGAAAACAAGCAGAGAAAGCTCTGGAAGAAGCCGGGATTACTGTTAATAAGAATATGGTTCCCTTTGACCCTCAAAAGCCTTGGATTGCCAGTGGAATAAGAATCGGTACTCCTGCGGTGACTACCCGGGGAATGAAAGAGAAGGATATGGGTGTAATAGCTGAATTGATAAACAGAGTTCTGAATGATACGGAAAATCAGAAGATAAAAGACGAAGTAAGAAAAGAAGTGGAAAATTTTTGTAAAAAATTTGTATAGAAAGAGTGTTTGAGTAGACAGAAGTTAGAATACAGAATCCAGGAGCCAGAATAAGATAGTATATAGTAAAGAAATTAAAAGAGAGAAAGAAGTAGGGGAGTATTGCTATGCGTCCCTAAAAGGATAGATTCCCGCTTTCGCGGGAATGACAGAGAGGGAACGGGAATGACATTGGCAAAGTTAAAATTGAAGTAACAACATCATAAACAATTGATGTCTAAGTTTAATTAAAAACAGGAGGTTTTTTCTTGATTTCAACCAGCAATTTTAAAAAAGGTTTAACTATCGACTTAAATGGTGAAATATATAGCATTGTTGATTTTCAACACGTAAAACCCGGTAAGGGTGGTGCTTTTGTAAGAACTAAATTTAAGAATTTAAAAAGCGGGCTTGTTATAGATAAAACTTTCAGAGCAGGTGAAAAAATGGAACAAGCCATAATTGACAGGAAAACCATGCAATATCTATATAATGATGGTAGTGGTTATTGTTTTATGAACAAAGAAAATTATGAGCAAATATCTTTATCTAAGGAACAAATAAGTGAAATTGCTGACTTGTTAAAAGAAGGTAATGATGTAGATGTTGCATTCTGTAAAGGAGAACTGGTTGGTGCAGAACTACCAAATTTTATGAGTTTAAAAGTTATTAAAACTATGCCCGGCGTAAAGGGAAATACTGTGTCCGGTGCCCTTAAACCGGCCACTTTAGAGACCGGAGCAATAATTCAAGTCCCTTTGTTTATAAAAGAAGGGGATGTAATTAAAATAGATACCAGGGAAAAGAAATACATTGAAAGGGAATGAGAAACTAGCGTAGAGCGTACAGCGTATAGCGTTATAGCGTGTAGTTAGGAAAGAGGGAATCAGAATTCAGGAGACTGAAGCCAGAATATGATATAGGAAATAGCAAGAACGCACAGTTAGTGAAGAAGATAAAATAAATTCGTACCGAGTATCGAATAAAAAATAATAATTAAAGAAGTAGGGACGTATTGTATACACCCTCAATGATATATTTAAAACCCGTAGGATAGGCGTCTCGCCTGTCATGCTCTATACGCTAAACGCTGTACGCTATCCGCTATATGCATACAAAATAGAGGTGAAAAAAATCAATGCAGACTGTTAAAACTGATCTGGGAGAAATAAATATTACCAAGGAAACTATCAGGAGTATAGTTATTTTAAATTTAGCTGACGTTAAAGGTGTGGTCGGAAATAGAAAGTCGATCATAAAAGAGATAACCGATATGTTAAAGGGAGATACGAACGAAAATGAAACGGAAGAAGCTGTCCGTTCGATAAAAGTAGAGATAAAAGATAATAAACCATTGATAAATTTATATATTATTATAAAGTATGGTGTAAGGATACCTGATATAGCCTGGGATATTCAGAGTAGAGTTAAAGAAAATCTAATGAAAAAATTAAATATAGATATTAATGAAATAGACATACATGTTCAAGGGATTCAGTTCCCCAAGAAAACGCAAAGCAGAAAAGATTTAGTTGCCTCAAATCTATTCGTAAAAGTTTTCTAAACGGAGGAGTAATGGGAGGAAGAAGGTTATCTCGAGAAATGGCCTTAAAAACGTTATTTCTTTCAGATTGATTTAGTTAATGCTAATATAGAAGAAACACTAAAATACACCTTTAAAAATGGTGTATTTTCAGATGAAGTTAAGGAATTTACTCTAATATTGGTTAAAGGAGCTATAAGTAATTTATCTGAAATAGATAAGACAATTAAGAATTATACTAAAAATTGGTCTTTAGAAAGAATCACTAATATTGATAGAAATATTCTTCGAATAGCAATTTATGAAATATTATATTTAATAGATATACCTAAAAGTGTATCTATTAACGAAGCAGTCGAATTAGCAAAAAAATATGGGACAAAAAGTTCTTCCAGTTTTGTAAACGGAGTTTTAGGGAAAATAGATAAAGATGTTAAAAATATGAAGAAAATAAACTAAAGGCTTATGAATAATTATATGGAATCAAAAATATATACAGTTTCCAAGCTTAATAAATATATAAAAATGCTTTTTGAAAATGATTTTAATCTGCAGGATATATGGATATTGGGAGAGATATCCAATTTTAAACTGCATTCTTCAGGGCATATGTATTTTGTGCTTAAAGA
>JABUBN010000361.1_pt1 | contig 13511 bp, 10 predicted proteins | sample 7240341 | NCBI WGS metagenome assembly JABUBN01 (sample SAMN07256345, study PRJNA390944) | subsurface metagenome | isolation source: Methane hydrate marine sediment | place: Pacific Ocean: Eastern North Pacific, ODP site | reverse complement strand
ACCCTGCCCAAGAAGATAATTCATTTTTTGAGAATTTACAATATGAGTTTGAAGAGGCGTGGAAATCTGTTGGATTAGAAGTTGATTATTATGATTTTATTAAACTACGGGGTGGATATTTTCTTGATAAAGAAGGTAAGAGACAGGGGTTCACCTTTGGTGGTGGTGTAAAAGCCGGTGGGTTTTCCATTGATGTAGGAATTGATCAGTCAATATACGATTTCCCAACAACAAATCGCAAGTTTTCTTTTTCGTATTCTTTCTAATCCATCTGTACTGGCGATAGTTTATATCTATCCCTGACATATGGCTGGAACAGTACTTATAACCGGGGCAACCGGTTTTATTGGCAAAAATCTTATTCCTGCACTTATAAAATTCCAGAAGATAAGAATACTCGTTCGGAGAACGTCTAATATAGAGTTATTTAAGAAAAATTCAAAGATCGAAATTACCTATGGTGAATTAGAAAAAGACGAAGGAATTGAACAGGCATTAAATGGCGTGGATACTGTTGTCCACTGTGCAGCACGAACAATAGGGAAAAATTTTATCGAATATTACCGTACAAACACTACTGGTACAGCAAATTTAATCAGGGCAATGAATAAAAAAAAGATAAAAAAAATCTTATATTTGAGTTCCCATGCTGTTTGTGGCTCCTGTTATGAGAAAAAACCTATTAAGGAGATTGATCAACCAAATCCAATCTCATTTTACGGCATGACCAAAAAACTTGCCGAGGATATAATAATAAAGAGTGGAATAAATTATATAATTCTTAGACCAGTATCTGTATATGGGCCGTACGACATGGAAATCTTAAAATATATTGGATTATTGAACCGGGGCATTAGTCCAATTATTGGTTTTGGCGAAAAGTATATTAACCTTATCTTTATTACTGATTTAGTGGAACTGATAATTACACTAATCAGAGCAAATAAATTTAGTAACCAGATTTATTTTGTTAATGACGGCAATTGTTATTCATATAAAGAACTATTAAACGAGATAACAAATATATTGAGTATAAATAGTCTTAAAATATATATTCCAGAAGCAATGGCTCTGTTTTACGGTTTATTAAACGATGTATTTTTACGCCGGCAAAAAAGACTTATCTGGCGGGATAAAGTTAGAGAAATGGCAAGGAAATACTGGTTGTGCAGTAATGAAAAATTAAGAGACGATTTTAATTTCATTCCTAAATATATGCTTAAACAAGGTATGAAAGAGACGATTGACTGGTACCGAACCCACGGGTTTTTGAAATAATTATATGGTTGTGGGGTCAAATCTCTACTTTGAACATAAACAACAAGAAAATACTCCTATAGTATATTTACGAGTAATGGAATCTGGTGTCGTATGTGGAATTCTTGCCGAATTATTATATAAGTATAACGCTTTGTCGGAGACAAAAACTGGTCAACTATTAGGTAGTATTGATTATGGTGCAGTTCATCAGCTACGCAGGCATAGAAGTCGAGCGTGTACTTAAAAAGTTATGTTCAAAGTAGAGATTTGACCCCATGTGTGTTCTTGACAGTCGGTAAATAATAATTATAATCAACATACAAAGGATGAAATTATGAGTTGGTATGCAGCATATACACGACCTAATCACGAAAGGGTTGTAGATAAACTTCTTAGAGACAAAGGCATTGGTACTTTTCTACCTAAGGTCATTGTGCCGAGTAGACGCAGGGATAGAAAAATATTGATAAAAAGGCCTCTATTCCCAAACTATCTTTTTGTTGAGTTGAATCAAGCCAGGGGGAATTGGATGAAGGTCTTTAGAACTCCGGGTTTGGTGCGAATATGTGGCAATGAAAGACCAATGTCAGTGCCCGATGAAGATATAGAATCGATTAGAATCTTTGTTAATAGTGATAGAAATATTTATCCGCTACCCTATCTCCAGGTTGGTTCAAAGGTCCAGGTGATTTCTGGACCATTGGCTGGAGCAATTGGCATATTTGTCAAGGAAGATCCTAAAAAAAGAAGACTCGTCGTTTCGATTGAATTAATGGGGCAGTCAGTTACTGCCTCTTTGTATGATGATGAGGTGAAACCGTATTAGACAAGTTCCAAATTCCAAGATCCAAGTTCCAAGATATTGTTTTGAATATTTATCCGCCATACCGTGTGGCGGATTAGTATTTTGTCGAGTGAAACGAGGGTAGTTTAGTGGTATGAATCAATGCCTATTTTCTCGTAGACCTCATCCATTGTTTTTTGGGCAATCTCCTTTGCTCTTTTCTTGCCGTTCCGTAATACTTCGTAAATATAATCTTTTTTACTGCGCAATTCCTTCTGTTTGTTTTGAATAGGTTCTAATTCCTTATACATATTATCCAGAAGAATTTTTTTACAGTCAAGACAACCGATTCCTGCAGTGCGGCATCCCTGTGCGCAATGCTCGATATCTTCCTGTTTGGAAAATGCTTTGTGCATAGTAAAGATATTGCAAATATCAGGGTTTCCCGGATCGTTTCTTTTTTTTCTGTTCGTATCGGTGACCGCAGTCGAAAGTTTCTTCCAAATTTCTTCTTTAGTTTCATCAAGGTATACACAGTTACCAAGGCTTTTACTCATTTTATTCATGCCATCGAGACCCAAGATTCGTGAAATTTCACCAAGTTTTGCTTTTGGTTCTGGGAAAATTTGTCCAAAAGATGAATTAAATCTTCTTACTATTTCCCGTGTCAATTCCAGGTGTGCAACCTGGTCATCACCAACCGGCACAACATGTGCCTTATAAAGGATAATGTCTGCTGCCATAAGTACGGGATAATCGAATAATCCCATATTCACATAGTCAGGATTTTCCTTACTTTTTTCTTTAAAAGTAGGAACCCTTGAAAGCCATGAAATCGGCGTTATTGTGTTTAATATCCATGCAAGTTCAGTATGTTCTGAAACAGTTGATTGTAACATCAATACACTTTTCTCAGGGTCAATGCCGGCAGCTATATAATCGACTACACAATTAAATATTCTATCTTGCATTTCTTCGGGATTAAAGCGCACTGTCATTGCATGGTAATCAACAATGCCGTAGATACAAAAATATTCATCCTGGAGTGCAATCATATTTTTCATTGCACCTACATAATTACCAATATGCAACCTGCCCGAAGGTTGAATGCCGCTAAAAACCATTTTCTTTTCTGCCATGTTTAGATAATATTCAAAAAATGTTTTAAGTCAATATCTTTTTATTTTTACAATCTTCTTTTTTAAAACTCTATTCTTATTTTTTATTATTAAAAAATAGACGCCGGATTTCAATTTTTTACCAATTGTGATAGTTTCCTGCCCTTTTGTTTTCAGATGGATTAATCTTGTTCCCATTATGTCATACACAGATATGTCATAAAGATTATTAGGGTGTAGGTTAGACAGGTTTAATTCATTAGTAAAGATCGATTTGAATATTTCTATATTAGCCGGCAATTGATATTCTTGTTCTGCAATACCTGTTGAATCCCAGAAATTTTTCCTGATTGTATTCCACAGGTGATCATAATCACGGTCATAACCCAGTGCCCAGGATCCAGCACCCTGAAGCAAAGAATCATTGACCATACCATATTTAATATCATGTGATACGGAATCATCATACCAGCATTGATGCCACTGGGTTGAATAGTATTTATACCAGGGTGTTAGAGAATATTCATCCCACAACCTTCCGTGTATATTTGCATTTTGAAATGCATAGTAGTAGATGACTGCAGAACCTGAACCAGCAGTAGAACTTCCTTTGTCTTCAGAAACAGTAGGCCAATCATAACCATAATAAGGCAAACCAAGAATAATCTTTGAACCGCTTACTCCATAATCCTTATAAGTACCAATGGATTTGGCAGCACAATACTGTCCCCAGAATGAAGAAGGAACACAGGGTGATACAGGTCCGGCAATTGATCCACCGCTCCAGTGAAAATCATAAGCCATAATAAAAAGCCCATTTGAGTGTTCTGAAAGATAGGTAATATCATAACCAGGATACCATTCAGGCACGGCAATTGAGGCAATATAGAGTTCTTTTTGTCGGACCCGATGATTCCATAGCTCATCAGCCAGGTCCCTGATAAAAAGACTAAAACTGTCACGCACTGAACTGGTCACAAATTCAAAATCGATATTTGTTCCTTCAATTCCATAATTGGTAATAAAATTACTGATATTATTAATGGCGTTTTGTCTTGCTGCATCATTATTTAAAAAATATGCGACATTAGAACTCCCAAAGATAATAAATGTCATATGGATTTTTACATTATGGGCATGAGCATGATCGCGTATTTTAATGAACCGGTTCTGGTTTGGAATACTTCCAATATTCCCATTTGTGGGATCTATCTCAATTGAAAAATATGTAATATGGGTTAAGAGTTCCATCTGTAAATATTCATAATAGGTCGTATCAATCCAAAAAGGACAATAACCATAATAGTTTTTCAACATTCCTTTAGTACCTGTGTCTAATGGTATATAATCAAGTTTTGTGTTACTAACCGGTGAAAAAATTGCGTCCTGAAGATGGTTATTATACTCGATTTCATGAATTGAAGAAAACTGAAATAAAAACACAGATATATGCAAAAGCAAGCATGGGTTAACACAAATTCCTAAAATCATTAATGCTCCGAAATTTTTTGATTATTCATAATTACTTCTGATTTAATCCATCGTTACTTTGTATATGCGACGTATAATTAAGGGAACTCGGAAAAACTATTTTCGAGCTTCTTATATTCTTTCATCTATTTCATGGACAATCTTTAAACCCTGTTCCTTAGTCTCTATTTTACCTTCAAGCTGCAGATCAAAAAGTTCCCGCAATATAATTTTAAATTTTGGACCTGGCTTTAATCCCAGGGCAATTAAATCATAACCATTTACGAGCCGCGCGACCTTAGGTTTGGCATCATCTGCCCTTTTTAATTCGATCATCCTCATAAATACAGTCTCAAGATGTCTGGTCCACCCTGCTGTGGCATATCCGTCAGCCCAGGCAAGCATCATCGCACCGAACCAGTCATCACCAAGGTCACGGAAGAAACGTCGGATTGCCCGGTCAGTCAATTCCTTGTTTGTTGCCAGAAGATGTAGCCTCATATGTTCTTTTACCAATTTCCTGAGCATTGCTACATGGCTACGGGAGAATTTGAGCCGCTTATAGCCCAGTATTTGAACTATCCTTGCGCCCTTTATATCGTGACCATAAAAATGAACATCACCTTCTTTTAGCAAAAATGTATCTGGTTTAGCTACATCATGAAAAAGTCCAGCGAGTTTTAAAAGTGGTATACGTGCGGGTACAGAAAAATACCGGGAAAATTCCAGCTCAATCTTTTTGAAAAAACCTTCCCGCATCAATCCTTCTATTGCATAATAGGTATTAAGTGAATGACTCCAGAGATATGAGTCTTCAATTATTTTTCTCGCCTCAGGGAAAATGTCAATAAACAGACCAAGTTCATCCATCTTTAATATCTTTTTATAGGAATTGGGTGCAGACATTATTCTTAATAGCTCATAACCAATGCGTTCGGCAGCAATTTTTTTAAGACTTATTCCTCTTGCAAATTTAAAGAAATTTTTATTCAGATCAAAATCGAGTTCCAATGCAAACCTGAAGCCCCTTAAAATCCTTAAAGGATCTGTTTTTAATGATTCATCAGTAGTTAGTCTAATTAATCCCTTTTCTAAATCCTTCATACCCTTGAATGGGTCAAGAAATTCAAAGGTATCAAGATTGATTGCCATTGAATTAATTGTGAAATCACGCCTTTGTAAGTCATTTAATAAACCGTTTTTGCCAAGTCCAATGAAATCATAAATTATATCTTTTTCTACTACACGTGCTTCATCATCATCTTTGCTTAAAAGCACAAAGGCACCCTTGGTTTTACGGGCAAAGGTTCTTGCAAACTTGATTCCTGAACCAGAAACAGCAAAATCATAGTCCTTTGGTTCAATTCCTAATAATATGTCCCTTATTGTGCCGCCGACAAGAGATAAATCTTTCTTACCCTTAAGATTTTTAACGGACTGTATATGCTGGCTGTTGGTAATAAATTCTTCTAATTTTCTCATCGGCTTATTCTACTCGGTATTCTGATGTATGTCAACAGATTGAGAGCTGGATTTAACTTAAAATTCTAATTTTAATGGAAAAGAGCCTTTGGCTGATTAACCAAAGGCTCTTTGGGATCTTTTACTACTGCTAATTTTCTTTTTAGTTAGGTTTTTATTCTACCTTTATTTCAAACAGTTTAGGAGAACTTGCATCATCATAGTCATCATGGACAAGAACAAAATACTCTTTACCTAATGCAACATCAAATTCTGCAGGCAGCCTTTTCCAATCACTGCTGTGTTTCAGCTTACTAGGATCTTTTGTATCTAATACATACAACCTTATTTCAGGAACAATATCAGAAAAATCCTTTGCCAGAAACTTAATTTTATTTCCCTTGGCAATTTTAATTTTGTAATAGTCCCTATCATCAGTAGGAAAGATTGCCAAATTTATTGTGTCACCCCGCTTTATTGTCTTGGCATTTTTAAAATCATCATTTGGTTCATATTGATCCATTTCATCCAGAAATTCGATTTTTAAATCATAAGGTGTTTCAGAGGCTTTATCATCGTAATCATCGTGGAACAGCATGAAATATTCGCCTGCATCAGGCACAAAGCAGGCATCAGGTAATTTTTTCCAATTTCTTATCGTTTTTACTTTAGGATCTGCCCATTCATCAAAAACAAAATATTTTACCTCTGGAGTAATTCCTTCAGGAACGTTTTTTGATTTTATAGTTAGATAACCTTGCTTTTCTACTTTCACTTTTAACCAATCCTGATCCTTTACTGGATAAACAGCAATTTTGAGATCAGCACCAAATTCAATTGGTTTTGCCTGTTCTGGAGCATTATTAGGTTCGGTTGGATCAAATTCCTCTAAAAAATCAACTTTGATTTGAGCAGGTTTACCAGATGAGGCATCATCATAATCATCTTTGATAACAAAATAATAAGTACCTGCCTCAGAAATGAATAATGCATCAGGAAGCTTGCGCCAGCCTCGAAGTCGTTTCTCTTTTTTACCCTCCCACTCCTGATATAATGCAAAAACGATTTCAAGATTAATTTCCTCAGGAACCTGACTTGCCTGAACCCTCAAATAACCCTGTTCAGGAAGATTCACTTTAAACCAGTCCATATCTCCTTTCGGGTTAATCGTAAGCGAAAATGGTTGGCCTAATGTTATGTCATTAGCCTGTTCAATTTTGTTGTTTGGTTCTTTGTCTCCCTCGCCCTTACCACCAGCACAGCTAATGAATATTAATACTAATAACCCTATTAAGGCTCTCATGAACTTTATGTATTTGGACTTCATTTTATACCTCCTTACACTCAATTATAATTAAAATATTTGAGAAATCAAGAGCCTGATTATAGGTCATCCGTCTGAATCTGCTAAAAATCTGTCTGCATCTAATTTTAAATGAAATTTAAAATCCGATTGACCAACGTAATTTCCAGTCCTCGTCACTCAAGGTATAAAAAGGAAGATTAAATGATAAAGGACCAATAACAAGACGCGCGCCAATATCAAAGGCATAGTCATCGTAATAACCAAAATCAGTAAAAATTCTTATTGGTGATTCATTAGGAAACTCAAGATTAATACAATACATCTGGTTGGACTTGATATGTAGTGCTTGATAACCACGCATATTGCCATCCCCAGGAATATGAATATGCTCTTGCGGGGACCAATATCCTGCCTGACCAAAGATTATGTCAGACAGCATACTGATGCGCAGAGCACCACTTAAAAAAAGTTTTTCCTGGATCGGTACATTCCCAAAGACCCTGCCGGCAAAAAAACGTATATTAAAAGGAATGAATGTTGCGACCTGTTTTTCGATCTCGAGCGTAGTCCTTGCATAATTCCTCTCACTGCCAATAATTTTGTTTGACAGGGATAACCCTGCGTTTATTTCCCAATCTAAATATTTAAAATTAAAATTGTTAGCAAAAACAATATGCCTGCCTAAATCCCAGTCAATAGTATCAACAGGAGCATAAGATTTCAGATTATAATAAGCAAGGGTGTGCTTTAGCTCGATCTGTGGAGTTAGGGAAAAAGGAGTGTCAAAATTATTGATAAAGCTAAACCTCAATTTGTCTTCACCATTTGAATTGGAGCCTGCGAATGCAATCCGTGATCTTCTGCCCTTCTTAAAGATTATCGGAGTTTGATAACTAAATGCTGGATACAAGTTTTTGCTTCTGAAACCATAGATGCAGCCTGCTGTCCATTGATGCCTGCCTTTGATAAAATTGAAATCGATGAATTCAGAACCGAACAGGTATAATCCTGTTGTAAAGCCATCATATGGAGCATGCCATAGATAAGGTAAAAATAAGATCTGATAGGAATCGAATGAGGGCAGGCTTAAGATCGGTTTAATTTCAATCTTTCTGGGATGGTGGTTATTCCAATGATTTGGCTCAAGAGAATATCCATAAGGATCAATAATAACTTTTTTAATTCTATTGTACTCGGGTATAATTATCGTCTCAAATTTCGCTCCACCATCTATTCTAACAATTTTTGTTCCCGAATCACCTTCAATAAGAACGTCCACAGGCATATGTATATTGCCTGTATTTTCAATCTGAACTTTGTTTTTTTTGATTTCTTTAACTCGCCAATCACAAAATTCTGTAGAATTTAGAAATCCATTAAAAATCGGTTTTAAATCCTGCCCACTTTCTTCTTCGCAAATTTTTATAAAATCTTCAGTCTTTGGGTGCTTAAATTTATATTCCTGAAAATATCTTTTTAAAATTTTAACAAATTTTTCTTTACCTAAAATTCCTTCAAGGTTGAATAAAAAAAGTGCGGGTTTAGAATATGAACTGTTCATATAGGCGATTGGCATATCAATAAATTCATACGCCGGGGTGAGAACAGGTTTTTCAAGACAATTTGTCTGCGTTATATAATGAGTAAATTTATGGTAATATCTGCTTGATAATTGTGGAACCAGAGGTAATTTAATTAAAGAATTTTCTTTCCCATACTTATCTTCAAAATATCGTATTTCAGTATAGGTCGTAAAGCCTTCATCAAGCCAGGTTTCTTCTAGTTCATTAGAACCTAAAACACCATAAAACCATTGGTGACCAATTTCATGAATTATAACCATCTCAAAAAAATCTCGTAAACCAGTGTTCATTAGGGCGGATAATCACGAGGGTAGGATACTCCATTCCATCCCCGGCCGGGTTATATCCATTAACAATGCTCAAATTTTTATAAGGATACTTACCATACCATTCATTATATCTCTTAACTGCATCTCCTGCATAAACACCAGCGTTTTTCCAACTTTTTTCATTCTGTTTTAAATAGAAGACAAAAATGTCGATACTATCATTCTCGTATTTTTTGACAAAAAAGTCTGGGTCACAAACCCAGGCAAAATCGTGGACATTCTCAGCAAGGAATCGCACGGTTTTTCTTTCACCCATATCAATCTTTTTTTTATTGATTATTAAAGAATCAAGAAATTCCTTGTCTTTAGGATCAACCCTTTCTCCTGTGGCAGCAACTACATAATTGCCAGGAAGCTCTATTTCCACATCAAAACATCCAAATTCTCCATAAAATTCACCAATTGCATGATATGTATCAAGGTGCCAGCCGTCTTCATCAAATACACAAAGTTTAGGATACCATTGAACCATTTCATAATGGCCAGGTTGAAACCCGAGCCGGGAAAATTGTTTGGGAATCTTTAAATAGGATTCAATTTTCAAGGTTATTGAATCGCCTGATTCGAGTCGTTGATTCAAAGGGATTGACATTATTGTTTCATTTATTTCAAATTGCAGTGAATCATTATTATGATAAATGTTCTCAATATTAATATATCCGCGCTCTGAGTCTTTTGCATCGATAAAATAATAATCACGCATTCTCTTTGATTCCTGTGCATAAACCGTGTTCTTGTTCTTATAGGCGTTTGCATAAAGATGAATATACAGGGTTTCCAGTCTATACGGTGATTTATTATAATATGTTAAATATTCTACTGCCTTTAAAGAATGCTTCTCAGTATTAAGGTTTGCCTCTATCTTATATGACACGCGCTGCTGCCACTGGAATAGACAGAGAATAAAACAGATTATCATATTATTGATTATAATCATCTATTTGGTTTAATCAATGATTGGATAGTCGAATAGTCAGATAGTCAATGAGACAATAAGACTATAGGACTCGAGACTATAAGACTATAGGACTATGAGACTACAACTGGGAGGGAGGAAATATTTTTATAAATGTTTTTTCCTTTAGCTCTTCAATTAATTGTGTAAAATATTTCTGAAGGTCTTGTTGATATAGATACTGATAAATCTGGTCGCGCAGTTCCTCAAAGGTCAAAGGTTCTTCAGAAATCTTTTCTCTAAGATATATCTGATGAAAACCATAAGGGGTTAAAAGTGGTTCACTTAGCTGCCCCGGCTCGAGATTTTTTACAATCTCATCCACAGGTGGTGAAAGCTGATTAATGTAGAATTCACCCAGGTCAATATTAGGGTCATCTGAATATATCTGTGCCAGGCTATCAAAATCAGCACCTTGGTCAATCAATTCACCAAGTTTATTCGAAAAGTTTTCTGTGCTTAGTGTATCTGCTTTAGTAACCTTAACCTTTATCAGAATCTGTCTTAGAAGAACCCAATCTGCCCCTTTATTCAGGACTTCAACAATATGATAACCCAATCTTGTAGGGAATGGCTGAGAAATTGTGCCGGGCTTAAGCTTAAAAACAATTCCCTCAAATTCTTCCATTGTTTCACCTTTTTTTATCTTCCCCAACATTCCGCCTTTATATTTCGAATTCTCGTCCTCAGAAAATTCCTGTGCCAGAATACTGAAATCACCACCTGTGTAGAGTAATTTATATACGTCTAATGCCTCATCAAATCCCTTCCTCGATTCAGCCTCACCCGGTTTTATAAACATCAGAATATGAGAAAGTTTTACGCGAGCAGGTCGATTCGCAATAGAATCTTTATTCTCTTCATAAAATCTTTTTACGGCAATTGGCGATATCATTATACCCGAAAACTTATTCTCAATGAGTTTTTGCATTATCAACTTTGTTTTCAAGTTTTCCTCATAATTCACTTTCAAATCTTTTAGTGTTAGACCTTGTTCCTGTAGTGCCTTTAAGAAATCCGCTTCAGATGGATATCTTTCTTTTATGTCTTCAATCATCTGTGTTATCCTGGGTTCAATCTCTTCTTTAGTTACAGATATTGATTCATTCTCCGCTTCGACTAAAATAAGTTTTTGAGAGATGATTTCATTGAGTACATAATCCCTTAATTCATCAGTGCTGGTAAACATCTGCTGCGCAACGGGATCATTTGCTAAAAACCTCATATTTTCTCTGAGTTCGCTTTCAAGTATTACATCATCGCCAACATATGCAGCGATCTGTTCTGCAAGCGTGGAGATTATAAAAATTAAGACAATCATTTTATTCGACCCAAAAGTTCACAGAATAGTTTAGCAGAAAAGTCTTTCCATCACTTGAGGGGTGAGAGGTCGATTGTGATTTTATACTGCGTCTTTAAACTATCAACGTAGTGGCTTAAGAAATCCTTGTATTTTTTTGATAACAGATAATTGTAGATTACAGCGCTGTACTTACTATAATCAGCCTTTGCATGTACTTTTTTCTTATCGACCAGTTTAATGATCAGATATGTTCCCTGAATATAAGGAATCACATCAGAGATTTCTCCTGGTTTCATACCGAAGATAATCTCTTCGATTGCGAAATCAGCGATCGTTCCTCGATAAAGATAATCAGTAATTACTTTCGGATCATCAGGATTTTCGTACTTTGTTAGGGAGCGTTCTCTGGCGAGCTTTAAGAAATTTGCACCTGCCTTTATCTCATCAAGTGTCATCTTGGCCGCTTCATAACCGGGTAAAACAATCTGGGCTAATTTTACTGCATACAGAAATTCATTTTCATGCCTGTTAAAATATTCCCTAATTTCAGTTTCAGTCACTGAAGACTCGCCGAATTCCCGGCGCACCAAATTCATCGCTAAAAGATTTTTCTTATAATCTTCAAACAATGTTACTATCGAATCTTCTTTATCAATACCTTGTTTTTTAGCTTCTAAATAAAGAATCTCCTGTTCTATCCAGTTTTCGCAAAATTCCTTAATTCTTTCGTCCGAAAGCTTTTTATATTCTGATTCAGGTATATACTTCACAAACTTTGCCTTGGTCAATGTTGAACCATCAATTCTTGCCAGGATATCTTTTTCCTGTTTGGCACATGATATAATCAATACCGGGATTATAAAAAATATCAATTTCTTCAATTTTCCTCCTTCAGTAATTTTTCCAGTACTGGCTGACTAATCTCTGGGTTATACTTCTTATGCAAACCCTCAAATATGTTCTTTCGTAAAGAATCTATTTTCTCATCACGTACTTTAGTATTCAATACTAAATAAACATCACTAAAATTTTTGTCATTATATTCATCCTTATGATCTTTATAATAATTCACTACTTCCATCGAATCTACGACTGCTTTTCCCAAAACTTCATCCGAATAGAATTTCTGGTAAATAAGTAATGACAGGGCATTACTCAATCGTTTTTTTACGTGTACTTTTTTATCAAAATGTTCCTTTATAGCCTTATCATATATGAGATCCGGGACTAATACACGCTCAATCAATTTCCTGGGTTCAACATATGATTGTCTGTATTGCTTCAGCACTGCCTGTCTAATTGTACGCACCTGGACATACGAGGTGTCATGTTTTTTAACAACCCATTTATTAAGATCATCCGCTGTAATAAGAGATTCAGGTTTTAACAGAGCATCCAATCCTTCCTCATTGTATTCAATTTTTGCCTTATCGACTATCTTCTCGATAAACTGCTCAGCCCGTTCAAGAATTTTCTCGCGCATCAGGTTGTTGCGAATGCTTGGTGCTATATTCTCAAATGTAGGTGTATCTGTTTTTTTATGTTCAATTACCTTGAAAATGTACAGATAATTACCAAGTTGTATTACATTTGTTGTTCTACCTTCTTTTGTTTTTTCAACCTGCGTTACTATTTCAGGCGGCAATTGTATGGCTGCTAATGTACCTATATCACCATTTTCTGTTAACGTATCAAGGGACAATTTCAAAAGAGAATCAAACAGAACACCTTTTTTCAACTCAGCCTGAATGTGTTGTGCAAGAGATTCTTCATCAACAACAATTTGTGCAAGGTGATATTGATTAACAATTTGATTATAAATCTTTCTTATCTCTGAATCAGGTACTTTTACTTTATTTATAACCTTATCTTCATAGTAGGCACGATAGATAACTTCTTTACGGTGTGTCTCAAAGGCAATTGTCACAATTGGATCTTTATC
>JABUBN010000360.1_pt1 | contig 13529 bp, 12 predicted proteins | sample 7240341 | NCBI WGS metagenome assembly JABUBN01 (sample SAMN07256345, study PRJNA390944) | subsurface metagenome | isolation source: Methane hydrate marine sediment | place: Pacific Ocean: Eastern North Pacific, ODP site | reverse complement strand
TCGTTCTTTTGACATTCTGAAAAATCCTTTCTTTAAATGTTTCTAACCGTTAGAAAGAACTGGCCAAGCTCAAAAATGTATGTTCGCCCCCCCCGAATTTCCCTCTTTTTATTTTTCTATCTTCCATTGACCCGTCTCCTAATAACCTTAATAAATACCAAGATAAGACTTTAGGAGTCCCAGAAAAGGATTCTGGGTAGATATGGCTATATATAGATAACTACCCTAAAAGTGTATGCTATTAAAAGGCTTGTAGTACCCTAAAAGTGTATGCTATTGAACAACCTTGTACCCTAAAAGTATGGTAGTATAGTACCCTAAAAGTGTATGCTATAAATGCTCTATCTTTTGAGGATCAATTTTAATAAAATCCTTAGTCCCGAATTTTCTCCAACGTTCCGATAAACCATAAATCATAGGTTGATTATAAAAACCGCCTTGCTTAACAACATCGATAATACCTCTCTCAATTAGCTTATTCCTGCATTTTCTAAAAGTGTCCTCGTGCATTATCTTTTTAGCTTCCTGGTAAGGAAAAATAATATGAAATTTATTATCACCGTGGAACCTAAGTTTAAACTCCATATACAGCCATTTTGTATGCACTGTCAGCCCTTCCCAAGCCTTAGAATTAGTAACGTTATGCTCTAACACGCTATAACTACCATCTATCTTATTTCTATTCTTTTTCTTTTTACTCAATATATCTACCGCCCTTCTTAATACCCGGTGGGATCAGTAATAGAAGGGCGGTTAAAACCTTCACCAATCCCCACCAGGCTAACAGCAGGGGATCAACCCACCTGCCGGGATAGATAAACTAAACATCATTCAATTTATTAACCATTTTTACAAAATCTTCGAGCCATTCGCTATCAAAATTCACCCCACGTTTAGAAGGATTGAAAGTCCCCTCTTTGTTTAAAAAATTCTCCCTTAAATCGATTCTTTCAACCCCCCGGAATTGACTGATAGAAAGCACCAGCCTTTTGTTATCGGCAATATCTAAATGACTAACTTCTTTCATAATTTTCACCTAACTTTATCTGTAATATTTACTATCACCTGCAATAATATTTGACATCTGCCCAAAAATACCCTAGTATGTAAAAGGGTGTAGTCTATATACTCAACAAAACAAGGCTCACCTTGAGGAGGTTTTTGCCTACTAAAAAAAAGGTTGCTTGTGGGCATACAAACTTTTTATTCTTTTAAAAGAGGGGTGCTTGGAAACAACCTATACCTAACACTCCTCTTTTATCTTTTTAGCCTAAAAAAAAAGGACATCTCCGGCTGTTTTTTTATCACCCGTTAATGCCCTTAGATTGGCCACTTCTAAGAGTTACCCCAATTATAATACTCCTCGAGTTAATAAGCAAGTCTCTTTAGAAATAAATAAATTCTCCTTTAAATCCAATAGGGTTTTAGCCATTTTTGCTGATTAAGTTTTCAAGGTGCTATTGAGTAAAATAATTTAGCCTTGCAGATTAGTATTATTTGCTGTTATTTGTAATATTTTTAAAATATGGGTACTTTAAGTACTTTTTGGGTTGTAACCATAAAGTATTATAATTTTAAAATTTATATTTCATCAACACCAAAATCAAGTGCTCTGGCCATAAACTTAAGTTCCACACCCTTATGACCAGCTGTTATACAGTTGTGATGAGAATAAAGTTTATCCATTAATTTATGACCATCGCTAATCCTGATCAAGGCTCCATTCCTACAGTCAGACCAAGGATACTGTTTATACTCTTTCAGCTCACCCTCGATTACCTGAATTTTATTAAGCTTGGGGTGTAGCTTGGCAAGGGTAATATCTCCTTCTGGCATGTGCGCATCAACCACAGTTGAATTATCATCGACGATTTCAAGCACCTTGGGTCTCAGTGTCCATTCTGTAGCACAAGACTGGGGCATAAATCCCATGTATCCGCAGTGAACAACTAAAAGACAGTTGTCGGGGCCCTCGACCTCGGGAAATTCGTTTATCTTTTCATGCTTCAGAGCTGCCATTCCTACCAGGGAGGGATATACATTACTCATCATTATCGGTGCTCCTAGAGATTTGTTGATAATATATTTGGTCAACAGGGACATTGTATCTCCTTCACAGGCACACAAAATACCTTCATCCTCATATAGCCAGTTGTATGCAAGACAGGGTGTAGTATCAGAGTAAAAAGATTCATTCAAACAGTTCATGCTGCAACCTACAACATTATCTTCTTTATCTATTTCAAGCTTAAGAACAATATAGAGTTTAACTGCACTTTTCATGGCTTTCTCAGAAACACCCACTGCATTAACATCTTTGTTTTTCATGACCTTTTCTGCTTCACTATCGGGAATTTTTTTAGCATCCGTTCCAAGTTTCTTAAAGCTCTTTTTTACGATACTGATGCCAAACTTTTTTTTTATAAGTTGGGTGCATTCATCCTCCCACCAGTAAAAACGTTTAAAAATACTTGCCTGCATACCCTCTCCGGGGTTATCCTGAAAGACAAGAAATTTTGCATCCTTCATCTCTCTTTTTAGAGCGAGGGTACGGCAGATTGTCTTTGTCAGCCTTAAATTATAGGGAGCAAAAGGCTTTAATCCTTCTTCTTTCATAAAGGTTACAATTTCCCAATCCCACATATTAACAGTTCCAAACTCAGAGGTAATAACAATAATCGGAATATTAATATTTATTATTTTCTCTATCTGTTTAAATGCCTCCCCTACCAGCTGCGGAAAGACAACTGCATCCGCTTCGGGTATGGGTGAACCGAGCGGTACCGGATCTAAAATCTCTACCTCTTCCATCAGTAACTCCTTTAATCTTCTAACCTGATCATCAAATCCTTCATTTCTATCAGACTCAAAATAGAGCGGGACAAGACGTGCTTTCACGAGCAATTCCTCCTTCTTTAACTTAATAATTTAGTTTTTCGTATCAGCAGACAAAAGCCAAAACTTCCTACAAAATATACTATTTCGGCTATATTAATAATTAAAAAGACCATTAAACGGCAACTACTGAAAAGGATCTTCATTTCCGATAAATGAAAAATATTTTATAGCCTACTTTTTGGCCTTTTATTAAAAATAATCCAACTAGCCACTCCGATAAACTTTTTGCTTCCGAGCCACTCCGATATTTACATTTATCGGAGTGGCTCCCCTCTGTAACCCTTATAAATTAACGATCTTATTTTTCCGATTTTCCTCCTGTTTTAGCTATCGGAGTGGCTCTGCTTAATCTATCCGACAGAATTACGATATAGATAAAATACAAAAAGGCGAATATCCTTTTTATTTATTTCCATATATCCTAAAACCTTTATTCTATAAGACTTTCGTAATTATACATAATCCCTTTTATATCAAATAAGAAATAAACCCCTGACCCCGGTTTTTAAGAGGTTCTTATAACCTGTTTTTTGCCACTTTTTAGCCATTTTTCTTTACATAAGTTTAGTCTTTCCGGTAATATACCACCTTATAACCCTTCTATTTTGTGAACGGCGTACGCTTTTTAAATATCCCCTGCCCCCCCTAGATAAAAGGTTATCAAAAAGAGGGAGGCAGGGTATGCCTATGGTATTCTGCCCTTCGGTTTAATAAAAGTTTATAAGAATAATATAGTCAATTTACATCCCAAAAACGATAGCCATAGAAAAAGCCTCCGTAAATCCAAAAAATCTACGGAGGCTTTTTCTTTAAAGGTTATATAATTCTTTCGGGTTATCGTACAGAACTCGTTTCGCTATCCACAGTGCTTTTTTCTCAGAAAGGTAGCCGTCTTCAATTTTTTGACTTAGTACTTTTGCAAAACTATGAAGCACTAAATTTACTTTTCCGTAGGCCCATTCAACTGAATAAGCATCGGTGGCAATTGCAATCCATTTATTGGCCGGTAGAGCTTCGAGTCGCTGTGAAATAATTGCTTCTATGGTATTAGGAAATAAGGTGTGCCACCAAAACCCAAGCAAGCTTACATTTGGCATCATACGAGAAACGATGATCAATTCTTGAGAAGTTGAGAGGGATGCGTACATAAGGTTAATTTTTATTTCGGGGAAATCTTTAAAAACAGACACCAAATCAAGTATGTATTGATGATCTGTCCAGACATAAGATTCACCATATCTCATCCCCGGCCTTGCCCAATAAGCACCAACATAAAATTGTGCGGGGCTCTTCAGTTCTCGCAATGAATCTAAGTAGCAGTATAGTAGCCAGGTAACAAATATGTTTTGTTCATCTGGGGTCAGATCTTCACCCGATATTTTTTTTCTGTAGACATGGTTAATTTCGTTATCCGATGCTTTCCTATTTCTAAAAGAGGGGCTGATAAAAGAAGCAAAATAAGGTATACCATCCTTTTTCATGTTTGAGAAAAACGCTTTTATTTTTTCTGCAAACTCGGAGCTGCTTTCTGGTAGACAAGAAAAGTCTTTTTTAACCAGATCAAGAGGCGATGTTTTTCGGGTAGGATCAAAATTGAAATATTGTAAATCTTCGTAAAGCGGGGTTAGAAATTGGTATTTGTTTAGATTTTCCTTATTCCAATGATTTTCACAAATCAAGGTACGTTCTATTCGAGCCCTTTCTAATACCTCCAATGGCCATTTATCATCGTTTTTTTTACTTTCGATAAAAGATTGAATATTCCTCCAATTATCCAATAATATTTCACCAGAAGGTACTTCATAAATATCTTCAAGAATTTTTTTTACACACCAGAAAGCGGCTGTATTCTCGATATAGGGAGCATATTGGAAAAAGTGTGAAATTCGATCTTCTAAAGGAGCATTTGAAACTAAATAATTATCATCTGGTAAGCCTGCCGAATACAATTCTCTTCTCAAGAAATGATAAAACAAAATATCGGATATATCACGTGCCTGAGGCTGATCTGCTGAAATATGAGAATGTACATCTAAAATAGGCATTTCCTTTAATGCAAATAGTATTTTTTCATAATATTTATTCATAGGGATATCCTCCTCCATATTTTAAATAATTCATTTTCCTAATCTTTGTTTTATTTTTTCAGTGATTCTTTTAACTGCTCTCTGTAACAATATTTCTCCGGTTTCACGGTTGGCTGCAAATCTTGGGTCGTTTTTCTCTTGGACTTCAAAATATGGGTCAGGTTTACCTAAAAAAGCCTCACTATCAACTATTGCCCAGTCGCAGTATTTATACTTTTTATCTTTGCTCGGTAATTTGCTTAAATCAACACTGTCTGGATGTATGGCCATTAATTTAGAAGTTTCGGAAGCCACAGCATGCCCATAGTCAATCACACCATTCTCATCAGGAACAGCAACGAATTCAATTATTACATTAACATTTCTTTCATTTTGAAATTCTTTAGCCAGCCTTTCCAAAGTAAAAATCTGGTTTGTCGCCCCATGACCATTTATAATAACTATGAAACGATATCTTTGCTCCACCAGTTTTTCTAAAATGATTCGAATTCCGAGAGCAAAAAAATCCTCCGGGACATAGAGGCTTTTCATGCTGTTATTGGGAAAATCCATACCAACAACCCACTCGCTCCCTTGAAAACCAAGATTTTTTAGTGTATTGGCATCTCGCTCTCTTTCTGTGCCCCAATAAAATGGCGGCAATACTACCCCGCCGATATCTCGTGCTATACGAAGTGATATTTCATGAGCGATAAGGGGATCAGTCCCCAGAGGCAAATGTGGGCCATGCCACTCCAAAGGACCAACCGGTAAGAACACGAAAGGAAGTAGTTTTTTCTCTTCAATAATTTCGCCCGGTTTCATCAATTCAAATTGAACGTTTTTCATATCTTTTCCTCCTTACATACTAAAAAATATAAGTTTATTCTTTTAAGGCTCCCTCCATCAAGCCTTTCATAAAGTATTTAACCAATGGCAAAAAGATTAGCAATATCGGAATCACGTTAAGTATACATCCAGCTAGAAGTCTCCCCCATTGGATATCTACATGAGACATATATGCTGAGAGTGCCAGGGGAACCGTTTTTTTTGTTCCACTATCAATGAGTACTAAGCTAAATAAATACTCTCCCCAAGAGGTTATCAATGCATAAATTCCTACGGTTAATATACCAGGAAGAGAAAGCGGGAGGAGGATATGCAAAAAAGTCTTAAACTTACTAGAACCATCTATTTCAGCAGCCTCTTCAAGCTCTTTCGGGACCGATTCAAAAAATGGACGCAGTAACCATGTGCAAAAGGGAGCGGCGAGAGTGGTATGCATAAGAATTAATGATAGGTGAGTATCAACCAAATGAAACTTCGCCATTAAACCATAAGCTGGAACAATAATAACAATTGTGGGAAAAACATAAACAAATAGCAGCATTTTACCAATAATGTCTTTTCCGTAAAAATTAAAATGCGTTAGGCTGTATGCTCCTAATACTGATATAAATATAGTGAGCAAGGCTACCGAAAGTGATACTTTTAAACTGTTAAGGATATAATGGCGAAAAGCGGTTATTCCTGTCGTTTCAAAAAGAAGTTCGCTATAATTCGCAATTGTCATGTTACTTGGAAATAATTTAGTTCGGCCGGTAAGGATTTCAATATTGGATTGTAACGAAGCAATAAATACCCAGTAAAAAGGAAATAAATCTATAACGAGAAAAATTAAAATAATACACAATAAAAGAATGTTTATGGATTTCCTTTTCAAAAGAAAGTTCATATTAGACATTTTTCCCCTTCCAAAGGTACTTAAAAAATAAAAACCCAATAATAATGAGTAGAGCACCCATAAGTGTTGCGATAGCAGAAGCCTCACCTGCATTAAAACTCATAAAGGCTTTTTGGTATATCAATACTGGCAGAGTCATGGTGGCGTTAACTGGCCCTCCCTTTGTCGTAATCCAAATAAGAGCAAAGGAGTTTAGGCTGTATACCAGACCAAAGAAAAATACAAAACCAATCATAGAGCCAATAATGGGAAAAATTAAATAGCAAAATGTTTGCCAGGAATTGGCTCCATCGATTTTTACCGCATCGTATAATTCGGTAGATATGGTTTGCAGGGCTGCCAATATTAAAATGGTACCGAAAGGAATAAATTGCCAGCTGTTTATAAACAATAAAGTCGGAAAAGCATTATTCATACTCCCTAAGAAATTAATCTGTTTATCAATCCAACCAAGACTGAGTAAAATCCTATTAGCAATGCCCAATTGTGGTTCTAACGTCCACTTGGTGATCATAGCAATTCCCACAACCGGAGCTATCCAAGGAATTATTATTAAAGTTTTAATGAGGGTGGCGCCTTTAAACTTTCTATTTAAAAGGAGAGCTATTCCGAGTGGTATGGATAATTGCAATAACACATTTCCAATCGTCCAAATCACTGAATTATAAATACTTTTTAAGAATACTTCATCTTGAAACAATGATATATAATTCTTGAGTCCTGCGTAACTCATTTCACCGAATCCAAATTTTGCCGAAAAAAATGATACTTTTATCACATTTAAAAATGGATATATTAGAAAAACTATAATTAAAACCAAAACTGGGGAAAGATATAAATATCCAAAAATATTATTCTTAATTTTATTCATCTAATCATTTATCATCTTTAGGAAAAGATTGTGTCCGCAAAGAAAGAGATGCTTTAAAGTATCTCTTTCTTTGCGGCTCATTTTATGTCTATTTATGTTCCGATGATAGTTTTTCCATTCGTTCATGTGCCCATTTAACTGCTTCTTCTGACGAAAGCCCTTCTATTACTGCTTTTTGAACAAGATCCGCTAATAACAATTCTCCTGAAATTGCTCCAATAGCCAAGTTGTTAGCGCCATAAGTAAACCCAAATAAACTACCATATTTTACAGCATCTGCTAATGGCTGGACAAAATCTTTATACTCTGCGATGGGGCCGTAGTCCCAGAAATTACTTGCTTCTAAATTGGCTAGGGTTGTTGGTAGATATAACCCGGGTTCCTGTACAGCCGTTAAAAGATAATTATTCTCGGGATCCATCAAAAAACGGATAAACGACTTGACTGCATCTAAATGTCCCTTTTCTTCTGCCGATTTAAAAACCATGATGGCCGATGGGTATACCAGAGTCCCTTTTTGACCTTCTTCGGGATAGGGCAGGGCAGCAGAGGCAAGATCTTGGTTTTCCGATTCATAAAATGTTTTTAACACTGACCCAAAATAAGGCATCATCGCTATATTGCCTGCGGAAAAGTTCATTTCCAATTCGCCCCAAGCCCAACCTGTAGCAGCAGGCGGAGCATATTTAAAAAGATCTTTATACATCTGTACTGCTTTCACTGAATTAGGGCTATTAAAATTAACGTTTCCTTTTTCATCAAATAAAGTGGCTCCAGTTTGAGCTAAGAAGGGCCATACCTGCTCAGCAGTACATAGTGTCCTTCCCGCTACCAAACCCATTCCAAATAGATCCACATTTCCGTCACCATCGGTGTCAACAGTTAGTCTTTCAGCATAATCGAGCAATTCTGTCCAATTCGATGGAGGTTGATTAGTTCCCAGGTATTTTTCCAATAAACTGGGACGATATATTAAAGCAAAAGGTATATGCCATACCGGTACGCCCCAATAGTTTTCATCGTGATAGTAAGGATCGAGCACCGATTTAAAAAATCTTTGCTTTTCATCAATTTCTTTTATCAAATCATCGAGGGGTAAGAGCCCTCCTGAAAGATAGGCAGAAATATTGAGTTCTGGTAGATCAAACTGAAAATCAGGAGTAGTACCCGCACTAATAGCAGCTAATGTTTTTGGCCATACATCATCCCAGGTGACAACTTCTTGGGTAATTTGAATATTGGGATTTTTTTCAACGAATTTATCAATGACCGTTTGAAAGGCCTTGACACGATGTGCGGGTGTCTCGTGATGCCAAAAAGTTAAAGCAATTTTTTCTTGAGATAGGGCGGTGCTTGCACAAAGAAAAACTATACTGACAAAAATCATCAAAAAGGTAATTTTTAAAAAAGTTCTGTTTTTCATTTAATAAATCCTCCTTATTAAATTTGAATATACTAAACATAACGTTAAAGATTATTAAATTAGAATTTCATATATCACCTCCATTTCTATAACGATGTATTTTATACAGGATAAATTCAAATGTTTAATATATTTTTTAAGAATTCAAATGATTTTTTGACTGCATAATCTACATCATCTAAAGTTTCTTTTCTTTTTCCATCAAATTCGACTTCAATACTCAGCGGTCCTTCGAAACGATTTCTTTGGAGAATGGTAAATATTTTTTTAAAATCGATGTTCCCTTTCCCTAGATAGGGGAAATTAAATTCTCCCTTACCTCCAATTTTGTCTTTTAAATGTATATGCGCAATAAATTCAATGCCATATTCAATATCTTCTTCAGGACGAACTCCAGCATAATAAATCACATTAGCAGTATCGTAATTGAGGCGAATAAGAGGTGAATTGATTTTTTTCAAAATTGGAGCTGCTTTTTGTGCAGTGTTGAAATAACTACCCGAAGTCTCTAACCCAACAATTACATTATTTTGAGAAGCAAAATAGGCAATTTGTGCAATATTGTTATAAAACATATTAACTTCTTCTTCGGACGATGGATCACCAACTTTCGTATTCACTATTTCAGCACCAATTTCTTTAGCTAAATTTATTCTACTTTTTAACGCCTCAACACTTTCTTTTACTACCAGATTGGCATGCCCACTTATACTCATGGGTTGAAGTCCATAGTCTTTAAATTTATATTTTAGAGATTCTAAGTCTTGTTTGGTCATTTTCTCCGGAATAATATGTTCAGTTAATTCTGAATGGGCTCCACAACTTTCATGCATTGCAGAAGGCTCAACATATTTAATACCTGCCTTGGCAATACCTCTTAAGGCATCATCTAAACTAAAACCAGCATAGCAAAGAGTAGTGGCACCTATTTTACTTTTCATTAAAAAATCCTCCTTAAAATAATTTAATATATTTAAATTAATGTTGTGTACAAATATTACAGAGAAGAAAAATAATTTTTAAGAAACTCATATGATAGAACATGAGCTTTATTGAAATCAGAAATTTCCCAATGTTTTTGGGTAGTTGATGGGGTAAGTTCAATTTCTACAGATAAAGGTCCCGAATATCCAACATTTTTTAAAGTGTCAAATATGCGACTAAATTTAATAGTTCCTTGCCCAATAGCCGGAAAATTCCAGACGCCTCTGCCATAGTTTTTGTCTTTAAGATGCATGTAACCAATATATTTCGCAATATGGTAAATATCGTCCTCGGGTCGAACCGCCTGATAATAAATTACATTCCCGGTATCATAACAAACCCGAATGTTTTTTTTATTAATGTGCTTTATAATTGGCAGGTACAATTTACCAGAATCCGTATGGGATTCTCCAGACTTGCCGTCTCCGTGTGTCTCTAATGTTACCAATTGGTCATTCTTTTTCGCATATTCAGAAATATCTTCTATATTTTTGTAAAAATTATCCAGGTCTTTATCGTCTATCCATTTGCCAGTGCCAGTAATAAGAAACTCAATATTAAATTCTTTAGCAAAGTCCATTCGTCGTAGAAAAGCTTCAAAGCCCTCTCGACAAGTTAAATCACAATGTGCACTTATAGCTATTGGAGTAAGCTCATACTTTTCAAGAAGCTTTTTTAACTGCTTTATATCTTCATTAGATATCTTTTTCACGTCTATATGTGATTGCCACTCTTGGGATGCACTGAGCTCAACATATTTAAAACCTGCTTCGGCAATCCCTTTCAGAACGGGTTCCCATCCTAAATCAATAAAATCTAAATACGACCCCATAGATCCAACAACTATATTGTTTAGTTTCATTTTAGTTACCTCCATATACCTTCGATAAATTTTTTCACTTTAAATGATAAACTTACTCATGATATTTCTTTCATATACTTTTCTATTTTTTCCGCCACAGCATTGATTTCGTCATCAGTGGAGTTAATATTGATCCCGAATCCTGAACCCAACCCTTTATCGACCACCCCGACGCTGATGTTAATGGCTCGATTTAGAATATTGTCAGTTTGGGGAAGCATATGGGGATAATATTGAATATCTTTACCATACGCCGGGCATTCGTAAGGGCAGGGATAGGTGGTGGCGGTTTTCTTTTGGAGAATCTGTTCCATGTAGTTGTAAACATGCCACCCAGAATGAGCCAAAGTTTTAGTGCCGGCTTTTTCTGCAAAGGCATCAGCGGTGGCTTGGTCTTTAAAGAGTAAAGTGAGTAAGGTGGCACATTCCCCGTTTTCATCATTGATTTTCCGAAAGCCAATTCCCGGGATCCCGGCAATTACGGTTTTCAACTTATTTTTCTTCTCATGGAGGGTTGCCAGAATACGGTTGATTTTCCGAACCTGGGCCAGAGCAAACGCCCCCGTCAATTCGTTCATTCGAAAGTTCAAACCGATGATACTTCGTTTTCCGACCTCCACTCCCATTCGCATGGGTTTGTGTCCCTGATCATGAAAAGCAAAGGCTCGTTCGTAATAAGCGTAGTTATCGGTGACCACGATACCGCCATCCCCAGCGTTGATAGTCTTAAAAACATTAAGTGAAAAAACGGCAATGTCACCGATGCTTCCCACTCTTTTCCCATGATATGATGCGCCGGCAGCCTGGGCGCAATCCTCGATCACCAGGAGATGGTGCTTACGTGCTATATCCATGATGATATCCATATTACACGGGTTCCCCAACATATGCACCGGCATGATGGCTTTGGTTTTATCGGTAATCTTTTTTTCAACATCGACCGGGTCGAGAGTGAGTGATTCATCAATTTCGGCCAAGATCGGTATTGCTCGAGACATGATAATACTAGATATGGAAGCAATGAAGGTATATCCGGGAACAATCACTTCATCACCCGGTCCGATACCGAGAGCGGCCAAACAAGTGAGCAAGGCACTGGTACCGCTGTTAACCGCCACTGCGTGTTTCACTCTAATAAAATCGGCAACCTCATTTTCTAAGGTGACCACTTTTCGCTTAAAATTTGGATCATCTTCCGATCCATAACGGAAAAGATACCCTGATTCCAAGACTTCCATCACTTCTCGTTTTTCTTCTTCTCCAATAACATAGGCCCCTGGTCCTCCAAAGGTTGGTTTCATCTTCATATTCACTCCTCCTTTAGCAATTGACTTTTATCCACATTCCTTTTTGATGGCTCTCGGCAATGGCATCGATGATGCAGGATATACTGTAGCCGTCATAAAAGGTGGCAAAATCTGGTTTTTCAGTTTCAATGTTTTTCCCGTCGGCAATATAGCGATAATAAGCATAGAGATTGTTTTTAAAACTATCCAGCCAGCCTTCGGGATGGCCTCCGGGTGCGAAGGCATAACGCCGGCATTGCTGGTCGAGCTGATTGGGGTCCCTCATAATGGCATAGTTGGGTTCGCTCCGATGGCCGACCCACATCCGATCTCCTTTTTCCTGATTCCAGTAGAATGATTGGATTGATCCGTTGATTTCGATGTTGAAATAACATTTTCTTCCGGCGGAAACCTGAGAGACATAGAAAACCCCTCTGGCTCCATTTTCAAAGTGGACTAAAACTGCTCCCCAATCTTCGGTTTTAACATCAATTTCTTCATAATTGGTGAGATGCCGGTTTTTAGAGAAAGTTTCGACGATTTTTGATTTCTTCCTTACTGGAATGATAGTTGATAAATCAGCGAAGACTTCGGTGATTTTAAGACCGGTAACAATTTGGGCTAGGTCACACCAATGGGAACCGATATCGCCGATCGCCCGGGTGGCCCCACTGGTTTCAGGTTCTACCCGCCAGTTATAATCAGTATCGTAGAATAACCAATCTTGTAAATATGAACCGTGGACCAGATTGATTTTTCCTAATTCCCCTTTTTGGATACGACATTTCATATCCTGAACCAGAGGATACATCCGATAATTGAAATTCACCCCATGCACCACCTGATGTTTTTTAGCCAGTTCAAGCATCTTGTGTGATTCGAAGTGGTTCATGCCTAACGGTTTTTCTGAGAAGATATGTTTCCCGGCTTCGATGATGGCGGTATTGATTTTTAGATGGAGATTATTGGGGGTACAATTGTGGACGACCTGAACATCCAGATCGTGAATGAGGTCCAGGTAGTTTCCATAGGCGCGAGGAATATAGAAATTAGCTGCTTTTTCCTGCGCTAATTCCTCATTTGCCTCGGCAACTGCAACCAGTTCAACGAACCCAAGACGCCTGACAGCATCAACATGAACCGCCCCAACGAATCCGGTTCCGATAATCCCTGCCTTGATTTTGTTCATCCATATCCTCCCCTTTACCTTATCAATAACTCGAATTGCCTCGTTTGTATCAATACTTTGTGTGTAGTTTTTTCTGATGAAAAAAAATTCTTTACTACTTAATGAGCACTAACCTTCTCTCTTGTCTTTTTTCCTATATTCAATATAATAAATTAGGAGCCAAGAAAAAACTATTCCACAATCTTTTACACCGGTACTTTGGCATC
>JABUBN010000359.1_pt1 | contig 13566 bp, 16 predicted proteins | sample 7240341 | NCBI WGS metagenome assembly JABUBN01 (sample SAMN07256345, study PRJNA390944) | subsurface metagenome | isolation source: Methane hydrate marine sediment | place: Pacific Ocean: Eastern North Pacific, ODP site | reverse complement strand
GGCGTTGGTTAACATCTCCATCAAATGCAGGTTCATTTGATGATATTTATAAATATATTGAGGCTTTGGTATCATGTGTTAAGGTTGTTGCTAATATCCCTCTAACCGAAATTGCATTTCGCAAGGATATAGATTTATTTGTCATTCCATTTTAAAAGTAAAATGCCGATTTATCCCAATATTCCAATTCATTACTAAGCACATAACATAGGTTTATCTGTACTAATAAAATTACAATCACGGCTCGTGATAGGCATATAAACCTCCTTTGCCTATTCCTTTTTCTGCTCACTTATTCTCTTTATTTATAAGTTTTTAACCATACATACTTCTCTTGTCTCCTGCTTCTTATACGGCTAATTTAAGCCGTATAAGAAGAAAATTCAAATAACATCTGCCGAGTTTTTAATGCCCATACCTCCTTTCTTATATAACAAGTATATACTTCTTTTAAAGGATGTCAACGAAAAGGGGCGAATAGAATTTTTGTATATTTGAAAACTAATAGTAGCTCTAATGATTAAGCTCAACCGGCGGACGGTCGGCTGCATGCGTTGTTAAGCAATTAATAAAATCCGTTATTCAAACAATTTTATTGGTAAATATTTCTTGTAGTTTTTGAAATCAATATCCGTAGTAAAGATTAGAAAATTTTTTAGATATGCAACAGCACAAATCAAAAAATCAGTTGTTGAGCCTTGAATACCTTTACTTTTACATATATTACTAAACTCTGCTGCTTTTACAAAATACTCAGACTCAAGAGGAATATCTTCAAAAGATGTAAGAATTCTCTGTAATTTTTTAAACTGTTCTTTTTTTGGAATTCCAGAAAGGATCTCTTGTCGTATTGGACCAATAATAACAACATGCCCGTCTTTTATCATATCTTTCAATTTGTTTGTTAATTCTACATTGGGTTTTTTATGTCTAAGAATTTGAGACCAAACGCAGGTATCAACCAGGATTTTCATCTTTTTCGCGCCTTTTTATAATCGTAATTTTGATCAAAATCAATTGTACCAAATACTTTAAGAATCTCTTGTTGTTTTTTATGTGCAATATATTCCTTTAGGGCAGCCATAACCGCCTCTTTTTTAGTCTTATGATGCCCTACTTTTTTCGCCTGGATAATTAATTTATCATCTAATGCTAAGTTAGTTGCCATAACAGTCTCCTTTCACACATATAATAACACATTTGGTTGTGTAAGTCAAGGATGGGGTTTATATATTTGAAAATTAATCATAGTCCTCTCAGCGGCGCGGCCTGCGCTTCCGTTGCTTGTCTTTTTTATCTGTTCTTTTCTTGGCATGGGTGATTAACGGCTTCTGACCTCCTTTTTTAAAGCTAACAACTATTTTCTCTGCTTTTTCAAAAGGAACAGTTATAAAAGAGAATTTGTCCATTATCTGTATATCTCTGATATGTTTGGGCTTAACCGAAACTCTGCTCATAATAAGCTCAATAAGTTTTTTGTTGTTAATCTTATCTTTCTTACCAAGTGCGACAAAAAGTCTTGCTTTACCCTGCCCGTCAAGTTGCTTTCCCTTTGCACCGACATCTTTTATTTCCCCATAGACATCAGGGTTGAGTTCTTCGTCGAAACAATAGTTAAGTATAGCAGCTAATATTTCTGTCGGATTATTATCCTCAAGCAATTCCTTAACCCAGCTATAATATTTAGTGTCAATCTTATCTTTTAAAATAGCAGTTAGATCATCATATATCTTTTTCTTTTTGGTTTTGATAATATCTTCTACCTTTGGTAGTTTTGATTTTTTAATATCAGTCTTGGTGAGACGCTGTATGACCATCAGTCGCCTATACTCACTAGGGGTAATAAACGTAATAGCAGTACCCTCCTTCCCGGCTCTTCCTGTACGACCTATTCGATGAACATACAACTCCGGATCTTGAGGTAGTGCATAGTTTATAACATGGGTGAGGTTATTAACATCAATTCCACGTGCTGCAACATCTGTTGCTACAAGAATATTGACTTTTTGTTTCCTGAATTTTCCCAGAGTTCTTTCTCTTTGCGCCTGTGAAATATCTCCATGAATAGCTTCTGCGTCATATCCTCTATTCATTAAACGAGTTGCAAGAGAACCAACATCACTCCTTGTTCTGCAGAAAACCAAACCGTAAAAATCTTCTTCAATATCAAGTATCCTGCATAGTGCCTCGAATTTATCGGAGGCTTTTACCTCAAAGTATATTTGTTCGGTCAAATCAGTTGTCAGTTGCTCTTTCTTAACTGTAAGAAGCTCATAACCGTTCATGTATTTGTGTGCAAGGTCCTTTATCCTTTTTGGAATTACTGCAGAAAACAATAGCGTTCTTTTGTCAGGATTTGTATACTTCATTATTTTTTCCATATCTTCGATGAATCCCATATTTAGCATTTCATCTGCTTCATCAAGTATCAGGTGCTCGATTTTTCCAAGCTTTAGTGTCTTTCTGTTAAGATGATCGATTACCCTACCAGGAGACCCAACTACAATATGCACACCTTTTTTTAATCTGCGTAACTGCTGATCAATAGATTGACCACCATATATCGGTACTATTTTAATATCCTTGTCTCCTTTGAGTGAATTGATTTCTTCTGATACCTGAATGGCTAGCTCTCGTGTAGGAACCAGAATTAGTGCCTGAACTGTTTTGGAATCGGTGTTAACCATTTCTATCAGAGGTAATCCAAATGCAGCTGTTTTGCCTGTACCGGTTTGGGCTTGAGCGATGATATTAGTGTCATCTCTTAGCATTACAGGAATAGTCATAACCTGAATTTCGGTTGGCTCTTCAAACCCCTTTTTATCAATTGCGTCCAGTGCTTTTGCGGAAAGTCCAAGATCATTAAATGTCTTTTTTTTTGCCATATATTTCTCCTTCCCAAGCCCGCAAGTATAATGTATACTCATATCCAAATCAAATGAGGGGCATTCCAACCTTGCGGTAATTATACTGAATATTATTTCTTCGTCAATTAGTTTCTAATTTCGAGGGCTAACTCCACATGCGACCCCTACTACAAGTTCTTCATACGGTCATTCCCTTATTTTGTAAGCGCTGAAAAACATCTTTTTCATAATTTATCGCTATGGAGTTCTTTTTTTATTCTTTCTGATAAAAATATCTTCATTAGCGATTGATATGGAATATCCCGCTTATTTGCCAGGAGTTTTAAATGAGCGATAAGAGATTCCGGCAACCGGATGGATACGATTCTTACAGAAGGTTTTAAATTTTGAAAAACCACTTTTTTCGCGTTTGAATATTCAACATATTCTGTTGAATCATGTGTTGCCCAGAACTTTCGTTCTTCTTCTTCATTTCTGAATCTGGGAATTTTCTTCAAGCGTTTCATTGATAACACCTCCTTTCTTTCTTACTCATATCCCTTGCTGAAATAACCCTTATTTTATCACCTCTTATGGCAAATACAACAAAAAGCAGCCGACCTTCATCTGTCTTACCTAATGCAAAATAGCGGTTTTCATGCGCCGAATGTACCTTATCATGCTGTACTACAATCGGTTCATTAAAAAAAATCTCCTCACATTCGAAATACGTGACTTTGTGTCTTTCCCAATTTTTGATTATGTTTCCTTCGTTCCATTCAAAACCACTAACGTGCGTAAGTATCTCTGTTTCTGAAAATTTCATTGTATATAACCATTATATACATTTAATGAGGTTTGTCAAGTCTTGTTTCTCATTGAAAACGGATTCATGTAATACACATTTAACCAGGTGTATGCTTTGTTACGTGAAATATACAAGTATTGCTATTAAAATTAATTCGACCAAACAAAATATTGATCATTGAACAACACAATCTGATATTCATATGCTGGATCAACGTAACAACTCAATGAGTATCTATCTATTTTCATTCGTCTCTTGTCCCCTGCTTCTTATCCTTTATTAATAATATACTTTTTTTAAAGGATGTCAATAAAAAGGGAATAGCGGTCAGGTGCAGTAATTTGCTATGCCTTTCTAAAAACAGATTTGTATTGAATGGCATCAACCGGGCAAACATTCAGGCAACGAGCACAACTGAAGCAATCGGCTGGTAATTTGTTTCCGGCAACTCTACCTTTTGCAGCTTCCAAAGGGCATACCTTTATGCAGGCACCGCATTGGGTGCACTTATCTTTATCAATTCGGATACGAAAAATGCTGAATTTTTCAGCTATCCACGAAATAAAACCAAAAGGGCAAATGAGCTGGCAGAAAGGACGGTAGATGATGAATGCCCCACCTAAAGCAATGATAACGGTCAACAAAATACTAAGGCTTTCAAAATCCAGATTAAACAGATTAAAGGGATTAACATAGTGATAAATAACAAACCCTTTACTTGCTCCGATAATACCGAACAGAAAAAGAAGCGTGAAGAGGAAAAGACCTGCTCGGATTGTGTTTGTCAAAATAAACGGGAGTTTCTTCTGTTTAATTCTTCGCAGAATTGGTATGCTGTAAATAATCTCCTGCAAAGCACCAAATGGACATGCCCAGCCGCAAATCATCTTATTCCCAATAACAGCAAGTATGATGAAAAAGCCGAAAGCGATTATTTTGATTCCTGGATCAGGATATAGCCCCACCATTAATTTGAATACTTTAACCAGCCCCTCCATTGGATTGGGTGATTTCCCAAGAAGGAATCCAGCTACTATAACCGAAAGCAGGAGAGATATAATATATGGAGTTCTTGGATACCAATCACGCCTGTTTTTGACATCGGATCCGTCGGGACGCCCCAATCTTACAAGAAATACAAGACCCCAGAGAACCAATGCTGCAAAAACATAGTATTTGAGTACAGTATCACGATGAGAAAGAATGTGTTCAATGGCATGATCAAGTTCTTCCTGTGTCACACCTAATGTTCTAACTGGTTTATTCTTGGAAACATCCAGTGGTAATTCCAATTCCCGGGCAAGGGATTTACCAGTAACTCCAAGTTCGGGAACAATATCCCTGATGGACATATCAATATTGAAACTGATTGATTCCTTTAACGCGCTTGGCGAATCCAGCAAAATCCCAAGGACTATGATCGCAAACATTCCTGCTAAAGTTGCAAACAACCAAATCCGTTGTTTAAAAGAAATTTGTGAGAACCAAGAATGATTATTCATCTTTTACTCCGTATACTGGGTAACTTAGGTTTATCTGTAGTAGCCTGTACTAAACGATTTGTATTAAAAAAATTTGATTTTTTATTTCAAAACTCGGTATTCTTTAATGATTCTGGTAGTAAGTCTTTTAAGTAAGAATACGCTTCAACTAAGCGATAAATATCAGCTAAATCCTTTTGACGTTTGCTCTTACGTCTTTGTTCATCCAAGTATGCCCATATTTTACCTTGCAGAACATCTTCGACACTTGCCACATTCATTTTATATCCCATCACATTTTTTACTGTAGCACGAGGAATAAAAGCTTGATAACGTGGATCAACTTGCAATTGAATGCGCAGATCTGACTTTGGACTAGTGAGATTGATGCTGTAAGGAAATTTTTCAATGTTGAAAATCTTTCTTGCTGATTCAATTAAGTTATCTATCTTTTTTGCAGCAACAATTAAATCTAAATCCAGACTAACCACAGGCTCAACATAGGCGTTGACTGCCAGACCACCAATCACACAGTAATCAATTTTCATGCTATCAAGTAAATCGAGCAATTGCTGTAGAATATCCTCCTGTCCATTACTTACAGAATTCATAAATTCCTTTTTTGTCATAGTCAACTCTCCTTTTGATCACACCTTACATAGATTTATCTGCACTAACCAGATAAGCCTCACTTTGTTTTGTCTTATATGATAAGTATATCCTTTTTTTAAAAGATGTCAACGAAACGTATGTATAAACAGAATCAAATTTTTACATTGACAATATATAATATAATTTCTCATTGCTAATCCTCAAAGAAAACAGTATCCAAATCATCTAGCTCTTTTCGCATCGCCTAACGTGGTAATAAGTTGCAGGCGCTGGAAGCGACTGTCAACTTCATTACTTTGTTAGGTTGCATCTGTTTTTCAATATTGCTTTTTGAGAATAAATAGAGTTCTATTGCGGGTAATGAACAAGAATGATTTTATTAATCCTTGAACTGTCAATGTACTTAAACCATCAATCCATGTTTTAAAATATCCAATTTCATCAAATTTCTTTATTTCCCAAAACCTATTTCTGAAGTGATTAATTAATTGTTTTTTACCAAATGTAAATGGATGACCTTTATCAATCATCATTAGTTCCATTATGTTTCGCATTTGCCTGCTCCACCAATTATATAAATTTTGTCTACAAAAAATAATACCGCCTTTTTTTAACACACGATTCATTTCGTCTAATACTAATATTGGATTTTCACAATGGTCCAATACATTATCTATTATAATTAGATCAAAGAAATCTTCTTCATAAGGAAGCTCTTCCCCCTTACCTTTTTGGTAGTTTACTTTAGGATCACGGAACAATCTCCACTCTTCTTTTGTTGAAAAAAAATCTTCTAATGGATCGATCGCATATTTATTGTAAGATTTTAAGAAAGTCAAAGCACCTGCTGGACCAGAGCCTATTTCCAATATCTTGGTTTCTTGGTTTATTTCAAGAAAAGGTTTAGTATGGTCTTCAACTTTTTGTGAAAAATCTTTGTACCACTCAACCCCATTCCTATAGCCTTTCCACCAGTTAAGCTCATAATCTTGTGCTAATTGCCACCTTGTTCGATTTTTTCCTGACATTTTAATCCCCATATAAATTTTTTATAACAATTTGATTAAATGCAACCTAACCTAAGTTTATCTGTACTAAACTGTATTTAACGATTTGTATTAAGTATATAAATTCTCCTTAATTTTACGTGCTAAGTATACATTTTTTTCAAAGGATGTCAACGAAGCGGCGGGAGCCAGAAACTTGGACACATTGTTTAATAGACATTTATTGAGATTGCTTCGTCACTCCGTTCCTCGCAATGACAAATTAGTATTTCAAAAAAGTGGAGAGGACTCAGAGTGGGAGCGGGTTGACAAAGAGGTACTTTTAGTATACAATTCTGCCGTGCATATTTTAATATCGAGCATAAGATTATGAATTTATTTTCCCGCCGCCTGACATATTTTGTAGTTTTATTACTTTTTAACTGTACAGGCAAAGAATTCAGTTATTCACGATTTATTATCGGAGGGCCTTGTGAGATTAAGTTCTTATACCACAGTGATAAAACAGCACAGAAAATTATCTCCCAAATTGATGATGAACTTCTAAGAATCGATTCTTTGCTCAACCGTTTTTCCGAAAAGAGCCTGGTAAGTGAATTAAATCGCAATTTAAGAGTGAAGGCACCAGGTGATATTATTTATCTATTTTCACTCAGTGATTCTGTAGCACAATTGACCGATGGTCTATTTGATATATCTATAGCGCCTCTTGTAGAAATCTGGGGTTTTTATAAACATGAATTCAAAGCCCCTGATTTTGTGGAGGTCGAAAAAATAAAAAAATTGGTTGATTACAGAAAAATACAACTGAAAAATGATTCGATAATAATCCCTGAAGGTATGAAGGTTGACCTCGGTGGTATTGCCCAGGGGTTTGCTGCTGACCGAGTAAAAATGGTCTTAAAAAAATACAATGTAATATCAGCACTCATTAATATTGGTGGTGAGATTGCAGTAATCGGCCAATCGCCAAAAGGCAGGCCCTGGCGCATCGGTATAAAAAATCCTCGAGGAGAAGGTATAATAGAAACTGTTGAATTAAAAGATGAAGCACTTTCAACATCAGGAGATTATGAGAAATTTTTTTTAATAAATAATAAAAGATACCCGCATATTATCAATCCAAAAACAGGTTTTCCTGCCTCAGATTTTGTCTCGGTAACGACCTTTGCAAAAAATGCGGCATTTGCCGACGCAATTGCTACAGCCACGGCTATAATGGGACCAGAAAAAGGCTTAATTTTCCTTGATTCTTTGGGAATTGGGGGTATAATATATTATGAGGAGAATGGCTGTTTACAAAGGGTTGAAAACAATGGGAAAAAGGGTGCAAGGTAAGTTTTCCCAAAAGATGAGATTGCTTCATCCGCCAAGAAACATGGCGGATTCGCAACGACTTCGCGGATTGCCACGCTTCCTACGGTCGCTCGCCCCGTTAAATTATGAAATAAATATAGCAAATAGACAAATGCAAACAAAGACACTTCCATATTTAACGGGGCTTGCAATGACTTGTTTCATCTTCTGTCATTGCGAGGAGTCCTGCAGTGCGGGACGACGAAGCAATCTCTTTAACCGGATTGTGAAACAACATGAAGATTGAAGCTAAATACTATACCAAGCATAAGAATTATATAGAATGTCAGCTCTGTCCGCATTATTGCAAAATTATGCCTGGTAAACTCGGGCTCTGTCGTGGCAGAAAAAATGAGGATGGAAAATTGTGGGCAATAAATTATGGCAAAACAACATCCATTGCATTAGACCCAATAGAAAAAAAGCCTTTGTACCATTTTTATCCGGGTTCTCAAATTTTATCAATTGCACCAAATAATTGTAATATGCGCTGCCCCTTTTGTCAGAACTGGGAAATTTCTCAAGGCGAGGTGAAAACAGAATTCATTTCTCCAGAAATGTTAATTAAAATATTTAAGGAACATCCGTCTACTGGCATTGCCTATACCTATACTGAACCATTAATGTGGTTTGAATATCTGCTCGACGCGGGTGAACTTATTCATAAAGAGGGAGGAAAGAACGTTCTCGTTACGAATGGTCTTATTAATGAAAAACCCTTTTTAGACCTGATTCCATTGATTGACGCAATGAACATAGATTTAAAAACAATGAAACAAGAGATTTATGCAAAGGTGTTAGCTGGTGATTTGGATACAGTAAAGAGAACTATTGAAATTGCTTACAAACACTGCCATATTGAAATTACTAATCTTCTGGTTACCGGTTTAAATGACAGGAAAACGAATATCGATAAGTTGATCGATTATGTGGCTTCGATCGATAAGAATATTCCAATACACTTCTCCAGATATTATCCAAATTATAAATATGATAAACCCCCAACCCCGGTAAAAAAATTAGAGCATGCCTATGAAAAGGCAAAAGAAAAAATGAATTATGTTTACTTAGGGAATGTCCCGGCTGAAGATGGTTCCAACACATATTGTCCAAAATGTAATAATCTGCTCATTGAAAGAATGTACTTCCAGGCAAAAATCAAGGGACTAAAAGAAAATAAGTGTGCGAAGTGTGGAGAAAAGATAAACATCATTATATGAAAGAAACCCAAGGCCCAAGATCCAAGCCCCAAATCCTTGTTTTATGTGCAATATTGTTTGGATCTTGGAGCTTGGCTCTTGGAACTTTTTAAAGGAGGTGGTATGCGAAGAAGAAAATTAGGGAATATAGTTTTAGGAATAACGATTGGTGGGATAATTGGCTCTGCATTATCTTATCTTCTGACTGGGGTTTTTCCCAAGGGTCCGGTACAAAACTTTTTCTTCAGCGCTTTAAAAGTAGGTTTTTCCACAGTGCAGGTTGATTTAGGATTCTTTAGCTTTTCGCTCGGCTTGAGTATTAATATTACTATTTTAACAGTAATTTTTATCTTTCTCGCGATCTATTTGCTTTATAAATTATAGAAAAGGCGGGATTCATGTATTTATTAGGTAAGCGCATAAAAAAAGAAAAAGAAATTAGTGTTATAAATCCGTACAATAATCAAGTGGTTAAAAAATTAGGATTAAGTGACAATAAAGATGTTTCTAAAGCAGTAGAAATTGCAAAGACCGGATTTAACATTCTGAAAAACATGTCAGCTGGTGAACGAGCAAAAATTCTTGAACGCACAGCAGAGATAATAAAAGACAAAAAAGAAGAATTTGCAAAGACAATATCACTGGAATCGGGCAAGACAATTACTGAAGCACGGGGTGAAGTGGACAGGGCGATTAATACGATGAAACTCTCAGCCCTGGCAGCAATAAAATTGACAGGTGAAACAGTACGCTTTGACCTGGAAGGACAATCAAACAAGATAGGTTTTTATATTCGCGTTCCCCTTGGCATTGTTCTGGCAATAACTCCATTCAATTTCCCCCTCAATCTAACCTGTCATAAGATCGGACCGGCAATTGCTGCAGGGAATGCAGTCATCCACAAGCCGGCAACAAAGACACCTGTTTCCGGAATCATGCTCGCTGAGGCGCTGATCAAAGCAGGACTGCCAAAACAAGGAATCTCGGTTCTTGTAGGTTCAGGAAGCAAAATTGGTATGAATCTTGTAAAACAGTCCGCGATTAAAAAAATTAGCTTTACCGGTTCATTAGAAGTTGGCGAACTCATTACAAAAAATTGTGGCATGAAACGGGTAACCATGGAACTGGGTTCAAATTCAGCATTAATAGTATTCAAAGATGCTCCGCTCAATTTAGTTGCAAAAAAAGTTAGACAGGGTGGTTATACACTCGCTGGCCAGGTCTGTATATCAATTCAGCGGGTCTATGTTGAAGAAGATATTGCAGATGAATTCTTAAGGGAGCTTGCTACTGAGGTTGGAAAGATAAAATATAGTGATCCATTATTAGATAATACTGAAATGGGACCGATGATTGACGAAGCGGCAATAAACAAGGCAGAAAATTTCTGTGAAGATGGATTAAAACATGGCGGTATTTTGATTTTAGGTGGCACGAGAGAGGGTAATATATTTCTACCAACGATTATCTTTAACGTTGCTGAGGATGCATTAGTTATTCAGGAAGAGGCATTTGCCCCAATCGTTGCAGTAAATAAATTCAAAACCCTTGATGAAGCAATTGCAAAGGTGAATAATACAAAGTATGGCTTACAGGCTGGTGTTTTTACAAAAGACATTACAAAAGCTTTAAAATGTGCACAAGGAATTGATGCAGGCGGTGTCTTGATAAATGAATCCCCGACTTTTCGTGTCGATAATATGCCTTATGGCGGAACAAAGGGCAGTGGTATTGGTAGAGAAGGACCTGATTTTGCGATAAAGGAAATGACCGAAGAAAAGTTAATTATTCTTGACCAATTATAATCTATTACGAGGTTACCACATTTACAATTTTTTTTTAGCTATTCGTCTTCTTTTTCCTTTTTTGCTTTTTTGCCTAATTGTGTCTCGAGTTCCTTTATTTCTTCCAGTAATCTCTCCTTCTCAGCATCTCTTTTCTTAGATAAGATATTAAAGAACATACCAAGGGAAACAATCATAATGGTCACTGATCCTACTGCTATAAACCACTCAAAAATATTGAAGATGTGAGAAAGAAACACCAACAAGGCAATTAAAGATAATGCTGCTGCGACTATTTCCATAATTTCTCCTTTTTAATTATTAAACAAATAAAAATAATTGGTAATTGTAGCTTGACAAAACCGAATTACTACTGGTTTAGCAATCAGAAAGACGGTTAATAGAAAATATCGTATGAAATCTGGAATATTAGATACTCCGGTTTCTACGTTGATAACATGCCTTAGTCCTTTTTCTGCTCCAGCTTTTCTTCAAGTTCAGCTACTATTGAAGCAAGTTTCTCTTTCTCTCCCTCTTTCTCTTTTCGCCAAATACGATTAAGCATGCCCAGGGCAATTATAAAAAGAATGATACTCCATATCCAGGGAGCAAATGTGGCAAACAGATTAAATAAATCAAATAAAAAAACCACCAACCCTAAAGCAAAAACAATAAATGCCCATATAATCATATCAACACCTCCATCATTAAGTTAAGTATAACAATAATATCTCTTTTGTCAACCCCGTTAGATAACACACTGTTACACGATCGAAGAGCATAAGCGTATTTGAAGTTCAGTATCTAACGGGGTCAACTACTTTTTAGAGCGAGAGCTCTGAAAAAATTGTTTTTTGAGTTCTTTAATTTTATATCTGTGTAATCTATGTTCCATCACTGTAATCAGAGATTTCTGGATTTTTCAGAAATCTCCTAGCTTCTAAATTTTATCAGCACGATATCACCATCTTTGACAATACAATCTTTCCCCCCTATCTTTGTTTTCCCTGATTGTTGGGCTTGAGTAAATCCCTGGGTACTTATAAAATCATCATAACTTAACACCTCGGCTTTAATAAAACCGTCCTTCATATCCGAATGAATCATGCCCGCAGCATCCAAAATTTTTGTGCCTTTCTTTATGGGCCAGGCTCTTACCTCCTCACCCTTTATCGTATAGAAAATAATTATTGAAAGTTCCGCTAAGCAGAGCTCCACAAGACCGGGCAAACCTCCTGAATCCAGACCAGCATCCTTTCTTAAATCTTCTCTTTCCTCATCGGTAAACTCCCGAACATCCTCTTCTAATTCAACGGAAAGTCTATAGCCCTCTACGCCATTCACAAATTTACCATCTTCATCAATATTTAAAACGACAATCTCCTTTTTTGTTGAAAGGAGAGGTAGATCGGGAACTGTGTGCTCTGGAATCTTGGCTTGACTCAAGGAGTCTCTGACTTTTTCCAACTTTACAAATTCTTCTTTACATTCTATTTTCTTTTTTATCTTTTGTATCCGGCGTTCCACAATAGCTAAATCCGATAAAAAAAGTTCTGTACGCACTATCTCATAATCTCTTTTAGGCACAACATCATTGTCTGTATGGGGAATATCCGGGTCTGTAAAGCAGCGTAATAAATGGATTATAAGATCGACATCACGGATATGAGAAAGGAATTTGTTACCCAGACCATCACCCTGGGCAGCCCCTTTTATTAAACCGGCAATATCGATAAATTCAATGCTTGCAAATTTCACTTTTGGCGGCTTCGTGATCTCAACAATCTTTAACAACCTTTTATCCGGAATCGAAACAAAACCTAAGTTTCTGTCGATGGTAGTAAAGGGAAATTTTGCAACGTGGGCATTCGCCTCGGTTAAAAGATTGAACAAACTCGACTTACCTACATTGGGCAGACCGACTATACCGACCTTCATATTCCCCCTGGGAATATTTGATGCAATCGGATTACAGCAGATTTAAACAGATTGATTATATCCATCTGCATCTGCTTTTATCTGTTTGAATCTAATTAATATCATTGATATTAATCGCATTTATGTAATTCTGTGCTTTTGTAAAACTATCTTTCAAAAGAACTTCAATCCCCTTAATCCCTTTCTCAATCACCGACATCAAAATTTTCTTTTCTCTTCGCTTAAAAGAACTGAGAACATAATTTGGAAAATTATTAATTGGTTGTCCAATGCCAATTCGTAAACGTGGGAAATTCGAATTTCCCCGTGAATCAATAATTGAACGCAGTCCCAGATGACCACCATCACTCCCCCTGCTTTTAAGTCTAATTTTACCAAGGGGAAGATTTACGTCGTCAACAACAACCAAAAAATCCTCATCTCTTTCTTGCAAGATCATTGAAACTACAAGCCCTGATTGATTCATCCAGCATTGTGGTTTGACAAGATAAATTTTATTTTTACTAATATCTATTTTAGCTATTTTATATCCCTT
>JABUBN010000358.1_pt1 | contig 13607 bp, 11 predicted proteins | sample 7240341 | NCBI WGS metagenome assembly JABUBN01 (sample SAMN07256345, study PRJNA390944) | subsurface metagenome | isolation source: Methane hydrate marine sediment | place: Pacific Ocean: Eastern North Pacific, ODP site | reverse complement strand
TTTCGTATCTCACTTCAATGTATCTTTCTGCGAACAAATGTTTATTATCAAATACTTCTTGCACGTTTTTCTTCCATACCAAAGCGCATAACTCAACAGGATCCCTATCTATCTCTTTTGATAAAGCAGTTTTACCACCAAGCCACCAAATATGATTATCCGTCCACCAGGGCACATTTAAGAGTGAATTTACGACTGCCCTTCCATCTCGTATTATATGAATATAATATGCATCACGGAACATACTATTTATTTGCCGAATCCTTTGAATATTCGCAGTTTGTTTACTTAAAAAACGTTGTTTTCCTGATATAGCCAGGCAGCTTTTTATCAAGGTTTTAAATCTCTTTTCCATTAGAGGACTTAGATCACTTTCTGTTGTTCTCCTCATATGATCAAATCCGCAATAAGAATGATAAATAATACCTGCCTCTACAGGCTTTATCGCGATTCTACTTCCTCTTGTATTTATAATATTATTTTTAATCTTTTTACCCAAGTATGGAAAATCCAACAACCTGTTTAAGATGAATAAGAATTTTAACCGTGGAAATTTATTAATATAGTTTGAAAACCAACAGACATCAGGATGTATTGATAACAAATTATAAAGAATTGTTGTGCCAGATCTACCAGAACCAATTATGAATATTGGATTATTTATTGTCAAAATAAGTCTCTCAAAAACCAATGCATTTTTAACTAATGATATATGGGACAGATAGTATAAGATAATGTTTATATGTACTATTTTAAATAATTTTTTATTATGTACATAATTTACAACAATAATATTCATTTATTATTGCCCGCCTTTAAGTTACAAAAAAGTTACACATAAATTTAGTTGACAAAAATCAATAACAAATATACCGTTCGATAGTTAAATAGCAAAATATTGGAATAAAGGAAATATTTACTTTATCAACATGGGATGAGGAACGTACTTGAGTATTCTAAAAGATTTACAAAAAGGCAGTTTTATATCTTTTATTTTAGGTGCCTTAAATAAGTTAATAGGGTTTGGATTACAATATCTGCTTGTTCATTGGATATCGAGTGAAGGGTATGGCTTTTATACTTACACATTATCTATAATAGCCATATTGGCGCCACTATCATTATTAGGTTTACGTACTTACGTATTACGATTTGTGTCTTCAAATGTTGTTCAAAGTAAATGGGCAGAAGCTAAAGGAAATATTTTCATTTCAAATTTATTGGCTATCATTTCATCAGTATTTGTTATTATCGTTGCTGAGCTCATTATTGGTTCATTTAAAAACATTGAAATCGGGCAGAAAAATATTTTACAAATTGGAATGGTGTTAATTCTTTTTATTAATCTCTCCATAATTAGGGAAGAAACGTTAAGAGCTCTCAAGCATATTTTTGCTTCACGATTTCTAGAAATGCTTCTTATGCCTGTAATTATGATTATAGGAATTTTAGTATTAAGTTACCTTGAAATAAATGATCCTTTAGCAGCGATTATTCTTCGTGCCGTAGCCATATTTATTATTTTTATCATAGGGGCAATAATTGTAAGGCATTTTTTACCTGTTGACATTAAGCATGTAAGATCAAGAAAATATGATTTAAAAGTACTTTTTTCTGTTTCTCTACCGATGCTTTTTGCTGGTTCCATGCGTATAGTAACGGCTAAAACTGATATTATTATGTTAGGCCATTTAAATACAATGGAGGGAGTTGGGGTATACAATGTTTGTTCGAATATTGCAAGATTCGCCGTTTTCGGATTAATTGCTATCAACTCAATTGCAGCTCCACTTATTTCGCGCACTTACATAAAAGGTGAGCACGTACAATTACAGCGAGTCGTGTCATTATCAGTTTTTGGATCAGGAACTTTTGGATTATTGATTTCAATAGGCATTGTAATATTTGGAAGAAAAGTTTTAGGGATTTTTGGGGCTGAATTTCTTAAGGGTTTTTATCCATTGCTAGTTTTAACGGCAGGGCATTTTATTAATAGTGCATTTGGGCCAGTAGGATTTATGTTGACCATGACGGGATATCAGAATTTTTTAGCATTTGTATTATTTGTATCAGCAGCACTTAATATTAGCTTAAATTTCATATTAATCCCGTATATTGGGTTGCTTGGGGCTTCGGTATCATCAATGATATCTATGGTTATGCGCTTTGGTATGGAAGAAAAACGTGCAAGAAGTATTTGATAATAAACATTTGTTCGCAGAAAGATACATTGAAGTGAGATACGAAAAGTTGGTAGAAGATGTTAACGGAACAGTTTTAAAAATTACTGATTTTTGTAAATTAAGTCGATCGTCAGCATTTGAAAATTTGTTGCCAAGGTCTTTGAGTAATAAAAATTATAAATGGAAAACAGGTCTAAGTGAGTATCAAAAAAAAGTGATATATAGTAGTGTTGGGACATTTTTAAGTGAACTTGATTATAAGTAAAAGTTTAGTTACAAGGGTATTTTGGTTGGATTAATGCGAGATCCGACATGATGTTGATCCGCGGACTATTATTCTGAGAAATGATGTTTTTACCCGAATTAAAATACCAGAAGGAATTGAAAAAACAAAAACTAAAATTCCTACCTAAACAATCACTTACTTAAATATTCAGATTTACGTCGAGTACCGTCCCAGCGGATATCAGGTAGCAAAGCATGTTGCTTTGCTTCAATTCTTCCTTTGTAAGTCATTAAATCGGTTAACATAATCTTCATTTCGGTTTCAATGTCATGGGTCGGCTTATAACCCAGGTCTAACAGATGCTGATGATCAGGATTATAGTAATGCTCTTCAAGTTCAATTCGTGGATTCTCAATATTCCTAACCTCGACTTTTAATCCAAGACCTTTACCAACTTTTTTAACCTTTAAAGCTAATTCTGATAGATCGTATACCTCTTCAAATTGATTAAAAACCCTGTATTCTCCCTTTTGAGGAGGATTCTCGATAGCAATAGTCAAACATTGCATAGAATCTCGAAGTGGGAGGAAACCTCTTATTTGGTGCCCCTTTCCGAATGGTGTTAATGGCTGACCGATAACTGCCTGAGCGCAGTAGCGGTTGATCGCCGTCCCAAAGCATTGGTCAAAATCAAACCGGGAAAGCAAACGGGGATCATCACCCATTTCATCTATGCGTGTGCCGAACACAACACCCTGCATGATATCGGTGGAACACAGACCCCACATTTTACAGGCAAACATGACATTGTGAGAATCATGCACCTTTGTCTGATGATACCAGCTGCCTGCTTGCCTGGGAAAAGGGAGTTTATCTTTCCTGCCTCTGTATTCAATTTCAAAAAATCCTTCAGGAATATCAACATTTGGTGTCCCGTATTCTCCCATAGTCCCGAGTTTAATTAGATGTGCATTTGGACAGGCTTCCCGCATCGCGTATAATATATTAATTGTCCCCATAATATTGTTTGTTTGAGTAAATACCGTATGCTGCACATCGATCATGCTGTACGGTGCAGACGGCATCTCGCCAAAGTGGACAATTGCTTCGGGTTTAAAAGATTTAAAAAAATTAAGAACAAAGTCATAATCAAGAAGATCTCCTCTGCGGAAATCAAGACTTTTATTAAAATTTTCCCTGAATGCATTTAATCGTTCTGACATTCTACAGATTGGTGTAGCCGATTGTGATCCCATCTCTGCAACCCAATCTCTGCGATAATACATATCCATCCCGGCAACTTCATGCCCTTTACTGGTCAAATAAACAGCCAAACTCCAACCCAAATATCCATCAACTCCAGCAATAAAAACTCTCATTCTTAACCTCCACACTTAAAATTATAAAGCCCTTCACATATTTTCTTATATGACCTTTACGATTATCAAGTTTTCGCTTTAGAGCAGCAATAAACGTCCGATGTCTCAAAAAAGCCTTTAAATCGATTCCATACTGTATAAAATTATTAAAATCAGTTTCTTTTATGACAAACATGTTTTCAACTAAAAGTACGCAAAATCCTGATGAACCTTAATCAGTACGATGGGATATATGGTTTTTGCTCATTTCAATTTTACTTTTAAAATTAAAATCAAAGCATTTAGGATTTTATGGTTTTATCCTAAAATATATTAGAGATATTTCTGGAGAAACCTTCGATTGTATTAATAAATATTAATAAGGTATCCCGTTTCAATTGAACATTACTATGTAAATAATAGTTTTAAAAGAATTAAAATCTGTCTAAAATGGTGCCACGCTATATTTCTTGGTTTTGAAATATGATTTAATCTAATGGGGAAATCCCCGATTTTCGCACCTAAACTGAGCGCTTCCAAAACAAAAGTTCCACAAACACATTTGCCATATAGTTCCATTTTCCTGGCCAAATCACTTTTTAACACTCTCAATCCGGATCCAGTGTCAAAAATCGGAGATTTTATATATGCAATTGTGCTGAGAATTATTTCACCTGGTCTTGAAATTTGATTAAGAAACCTTCTCCCAATGATCAAATCGTAATCGGAACTAAGCGCAAAATTACTAATATTCACTAGATCTTCAATGCTATGTTCTCCATCAGCATCAATAGTGGCAATCCATTCAGTCTTTACTGACCTAAAACCAGTTTTAATTGAACCTAAGTGTCCCTTTGAGTATTTATTATCAATAATTTTTGCCCCACTTTCTAAAGCCATTAATTTCGTATTGTCGGTGCTGTTATCATCTATAACTAAAATATTTTGAAAGTAGAGAGAAACTTCTTTTATCACTGAAGCAATTCGATGTTCTTCATTGTAGGCAGGTATAACTACCGTAATTGCATCAAAAATATCGTTTGTTTGCATCTTATTATTAAAGGAGATACTACATATAATCTAAATTTTTTAACCTTTCTTCAATGATTTTTTGTTCTCTTTCATCTAATGCATCTTCCTCATTTTTCTTTTTCAAGTTTTCAAATTCATTAATTGCTCTCTTAATCATATTAATAAGTTGTTCATCAGTTTGTGCCCCAACTCTTCTTTCAAATTCTTTTCTATTTACAAAAGTTATAAATGAAGGTAGGCCTTTTATGGCATAACGTCTTGATATTTTAGGATTCTTGTCAATATTTATTTTTAATACCTTACACTTACCTTCATATTTTTCTTTAAGTTTGTCCAAAATTGGTTCAATTTGCTTGCACGGTAAACACCAGGAAGCCCAGCATTCAATCATTACAGGGATATCAGAATCTATCACCTCATTTTGAAAAGATTTAGTAGTTATTTCCATATATCTCATGCCTCCAGTTCAATTTTTTTTGTTTCTTTCTTCACTCCTCTCGACTTTATATCAGTATCTAATACTCCCTGATAACCTCCAGGTTTTTTTGTACCAGGCTTATATTTCTCAATAACTTTCGATTCCTTCTTTTCCCCTGTCCACCTTGTTTTAGGCATAATAGTATGTATCTTCTCTCTAATACGATTTACTATATCTGGTCGAGTTAGCAATTTGAACATACGATTAATTTCTTTTTCTAATGATACTTTTTGTTTAAAAGCAAATACATTTGGCAATTTACTAGATACAGCCTCATAAGGATGTTCTTCGGTTTCAACCCTTGGGTTTTCCATCCGTTGAATTTCCACATCCAGCCCGTATTTTTCAATACCTATCCTGGCAACTATTTCCGCAATATCATTTAATTTATATAAACCAGATACTTGATTAACTACATCATACTGCCCCGGCTCAGGCGGTGAATTTATGAGACGAATCATGCACTCCATTGCATCTTCAAGTGCAATAAGACCTTTGATCTGTTCACCTGCTCCATATACGGTTAAAGGTATATCACATATTGCTTGAGCAACAAATCTATTTATTACAGTGCCAAACCATTCGTCAATATCAAATCGTGTTCGTAATCTTTCATTAGCTGCTATTTCATCAGTATGTACTCCATAAATTACACCCTGCATTACGTCATAAGAACGTAGCCACCAATATTTACACGCCTCGTATACATTAAAAGTATCCTGTACTTTGCTCACATGGTAAAAACTCACAGGATCTCGTGGTGTTATTTCCCCACCGAGGCTCCATTTCCTGCCCTGCCACTTCAAAATTGCATCTGAGGGAAACATTCCTTCAAATAAAGGCCGGCCTGTTAGTGGTGCACCGTACTCGCCCATTGTTCCTAACTTTATTAAGTTACTTTCAGGTACAATATCCTTGATGAGCCAAAGTAAGCCAAGGGTCCCAAGCGTATTATTATTTTGCACCTCAACAGCATGCTCCACATCAACCATTGAGTAGGGGGCTGATGGAATTTCAGCATAGTGGACTATTGCTTCTGGCTTTACCTCTTCCATAAATTCAATAAGGTTTTTCCTATCACGGATATCCATTCGTCGAAAGTTGATATTAACACCTAAAACTTCCCTAACTGCATGTAACCGTTCAGTCATTTTTTCTATGGGCACTACCGTATGCGACCCCTTTTCCATTACCACATCACGGCGTGTATAGTTGTCAATTCCACTTACTTTAAATCCAAGTTTTCCTAACTTGAGTGCCAGTGTCCATCCAAGATAGCCATCAATGCCAAGAATCATTACACGCATGCTTTTCAATTGATATCCATACACGCCCTGCTCCCATTCAGTACATTGTTCAAACGTAATAGTTGGCTCAAAGTGCCCAAGTTCTGGTTGCCTGGCGCATTCAGTCATTATTTGACCTTCATCACCAAATTGAGCCTTTATATTCTCCTGTGACTGACCACAAGCACGAAAATCTACATTTCCCTTAAATATTGCAGCCGGACAATTCCAGCATGTCTTATTTGCATTGTGATTTTGCATTATTGTTTTCCCTCTAATTTGTTCATAATTTTTACTATATCTTCTACTTTTGGTGTATTTGGTACGATTTCTCGTGCATTTTTCCCTTTAACATATAAAAATGCATCGCTTCCCCTATGCATTCCTTTTAAAATACTTTCACTTCCAAAGACCTGCTCTCTCCCTATTGTACCTCTCAGGCTAAATCCTTTATTTGTTACCAATAATAAATCTGGGGCTACATCGGCCTGATCTCCTTGATATATATCTTCCCTACGTACAATATCTTTTATTACATTTTTGCCATTATAGGTCAATTTTTCAAATAATTGGGAGAGATTAGATATTATTTCCTCTCTATCCTCATAATTAACACTACCATTAGGATATTTATCTTTATAATTAAGATAAATACGGCCCGGCTCTAAAGCAAAAACCTTCGACTCTTTAGTAATATTGTTATAATTTTGCTTATTACCATAGCTTAGTTTTAAATAACCACCTTTTTCGAGATAGGTGTTTATATGCACCTCTGTACTAATTAATTCCATTCCATGATCCGACATCATAATCAAATTATCATTCTCATTTAATTTATCTGCAATCCATCCTATCTCTTCATCTACTTTGGTAAAGTATTCTAAAAACTTACTATAATAAGGAGAAATCTTTTCTTCATATGCATCCAACATAAAATGCTCTAAACGATCTGATTCAGTAAAAACAACCATAAATGTATCCCACTCTACATCTCTCCATAATTTTCTATATACCTTTACTCGCTTTTCATGAACCGCAAATAATTCCTCGAGAAATAAATCTTTTGACTTATAAGCCTTTCCAGCATCAACATCTGTTTGATATCCAATCTCTTTTGCAAAGTTTAAAAATTCTTTAGGAAATACTGCTTTATTTATATCAGGAGATACAAATCCGGATATTATATAACCATTTATTTCTTTAACTGGATAAGTAAAGGGTAAGTTAATAATTATATATTTCTTTTTTGGTTTTTGAAACCAGAAAGGTTTAGTTTGAATATTTAAAAAATTTGTAAATCTCATAGTATATGTATTTGGTATTAAATCAGTAAACCCAAAAATACCATGTTTTCCTGGATTATCTCCTGTCATTATCGAGCTCCAAGAAACTGCCGAGTTATCGGGAATGGTTGCCATTAATTGTTTAAATACTCCTTCTTTTCGCAACCCTTTAAAGTTAGGCATAACACCTTCATCAGAAATATTTTTCATCATTGTAAAAGAAGCACCATCGATACCGATTAGCACATTTTTTTTAGTTTCCATTTTATTCACTCATAACCTTTGATATCCACATAATGTAACAGTAATTTCAATATTTTCTACTTTCCTAACAACTCGATTTGACAGTCCAAGGAAAACATATAATAATTATGATCTACCGTTGGGCTTTCACAATAAATTATGGATTGATATACATAATACAAAATCATAGACAATTCTATTATGTTTGTACTTAATTTCATTCTTTTCTCAAAACAAAAACCTACTATCGCTACTCTAACCTATATGTCACTACTACACACTCTTTTAAAAATTTCACTTAATATACATCATATTACTGTTATTTCCAAGAAAACATTGACATAATTATAGGCAAGTGAACTTTCAATCGATTAATAATACCTGTATAAGAAAATAGACAAAAAATAAAGCATAAGGCAACCGATAAAAAAAGAAAAATAGAGGTGATGCCTTATGCTTTCAAAGTTTGAATCTTACTATGCTAAATATATCGACTTTTCCTGCGAGCTCTTTGACAGAATTATTTTAAAAGGATATATCCCGCTGGTACAGAGGGAAAATGGGATGGTATACTTTCTAAGGAACGTACGAGGGATACAATGTATAAGCAAAGAAGCGTTAAAGGAGCTTACGAAGGGATTCATTCATCGAGTAGAGAAATATTCCCAGGAGCAGCAGGTACTCTTACTCACGGCTGAACGGAATGACAGCAAGCTCTCGATAGCGGCAAGCTATGATACAGGGAACGAAGGGGTTGTTTGCATATTAAAGAGCAAGGAGTATGGGAGGAGTTTTTCCAGTTATGAGCCAAAGAAAGCAAAGGATAAAAATTACCGGAGGATATGCAGGGCTTTACATGAGGTCAACCACTACTATTTTTACATACGAGACGAGGAAGTAGGAGGGCTCAACTACATCAAGATATGTTCCTGTTTCCCCTTTAATGTTGAGATATATGTGAATGGGCATAATTGGTTAGAAGTGCAGTTGCAGAGAGAAGGGATAGGACATGTGAAAGAAGATAACTGCATTTTAGAGGCAGATGATGTGCCTGCGTTACAGCGGATATGTAGCAGGCTGAATGATGATCCCTTATGGAGGTTCGCAGACAGGTGGATATACAAGTTTGTACCGATTTTGGGGAGGGAAAGAGAAGCAGGCTATTACTATCGTTACTTTATTTCTCAGGTTGAGTACAGCAACAATATAGTATTCAAGGATGAGAGGATACTTGATGAGTTGTTTCAGGCCATGATCGATCAATATCGGAGGATAGGGAAACCCGATAGTATCAGCCAGATATTTGAGAGGAGGATAACAAGCAGGTACAGAGGGGTATTTCAGAGTAACATTCACATGGAACGGAAACACCCCTGTATCAAGAGCTGGTATAAAAAATGTTATGTTAAGCAGTACAATAAGAAGGGAAGGATATTGAGGACAGAACCTTGTATTAATAATACCCGTGATCTTGGTATTGGGGAGAGTATAGTGAACTTGGGGTATGTAGGGAAGGTATGCCATGGAATAGCCGGTAGATATTTAGACAGTCAGGTTGGGATAGATGATCGATTTTTGGCACGCCACAATTTAGCTGATTTATCGAAGACAGAACAGGTAGGGAACAAACGGATAACGGGGATACGGATAGAAGATGAGAGGATTATGGGGGTCATTGCGGCGTTGTTGAAGCGCTCGAATGTAATATCTCACATAACAAACAAAGATTTGAGGAAAGAAGTCCAGAGGGTTCGAAAAATTGGAGAGGAAGAATATGGCAGTACAAAGATGGGGTATGATCTGAAGCGGTTATTGATGAAGAAAATAATAAAAAGGGTTAAAGGTACACATAAATACATTTTTACAAAAATCGGATATAAAATCTGTTTAATGTTATTGCTAATAAAGGACAGAGTTGTAGAACCTATAATTTCTGGTATACGGGTAGGAGTAAAAACTGCTGGTAATTATTTAAAATTAAAGCTTAATGAGCAATTTATAAAAGTTAATAATGTACTTGATGAAATCTTTGAGTCGGTATGTTTAAAAAAATCGGAAATTCTGGTACAAAATACCAGAAGTCCTTAAGATAAAACCATAACTATACCATTATAATTAAATTTATTTATATTTTTATATTCAGGTTCTTATCGAATCTAAATACAGTATCCATGCATTTTTTAATATTCTACCATTTCTAAAATATGTTAGTCGGGGGTATCCCATATTTCTCACTGAGCTTAGATATTGACACCTTGTTTTCCAATTTTCTATTAAAATCACGATTTTCTTTTCCTATAGATAATTCTTTAATTGATTTGACATATCTAACCTCCTCTAAATTCCACACTGCTCACTGCACCTGATTGTCCGCTTCCATCTGGTCAGAACACATTCCATCTTTAAATATCTTTCTGATCTCCACTCAGTACATACCAGCCTCAAATTATTCTACACCTCATCATTAATTTATAGTTTCCACTATGAAAATTACGAAGCATACGTATTTTTTTACATTTTTTATAATTAGTCTTGAACTTCTGTCAGAAATTTTCTCACTATTGCAAAAGGAGTACTATTTATAGCAATTAAATAAATTTTAGTTTTCATTTCCAGATCTTATTCTTTACATGAAATTTCGTAATAAAATTATCTTCTCTGCCTATACAACGTAGCAGCAAGAACATTTACCATTTTTCCAACTTCCAAAATATTTATATCGCTCGAGAAGTTTTTTATCCTAATAGCATTACTTAAAGGATAATTTATAATATTATTATAATGAATATATAGTACCTCTATATTTTCTTTAATTTTTAGCCAATTATAAATTCCTGCTAGGTGTTTTTCAAATAGTTTGGCCAACATCACCTCGCTAACCCCACCTTTTGTCTTGCCAATTCCCTCTAACATCTTATTTTGAGATGCAATTATCTCTTCGATTTTCCTTTGCATAAATATAACTTTATAATTTCTATTATCAGGTAGATAAAATAAAAGTTCGGATACCATTTTAACTGCTTTTCCCTCAGCCTTATTCAACCAACTTTTATCATCTTTAATTTTTTTCACCTTTTCATATTCATAATATCCACCAGGATTATCTGCATCGGGTTTCCTTATATTATCTACTAAAACTTTCATCCCACCAGCTTCTAACATTTTCATCATCATTGATGTCCCCGAACGAGGCAACCCAGATATAATCGTAATTATTTTATTATTTCTATCCCTAATTCCCATTTTTTGGTTACACATAACTATATTTAGTTTAAAGTAACCCTAAAATATGTGACATAAATGTAAAGAATAATGAGAGTATAAATGAAATCAAAGGTGAAAATAACCAAATTATAATTATTTTTCTAATTGACGTCCTTTTAATGATTTCCTTCAAACCTACCTTAAAAATTCCTAATCCAATGATAGCTGCAGTATTCAATTGCACCAGTGAAGTAGGAATACCTTTAGTTATTGATGCTAACAGCAACAAACTAGCCGTTACTATTGAAATAAGAGTGGCTCCTAAAGAACCGAAATCTATTATTCCTTTCCCTGTTGTCTCTATTATTTTTAAACCGAAAATAGAACTTCCAATTCCAAAACAAGGCGCGACCAACAAGGTTGAGATTATCATAATGAGAAGGAAATTAGCTTCATTGTAGTTAATGTTTAACTCCTTTAACAACATTGATGCAATTGGGCCAACAGCATTCGCAACATTATTAGAACCAATTGCAAATGCAACATAACATGATGAAATTGTTACAATAATTCTCAAAGCTTTATGATTTGATAGTTGTTTAAAATTAATAATCTTTTTTTGTCTTAATGGTTTATAGATATATAAATTTCCCAATAAATAAAGTAATAATAAATGAACATATTGGTAAAATAAACCAAGTAGGAACTATTTGAAAAAGAAGTTTGTTTGTCTTTAATATGTTATAATAAATAGCAGGGGCAACGAGAGCAAAAACGGTTGATTGACTGGTAGATTGAGGGACTCCTAATAAATTTGCTATTAAAAGGGATAAAGATATTGATAATAAAATTATTGTAGTTAAAGTAAAGTTCATAGCTTCTGCCGGTAATATTCCTCTTCCAATAGTTAGTATTACTTTCTTACCAGCTATTATTGCACCCAAAAAAACAAAAATCCCAAACAAGCTTGGTATAAGGTCTTTACGTATTATATCTGACCCATATGCAGCTGAAAAGGAAGGTGATGTGCCACTTCCACCCATATTAATAGCTAAAAAAATTGCAACCATAAAAGGTACCAATAATATTGATAACATGAGAACTCCCAATAATGATTATTCTCTTCTATATCTTTAAAACTCCAATATTTGAAAAATACCAACAGATATGGTTTTATACTCAGGTTTTATATTTTGTACTTAATGATAAACGATGTAAAATGTTACTTATTTTATTATCCAATACATATTTTTCTAATGATTAAATATTTATTGTGGAGTTTTGCCATTTATTGCTTTTTTTACTCTCCAGCAATATATCCTTCCCGCTCAAGGTGCAAAATGACCTGCTGTACTTCTTCTTCAGGTGTTAAATTTGTGGTATCTATTATTATTTCTGCTTCTTCAGGCGGCTCATAAGGATCAGATATTCCTGTAAACTCTTTAATTATTCCTGCACGGGCTTTGGCATAAAGCCCCTTTCTATCCCTCATTTCGCAAACTTCAAGTGGAGTTGATACATATACAAGGATAAAGCCTCCCAGTGGAGAAATCATTTCCCTTACTTCTTTTCTAATCTTATCATAAGGCGCAATAGGTGCGCAAATTGCGATTCCACCATTTTTAGTAATCTCAGAAGCAACAAAGCCAATCCGTCTTATATTTATATCGCGATGCTCCTTTGAAAAACCCAGTTCTGAAGAAAGGTTTTTTCTTACAATATCACCATCCAATAACGTAACCGGTCTTCCACCCATTTCAAGCAACCTAACTAAAAGAGCTTTAGCTATTGTAGATTTTCCTGCTCCTGAAAGCCCTGTAAAAAAAATAGTAAAGCCTTGTTTATGGCGAGGAGGATGTGTATTCCTTAATTCTCTAATTATTTCAGGGAATGTAAACCAATCAGGAATATCTGCACCATCAACCAAACGTATGCGTAGTTCTGTTCCTGAAATACTCAAGGTCCGTTTACCTTCTGGAACCTCATCTACTGGAAGATAAGAACCTTGATCCTCAACATATACCATCATCTTAAAAGGGACCATTTTAACCCCAAGCTCTTCTTCGTGCTTACTTAAAAGCTCCTGTGCATCATAAGGGCCATAAAAAGGAACATCTTTTGAATCGCTCCCTGGACCAGCATGATCACGACCAACTATCAAATGTGTACAGCCATTATTCTTTCTAATTATTGCATGCCAGATTGCCTCACGAGGCCCAGCTAAGCGCATAGCTAACGGAAGCAAGGAAAGCATAACAGTATCTTTTGGATAGTGGGATAAAAGCTCCTGATAACATCTCACCCTGGTGTAATG
>JABUBN010000357.1_pt1 | contig 13613 bp, 19 predicted proteins | sample 7240341 | NCBI WGS metagenome assembly JABUBN01 (sample SAMN07256345, study PRJNA390944) | subsurface metagenome | isolation source: Methane hydrate marine sediment | place: Pacific Ocean: Eastern North Pacific, ODP site | reverse complement strand
TTTATTGATGATCTGGGTTTAGATTCTTTAGATATAATTGAACTGATAATGGCTTTCGAGGAAGAATTTAATATAGAAATTCCGGATAAAGATGCGGAAAAAATTAAGACTGTTGGAGATGCGATTAAATACTTAGATAAATAAAAATATAAGGGAGTGGTCTAAAGAATGATGCCAATAAAGCTAAAGGCTTTAGAAGAAACAAGGGCTTTCTATAAGGTGGAATTGGAGAAGGAAAAAATGACGGAAAGAGAAAGAGGTAAATATTTAAAGGCTTTAAAGGTTATTGAGGGATTTATTGAAGGGAAAAAGAAAGTCGAAGAAGAAGGGAAGCATAAAAAATTTATTGACGCTTAGAAGGGGTTTAAGATCGTTTTTAAGGGTATTCTGAGAGGAGGATAGGAAAATGAGTTATAAATCTGTATGGGACTTCGGTAGAGCAGGGAAGGCTAATTATAGTGTTCATGGAATTGGGGAGTATCCAAGTAAAATTCGCCCCATGGTATTCGCTAAGGTAGTAGAAAGATTCTCAAAGCCCGGTGATATTATTTTAGACCCATTCTGTGGGTGCGGAACTCTCCCAGTTGAAGCCAAGATTCAAGGAAGGAGCTCCGTTAGTTACGATATAAATCCATATGCTGTAGAACTGACCAAAAAGAAACTAAATAAACTCAATAAGGACGAAACGATAAGGCTGACTCAGGATTTTATTACAGACTGCCAGGAGGAACTCACTAATACTAATGGCGTAAGGAAATTCAAGAAAATTCAGATTGAAAAGGAAATAAATAAACTGCAGAAGAGACTAAATGATCTCGATAATCCTACTTCTATTTACTACGAGACTACCCATATTGTAAAAGCCCACGACGCCAGAGATCAAGATTTACCCAAAGAAAGTGTAAATGCTGTGATGACCGATATCCCTTATGCCAATATGATCCAATATTCAAGTTGCCCTGGGGATTTAAGTTTGATAGTAGACTATTCAGCCTTTTTGGAAGAGTTAGAGAAAGCACTTAAGAATGCGGAGGCATCCTTAAAAAAAGAGGGGTATTTTGTAATCTTTTGTGCCGATTACAGGATAGGGGCATCAAGAAAGATATTACCGGTTCATGTAGATGTAATAAACATCATGAGAGGGTTCGGTCTTACATTATTCGATACTTACATCTGGCGATATTACAGAAGTGGGAGTTTTAGGCCATTTGGGAAGCACCCTTATCAGGCCATGAATGTTCACATTTATATCTTAGTCTTTTATAAATCAGAAGGTGAACAGTTAAATAAGGCTAACCGGTCTGTAAGGTATAGACCCAGACTTAAACAAAAGATTGAGAAGAGCAGTAACTTAAACAATTTTAAAAATTCTATTTAAGGAGGTATTTATGGGAGCGCACGTCTTTGTTGTAGACAAATTTTCATTTCCAGTACATCGATCAAAAGGATTTTGTGGAGTCAAAAATCCCCGCCATGAAATGACGAGACAGGGTCTGTATGCGGATATAAAGGCTATAAGAAAAGGGGACCTAATTTTCTTCTACCACCGAAGGATTGACGAACTACCAGAAGAAAGGGGATTTAGGGGTTACTTTAAGGTTATTTCAGAACCTTTTTTCGACAATACAGATATAGAGTGGTCGGAAAACAAGGTCTTGGGCAGTTGCCCAACATGTAAGAGCTGTTACTCTGAAAAAGAGGTTACTTGTCTAGCATGCGGGAACAAACTGCCCCTTATTACTATTGGGAGATGGCAGTGTACAACTCAGCATATTTTACCTAATAGAATTTTGATTGAACCTGTTGAATATTTTGAAAAGCCTGTAGATGATAACACGGCGTATCTTAACCATACTAACCACGGCATGTTATGGACAATGCTTTTCCGCAAAATATTCGGACCTGGAAGAGAGAGAAGTATCGCACATATCTTGCCAGAAGAAGCCGAAAAACTAATAAGGTTAGCCCGGAGGATTAATGATGATTCTCCTACGACTTTTCCTTCCTCCCCATACCCGAGCACCAACAGACAGGCGATTACCGTAAATATAGGCACAGGCGGTGAGGTCCCATATGAGTCTGCTTTAGAAGCCTGGTTGATGGAAAATATAGATAAAGAAATTCCAGTTCTCTCCGAAACTATCCCCAAGCAAGATATGGAGTTCTTTGGAAACAACATCTTATATGGGATTGGTGGGGATAAGATTGACGGTTTGGTTCTCTATAAAAGAGATATCCGTTATAAGGTGATAGCCATTGAACTCAAAAGGGGGAAGATAGGGGCGGAGACGATAAAGCAAGTAGACCGCTATTCATACTGGATTGCTCAGCTTTCTACTGCTAATGCAGAACCGAGACCCAAGTCTCTTTTACTCCAGCCCCTAGTGATAGGATATAAAGTATCAGGGGATACACTCCTCATCTCAGCAAGGAGACAAGACAAGAAGCTCACAATACCTTATCCGGGAGAACCATGTGAAGTTATAATTAAACCGCCGATTTTGCTGACCTATGAAGTCAGAAAAGGAGGTATTACACTGATTAAGAGGATCTAATCTAATCGGAGAAAAAATTGATATTCTTGGCGGTCCGGCCAGACGAAGAACAGAACCGGATTGCCGATCCCTGCTCCCTGGTTATTTTTAGGGTTCTCCGGGGAGTAGGGAATCTCTAAGGAAGGAGTTAAATGATATGTGGACTTTGCTCATAATCTTAATAATAGTAATAGGTTTAGGCTTTTATTTAAGAAAAAATTTAGAATGAAAGAGGGGGTGAAGGGAAATGAGAAAGAAGAGGATAGAAAAAAAGAAAACAATAGAACCTTGCGGAACAATGATACAAACTAAAGATTTTTTTAAATTCAAATCTAGCAATATTGGAGTATTTAAAAAGCCGGAGATAGAAAGAAAAGATAAGAATAAATGGAAAGGGGTCTAAATAATGGGGCGATGTTTTATTGTTATAATCTCAGTCACGTTAGTCGTGATAGCAGTACTAACTTATTTCTCGATCAAAGAAGAAAAGAAGAAAAGAAAAGGAGGTAATTAAAATTATGTGGTGGCTGATTTCGATTCCAATAATTAATTTTCTGGCGATAGGACTGATATCTTATATATCAGGAAAAGAATTAAAAGAAGATATAAAGAAAAAGCTCGTCTGAACTAACCCGGTGATCTGTCTTTTTATGCGTTCTGCAGATTGCCGTTTACCCTGCCTCCGTTTTTCGATATATCTTTCGGCGGGGGCAGGGGGTATTTAATAGGTGGTGGTGTTTATGGTTTATATTTCCTAAATAAAGTAGCAGGGGGTTGCCTATGATCATAGCTCACTAAAGTTAAAAGTCTATTAACAGCAAAGAACTAGCAAGCTCGGGTTTTCGTTGGTGATTTCCTGAGCTTGACCCTGCTCTCTGGTTTGTGGCATTACTGGAGAGCAGGGAGATTTAAGAAAGGGGTTTAAATAATGGATTTGTGGATTTTAGTACCGGTGGCAGAAGTGGTTGTAGTGGTAGGAATAATTTACTTTTCATATAAGAGAGAAAAAAGAGAGAGCTAGATTATTCAGCGGTCCGGTTTATTCCAATTCCCCGGACTGCCGGTCCCCTGGCCCCTTCTTTTTTTAACCTTTTTTAAGGGACCAGGGGATATTTAAGGGGGGTATTTCTATGGAGAAAGATGTCGTTGATTATGATTTTAAGTCTCAATTATTAGAAGAGAGAAAAAATAAAATTGAAGGGGGATTAAAAGCTGTGAAATTTAACGAAGAACATCATCTCGGGAACCGGTTGGCGTGGACTGTCGATTTATTTTATGAACTCGACCAGTATATTTTGAGCTTGAATAAAGATATCAGAAAAGAGTATTTACAAAGCTATATAAAATATTCTTTTCGGGGTTTGCTATTCTGTTATATCGCGACTCGGAAGGTAGAAAATCTAAGGGTTTGGGCTAAAATTGCTTACGGTAAATTAGGGGATAAAATTCCTCTCTTCGTAAGAGATTATGAGCCAATAAGCAGGCGACTCGGAGTTTTAGTCTCTTTCGATAACAAGAGAGAATTTTTCGAGAATAAAGAAGCAATGTTGGAGACGACTTTCGATATCATTAGAAGAGCATTTCAGGGGATAGAAAATCGAAAAGGGGGGAAAAAAACTCCTCTTTTAAAAAAGTTAAAAGAAGTTGAGCAAATCGAAAAAAAGATAGAAATAATTAAATCTTCTGAAATAAATATACTGGCCGGAGAGAACGGATATTTAAGTATTAATTTAAAAATTCATAAAAGCCAAAGAGAGCTTCTAAACAGAATTTTACAGGAGACTATTTTAAAATAAGAAAGGAGATTAAAAAAATGCCAAAATATTGCTGTCAGAATTGTGGAGCGATTTTCTTCGGTTGGGGAGTAAAAGGAACTTGTCAAAAGTGTGGTGGTAAATTAGAACTTATAAAAGAAGAATAATTGAAAGGAACAAATAAAAAATAATGATTAAATTTTTAGTTAAAATTTACCATTTTATTGCTGACTATATTCTAAATAATTCGAGAAATAAAGCAAGGTGGTAAAAAAATATAAAGGGGGATTTTATGATATGTTAGTAATTCAGATTTTTAAAGAAAGTGCCGGGAAACTTAATAAAACTTCTGCTGTTACTTTTGAGAGTTGCAAGAGGCGGTTAAGATTATATTTTTCCGGACTTGAGAAAGTGAAAAAGAGAATATTAGCAGGAGAAATTATTTCGATTCCTTATTTGACTATACAAAAAGATAGACGGAGTGAGACGCGAAAGATTGAAAACGAGAGACGGAGAACTGGCATGCTGAAATAAAAAAGGTGGGGAGTCCGCAAGGTTTAGCTGAGGGTTTGTCAAGACTTTGCCTCTCGGCTATTAGAAACCTAAACGGACTCTCCGCTCTATCTAAAGAAAGGAGATTAAATTTTGGGTAAATTAGTAAGTTTTTTATACAAGCTAGCTCGGGTTGCCAATGACGCTGAAAAAGTCAAATCAGGGAATATGAAAAAGATTGCTAGGAGAGTAAAGAATAAAATTATCGGTAGAAAGATAATTCGTAAAATTTGGTAAGTTAAATAATTTCTAAAAATTGAATAAATAAGAGCTACTAGATAGCCATTTTAAAAGAGCGTTGAGCTTTTTAGAATGGCTATTTTTTTTTAACATCCTCATGTCAGATTATTATGCCGGCATAAGAATTCATTGAGAGTATAGGGAGTAACTAAATGGGAGATTATCAAAGTTTAAAAATTATAGATGGCTTCTTCCGTAAGGAAGCTAAACAAAAAAAGATAAAAAAGCAAAAGGCCGAATATGATAACCGGTCAAATCGGCGGAATGGCAAGAAGTTAAAAAAGCGAAAGCGAAAGAAAAAAAATTCAAAGTGAGGTGAACAATATATGGCCAGAAGAAAAAGGCCTTATGAATATCATAGCCCCGAATCGGAAGCGAGGGCTAAGAGGAATCTTCCACAATATAGAAAGAAGACGATAGAAGAAATCAGAAAAGAGGCCGAGAAATTCCAGAGCCAAAAGAAGAAATTGAAGGATTTAGACATTATAGAATTTGCAGAAAATCCTGCTGTTTTAGGTCTATCATTTGCTAAACGCCCGGTGCAGAAAATCATTTTGAAGGCCCTTTATGGTAAGAATCTTAACGAAAAAGAACTAAAAATATTTAATACCCTAACTAAAGGCAAAGGCAAATATAAGCCCGGAATGGAGAAAACAGAGGCAGTGATGTGCTTGGGTGCCAGGGCAGGTAAAAGTTTTCTTGTAAGTATTTGCGCCCTCTACGAGGCTACGGTTGGCTGGCTGAATAAACCCTGGAAGGAAACTTTATCGCCAGGGGAATTTGTCTATGTCTGCATCATCGCAACGAAAGAACTGCAGGCCAGGCAAATAATTCAGACAAATTGCCTAAGAATGTTAAGGCGTTCCCCTATGCTCAAAGGTTTTATAAAGAAATCTACGGATCTGGAAATAACCCTTAGAAATTACGTCAAAATTATAAGCGGTCCCTGTAATTCGACAGCTCTACGTGGACTTCCCATAGCGGTTCTAATACTTGATGAGATTGCATTTTATAGGATAGAGGGTCCGCGAGCCGATGAGGCAATTTTCAATTCTCTAAGACCCAGGCAGGCGCAGTTTATAGAAGGTAAATTATTCTTGATATCTACCGCAGGAAGTAAGCAGGGGTTATTTTTTAACTTCTTCGATGAGGGATTTAGGATAGAAGATAGGCTGACCATTCAAGCAAATACCCGCTTTGTGAATCCCGAAATACCACAAAAGTTTTTAGATAAGGAACGGGTCCGGGATATTGATAATTATATGAGGGAATTTGAAGGCATATTTAGTGAAAAATTAGAGAGCTTTTTCCCCTTTGAACTGATAGAGAGACCTTTCATACTGGCAGGGGATTTAAAATATAAGAGTGGCAATAATTATTATTTAGGATTCGACCAGAGTGGACTATCCGGGAGAGACAGATTCAGTCTATCTATCGGGCATAGCGAAAAAGAGACTGTCTTAATTGATGTAGTCAGGAGCTGGACTACAAAAGACCTGGAATCCATCCTAAAAGATATAGAAAAACTGAAAAATGAATATCATATATCAACTTGCCTGGTAGATAAATACGCTAAGGGCTGGGTTGAAAATGCTTTTAAACGAATAAATTTAGCAATAGAAATCCGGCCAGGGCTGGCAGAGGTCTATGTAGTTATGAAAAGTTTAATTTTGAAAGATAAATTAAATTTACCGGACCGGCCAGACCTAAGAAATGGAATGAAAAATACGCTGGCCATATATAATAAATCGAATCAGCTAAGTATTTATCACGAGAGAGGGGAATTTGGCCACGCTGACGAGCTGGATTCTTGTTGTAGTGCTATCTATGCGGTATCAAAAAAGTTAGGGGGTTCAGGAGTTAGGGTTAGGTGGCTCGAAGATGATGACGAAGAAGAGGAAAACGGAAAGTGGCAATCTATCGAGGGTTTAAATGAGGGCAATTTACTGCCGGAACACTACGATCAGATTTGATTTGACAGAAGCCAAAAAGTATGATATCTTGTGTACAGTAATATCGATTTTAGAGGGGTGTTTGACAATGATTAAGAAAATAATGCCTTCAAAAACAATGAAGGGAATAAAATTCTATAATGTGGAAAACCTATCAGATATTTTAGATATATCAAAGGGGGCAGTACGAGATTATTTGCGAAAAGAAAAAATTGCTTCTATTAAAGTGGGGCCACGATTTTGGGTAAGTGAAAAAAATCTTTCGGATTTTCTACTTTGCACAACTATAAGAGGTTTGCCAGATGACAAACTTGTTGAAACAGTTAATAAAATGGTGGAATTGTTATTTAATGAATATATTGATAATCATCTTGTACCCTGCATTGCGGATGTTATCCGGGAACTGAAAGAAAAGGGACAAGAAGTTATCCCGGAGAAAATTGCCAACCGCCTTAAAAGAACTGCCGAAATCGGGAAGAATTTAGTAAAAATTTAAAGATATAAGGGGGCAAGGTCAAGCAAAGGTAGCCCCCGCTGAAAGGGAGGTTCTTGCTATAATTCTTACTCCTGATTAGGTTTCTTTGACCTTTGCTATATCTCACTTTCTTGAGAGGTTATCGTTGCAGTATACGATCTGTCGAGCTTACTATGGAGCTGACAACGAGACTTCATTTTGTATCAGGGGGCAGTGGGTTTTCTGGCGTTAACTACTGCCCCCTAATTTAGAAACTTGAAAATAAAAAATAGCGAATAATTGATCCGTAAGGGCAATTAGAGCAGGTGTTAAAATTCATCTCTTGGAGATTGATAAGTCGGCGAATTTGACGCTAAAAATCAATCAAAAAGTAGGTGAACATAAATGCTAAAATCAGAATTTGCAGAAATTATCGGAGAGCAATTTCAAAAGGGCTTCCGGGATGCACTAGGGAAGGCATTCAAGGATAGCGACCAGTATAAGGAATTAATGGAAAAGCAACCGAATAAAATGTTCGGTATTTCGGGCGATGATGACAACGGTGGTTCTTTTAATAAGAACCGGGCAGGTTTCAATAAGTCCTATAATCAAATCTTCGGGAATGAAAAAGACGCAACTTTATCCGATGGTGGATTTGACAGTCTAGACGATTATATTATGGCGGTCAAGAATATGAGTCTATCTCCGGACGTGCGTTTACGTGATATGAGTGAAGGCGTCGGAAGCGAGGGTGGATTCCTCTTGCCTGCCGAAATGGAAAAAAGGGTTCTCGACGCCAATTTAGAGGACGAAATTGTCAGACCGAGAGCGATGGTTTATGGATTGAGAAAAGGTCGGGGAAACAGCTTAACTATACCGGCGACAGCGGACACAGATCACTCTAGTTTTGAAGTAGCGGGGATAGTCTCATATTGGGGTACGGAAAGCGGAACTAAAACTAAATCTCAGCCAACACTTAGACAAGTTGAAATGAAGGTTAACGAACTTTATGCTTATACGGAGACTTCAGATATTTTACTGGAGGACAGTTTTGTTCCTATTTCCGATTTAGTCGGGAAGCTTTTCCATCAAAATTTAAAATGGCGTTTTGACAATGCCTTCCTAAATGGTACTGGCGGAGGTCAGCCAAAGGGTATTTTACAATCAAATGCTTGTGGTGAACAGACCGCAGAAAGTGGACAGGATGCTTCGACTATTGTTTATGAAAATCTTTGTGGTATGCTCGGAAAGCTAATGCCAGGTAGTTTTAAAAATTCGGTATGGTTGGCAGAAATTTCAACCATCCCCTCAATCCTAAAATTATCTTTAAAAGTTGGAACTGCCGGAGTTTATTTTCCTGTACTAACTGGTTCGGCAGGTAAATTCAATATGCTTTATAGACCTGTAATTTTCACTGAACATTTACCCGCTTTGGGGAGTGCAGGTTGCTTATTACTAGCAGATTTCTCGCAATATTTGATCGTTTTAAAGGAAGGTCTCAGATTGGAGACAAGTAGAGATTTCAAATTTAGACAAAATCAAACAGTTTTTCGCATGATAGCTAGGCTAGATGGACAAACCGCGACAGATTCTAGCTTGACCTTAAAGTCAGGAACCGTGGTTTATCCCTTTGTCAAACTCGGTGATGTGGCATAAGTAGCATAAAGTAAAAAGCCCCCGAGCAAGCGATTGATCGAAGGCTTTTTATTTATGCAAAATGGCTAAGAGGTAAAGAAAACCCTAATAGCATTTTTTATATTATATAAAAATCTGATAAAAATGTCAAATATCAATATTAAAAAAAGGAGACGATTCAAATGACTGAAAATTTAAAAGTAGATATTCTAGGGATTATTGCAGAGGATAGATGTTTAATAAATTATAGGCGTTCATTAAATAAAATCACCGGGAGTGTGTTATCTACGCTTATTTTACAGCAGGTTTTATACTGGTGGGAAAAAGGTGGTAGAAAGAAATTCTATAAATTCAGAGATAAATGTGATCACGCTCTATATGTCGAGGGCGATTCCTGGTGTGAGGAATTAGGTTTTACTGGAAGAGAGTTTGATACTGCTATAAAAAAAATAGGGTTCAAGTTGGGCAAGACCGATAATGGTATAAAGAAAGAAGAAGCTTTTATTATTTACTATAAGGATGCCCAGGGAGTAACTTGGTATGATATTAATGTTAATTATGCGGAAGAAAGGATAACCCGTAATTACTTAGTAATTAACAAATCCGCAATTACTAAGAAATTAACAAATCCGCAATTAGTTACTAAGACAGAGACTACAGCAAAGAAAGAGCTAGCTAAAGAGGTAAATCCGCCTGCTAAAAATGAATCGCTTAAGAAGGAATTAGAGGAATTAAATTTTAGCGATCAGGAAATTGAGAGGTTATTAGAAGCTTATACTCCGGAGCAAATAAGAAACAAATTAAAGGCTTTAAATAATAGACGGGATATTAGGGTACCGAAGATGTATTTAATGAAAATGTTAAAGACCGATTATCCCTCGAAAAATACGCCGGTTACTAGCGATAGTGGCGGTAATGAAGATGATTCTGATTATTTATATCCGAGATGGAAGCCAAAAAAAGATATATATACTCCTGAGAAAAGAAAATTAGTTAATAAGAAAATTGCAGAAATGGCCAGAGTAGCTTTAGAGGGACTTAGAGGGTACCCGGATAGGTGCCAGGTTGCTTCATCTTGAAAAGGAGGATTTATGAAAAGCCCGAATAAAATTTGATACCAAAAAACATATAAAAAACGGAGTAAATTCTAATAATTGGAATATCCAATTTTTAAAATTTGATACCAAAAAACATATAAAAAACGAAGTAAATTCTAATAGAAGGAGATAAAAAAAATGAAAGAACTTGAAGAAAAAGAAATTGAAGAGCTTGAAGAACTAGGAAGATTAACTATCGATGAGCTTAAAGAAAAAAAGAAAGAACTGGAATTGTATGAGTGTGAAATGTATCGAAAACGTAGAATATTGAAAGTAGCAACAAGAGCGGCCGGAATGATCGATATCTACGAAAGGGGAGGGTTCAGAGGTATGTATAAATATCTTTATGAGATGATGTACCATACCGACGCAGAAGATGAGAGGAGAGACATATAAGACGAGATACCCTTCTAAAAAAAAGAGGATAGGAGTCAATGAAAAAAAAGAGAATAAAGTATACAGAATTAGTTCCAATGATTAATGATATTCTAGGACAGTATGATTATGCCCTTACAGTTAGACAAATATTTTACCGGTTGGTATCAGATCCCTATAATTATATTGATAACACTTACAATGCTTATACGAACCTTGATTCCCATTTAGTCAAGATGAGGGAAGAAGGGGCTATTCCTTATAATCGGATTGTAGATAGGACAAGGAGTGCCTCTGGTGGAGATGATGAGGATAGTGGTAATGAGAATAACTTTATCCATAATCATATAGAAAGTTTAAGAGATATCGGAGCGTGGTATTCAAAGCCGATGTGGGAAACCCAAAAAAATTATATCGAAGTTTGGATAGAAAAAGATGCCTTAATTGGTTCAATTAATGGCGTAACTGCAGAATATAACTTAACTGCTTTCGCTTGTAGGGGGTATGGTTCTTTTTCCAGTATGATGGATGCTGTAAATAGATTTTCAAAATATCCGGATAAAGAAAAAATCATCTTATACTTTGGTGACCATGACCCCACAGGTCTAAATATAACCGAAGTTATCCAAAGGAAACTATATCAATATGGAGGGAATGCCGATGTAAGGAAGATTGCCTTAACTTATGAGCAAGCAAAAGAATTTAATCTAACCCCACTCCCTACCAAAAAAAAAGATTCGAGGACAGATAATTATGTTTATCAATATGGTGATGAATGCTGGGAATTAGACGCCTTACCACCGCCAGAAATACCGAGAATGTTAGAGGAGGAAGTTAAAAAATATATTGATTTTGACGCTTGGGAGGAAAGAAAAAAGGAAATCCAGTCTAGTCAGGATTATATCGATGAGGAAATGGAAAAGGTAATGGAAAAATTTGAAGAGAAGGGAGAGGAATAATTTACAGAGATCGCAAAAATTTCCTCTAACCAATTAACCAATTAGTGAATAGTCGTTAGTTGAACAGATGTGTTTATGCTTAATTCAGGTAGAAATTAAAAAAAAGGATTTTTTGAAATGGCAGAAGAGAGATTAAGCAAACTTCAAAAGTGGATCCTGAATAAATGCTTTGAGCGAGGAGAAAAATATGCTTATGTTGTACGACGCAGACAATTGATAAGAGAATATTGTAAAGAGTTTAAGAGGGGTTGTTATGCAGAAAGTGGCGACCAGGTTGATATTAGTGGCATTCAAGTTAGTATTACTAGGAGCATAAGGACTTTAGCCTTTAAAGAATATTTGTATGTTTATGGAACTAAAGAAAAGCCGGCTATAGATATTACCCACTTTTTTAGCAAGAAGCAAAGGATAGCTTATGGAAATGTAGGAGCTAACATCAAATTCCTTTGTCTTACAGACGGGGGAGTAGTGGAAGTTAAAAAGTTTCTTAATGTTAATAAATGAATACTTAACATTAAGGAAAGGGGAACTAAGGTGGTAATCTTGTATATTTTAGGACTGATGGGTTGGGTTGCTATAATATTCATAATTTTCGGAATTTGCTTTCGTGACTACACTAAAGACGAAAAAGGCAAAAGGTAGAGAATAATACCTACTAGTCATAAGCTACGACTAGTAGTATAAAAACATTTAAATAATTATTTTTAATATTTTCTATATGTTTAAAATTTAAAGAGAGGTGAAAAAAGTTGACCAAAGTAGAATACAGAGAAAAGGTTTTTGAGATATTAGATGAGTTTCTAAGGGACTATGAGAAAATAAGCCTAGAAGAAATAGAAGGAGTAGTTAATAAGATAATGGCAATACCATTTCCAAAAGAAGGGAACCCGTACGTCGGTATGGCTACTAGGGGGTAGGCAAAATTAAACTTTTACGGAAAAAACAGATTTCTGTATTTCCCATAATTGTTTGGGATATTAAACTTTTATCAAGTGAGAAGGAAATTTTATAGCGCAGATCAGGAATACAAGCAATGCAAATATTTGCAATACTTGTATCTTCTAATCTACCTATAAATTATGTAAAGTAAAGTGTTTAAAAAAGGTCTAAAAAGCTAAACAAAAAAATTCTGTTTTTTGGCCCGAAAATTTCGGATTAGAGGGGTATACCGAATTGGCTAGGGACGCTTAACACAAGTCTTATTAAGTTATATTATTTTAAAAAATAAAATACTGTTTAAGTTATAGATTTATAAAGGGTTTCGGGGGATTTATAAAAATATTTTATTAGAGGGGCTTGACTTCCTATAACATAATCTATATAATATAGGAAAATGTTATACAAGGAAGGAGTAAAATTATGCATACAGTAGAGCCTATAAAGAGTAAGTTCAAAATACTGGCTATCAAAAGGAATCTGAAAGAGGAAAAGAATCCCCGGAACTATCTCTTATTTACGATGGGTTGTAATATTGCCCTGAGGATAAGCGATTTACTCTCCACAAAGGTCAAAGATGTTATAGATTCTAAAGGTGATATTAGAACCTATCTGCATATCAAGGAAGGCAAGACCGGCCGGACCGCTAAAATCTACATAAATAATACAGTTAAAGAGGCCTTAACTTATTTCCTTAGTAAATCAAATGGAATAGATCCGGACAGTTATCTATTCAAAAGCGAAAGAAGCAATAAGAAGTTAGACAGGGTCAGGGCTTGGAGTCTGATTCAGAAATGGACTACTGACGTTGACCTGGAATCTGAACGATACGGAACTCATTCCCTAAGGAAGACTTGGGGATATCAGGCCAGGTTGCAGGGTCTATCTATCGAGCAGATATCTGAAAAGTTAGGGCATAAGTCCGTAACGGTTACCCGGCGTTATATAGGGATCAGTCAAGAAGAAATAAATCAGATAGAGAAAGAAGTTGAGATTTAAGGGTAAGTTTTTAACGGAAATAGCGATTTTTCGCTTGTCTTTATACCTATTCGATATTTGAGGGGGCTTAAAAGCGATATTTGGGCGTTTTATTTTAGCGAAATTAAGGAACGTTCCTTAAATCTT
>JABUBN010000356.1_pt1 | contig 13619 bp, 14 predicted proteins | sample 7240341 | NCBI WGS metagenome assembly JABUBN01 (sample SAMN07256345, study PRJNA390944) | subsurface metagenome | isolation source: Methane hydrate marine sediment | place: Pacific Ocean: Eastern North Pacific, ODP site | reverse complement strand
TGCAATAAAGTGGAACACCAGATGTACCAACCTCTGGTGCGGCATCGGGGTTTGTAGGGTCAATTCCATTAAAAGTAAGAGCGTCAACGGCAGCACTGAATCCTGTTTCACCGTTCTCGTATAAATACTTCCATCGTAAATTAGTCTCTTCTGGAGTTCCGTGGCCTGAAAATAACCTCATAGTCCATAATTTTCCACGATACATGGTAGGATAAACCCCTCTTGTATAAGGTTCTTGACCGGGAAAGTTTACAGTTTCTAAATAATCTCCTTTTACATCTAATGGGGTATATAGCTTTTTTATCGGAATCTCAGAATCGGTTACGAATTTGGCATCGCGTTCTTTTGATTCTTTTAACTTTTCTTCCCATTTCTCTTTTTCTATTTTAATTTTTTCTAAATAATCTTTATCAAACATAGTAAAAATCACAATTTATTTGGCTACTTAATGGTAAATTTTCATTCAATTTAAAATAAATTTTTGGACCTAAAAAATTTTGATTTTTAATGTATTGAAGATTTAAAAGTAATAGTTATGGAAAGAATTCACACAAAAAATAAATGGTCAATCAATATATTTACTCCTATACCGATTAGAATAACCCCACCAATCAATTCGACTTTATTCCCGAAAAATTTACCAACTTTATTTCCAATAAGGACTCCGAGGACGGAAAAACCAAAGGCTACAGTTCCAATTAATATTATTGGAACTAAAATAGAGACGCTCAAAAGGGCAAAGCTTAATCCTATAGCCAACGCGTCAATGCTCGTTGCAATGCCCAATAATATTAAAACGAAAAATTTGAGGGGGTTGATTTTTTTATCCTCGTCTAAGTCAGTTTTTCTAGATTCGTAAATCATTTTAGTTCCAATTACTAAAAGTAGAGTGAACGCAATCCAATGATCAATATTCGATATTAAATGGGCGATATACATTCCTCCAAGCCAACCTAAAAATGTAAAAAATCCTTGGAAAAAACCCGTGGACGAAGCAATTTTTAAAGCGTGTTTAAATTTAACATCTTTAATAATAATTCCACTAGAGATTGAAACTGCAAACGCATCCATTGCCAATGCAATTGCGATTAAAACTAATAAAATAAAATCCATAATTTAATTTAGAGTAAAATTTTTTTTAATCTACTTTATGAGCAAAATAGTAAATTAAATTCTTTTAATGAACTCTATCTAATCAGAATAGAATAAGGATTTTGTGAGGAATAAATGACTTTTCAAAATAATAATAAGAATAAAATTAGCCAAGAACTAGATTTGGGAAAGAAGTCTGTTGTAATTAAAGTTTTTAACCTTGTTAAGAGATTTGAGGATCTTATCGCTGTAAACGATGTTTCTTTTGAAATTTTTGAAGGAGAAATCGTAGGGATTCTTGGTCCTAATGGTGCTGGTAAAACTACCACTATTCGATTATTAACTGGTATTTTTAAATTAGAAGACAAGGCAAGCATTGAAATTTTTAACGAGGATATAACAAAAAATCTAAGTAAATATAAAAAAAACTTTGGAATCGTTCCAGAAGTTAGTAATGCTTTTTCGGATTTTACTGTATGGCAAAACCTTAAGTTTTCAGGCGGTATATATGGTTTTCCAAAGGAAAAGATTGAAAAGCGCTCAAAAGAACTACTAGAACAATTTGGTTTAATCGATAAAATGCATTCTAAAACAAAAGCACTATCAAAAGGGCTTAAGCAGCGTCTTAATTTTTGTTTAGCGTTACTTCACGAGCCATCTATTCTAATTCTTGACGAACCTACAAGTGGTTTAGATCCAATTTCCGTTAAATTAATGAGAAACCGTATTCTTCAATTGAAAAAGGAAGGTAAAACAATCTTAATTACTACTCACGACATGCAAGAAGCACAAACCATTTGCGATAGAATTTTAATCATGAATAGAGGAAAGATCATTGCTGATGAAAGTCCTGATAATATTCGCGAAAGATTTAAATCTACATCTACGATCCTATTTAAAATTGATGGAATTTTATCTAACGATCAAAAAACCTCCTTGATGGATACATTTGATAGCATTAAGGAAAAAAACGAATATTACTCTATATCTAGCTACGACGTTTTAAAAGATATATCTAAGTTATATGATTATTCTAAAGAAAATAACTTAGAGATTTCTGATTTTAAAGTGAAAGAAACATCGTTAGAAGAAGTGTTTATCCATCTAATAAAAGAAGATTCAATTTCTATGGGAGGATTAGAAAAATGATAAACGATAGTCTAAATAGAATTTGGATATTAAGTAAGAAAAACATCTCGCTCTACATAAAAAGAGGTCCCGTTTTAATTTTTGGCTTGTTATTTCCTTTCTTCATGACGCTTTCTTGGGCTATTGGTAGAGCCATCCCTATAAATCACGTATTTATTGGAATTGTATCTATGACTTCTTTTTTCACAGCAACAGCAATTAGTCCCGTTGTTTTACCAATTGAAACTCGTGAAAAATCGTTAGAAAGAATTTTAGTCTCTCCGATTTCATTAAACGAAATTTTATTAGGGATAGTCATCGCTTCGACTCTATACACGCTAATAATTACATCAATAATAACCATTATCTTTATCCTATTGTTTTCAATTGTGTTTAATTCAATTGCAACGATCTTTTTAATGTTTTTAGGGATTGGTTTAATGTCAATCTTAGGATCGCTATTGGGGGTATTAGTTGCAGCATATCCTACAGATATGACTTCTAATGTGATGATTATTATGAATCTTATTAAGTTTCCTATACTATTTGTGAGCGGCATTTTTATTCCTCTTCATGGTTTGCCCCCTTATTTATTATTTTTATCCTTTATTTCACCAATAACCTTTCTAACGGACTTATTAAGATTTTGCGTAGACGGAAGCAATTTCTTTGCGTATCAATTTGATATCGTCTTGTTAACCATGTGGGTTGTTGTATTATTTATTGCAGGTTATATGTTACATAAAATAACCATGCCTAAGAGGTTGGCAGAAACGGGAAAAACAAAGAAAAAAATGAGAATGATGAAAAAAAATATAGAAGCATCAAAGGTGTTGTAATTATGGCAGATTTTTTAAAAAATTTAGAATTTTTATTAGGAAAGCCGGCTTTAAAGAGAATCGTTAAATCAAAAAAGAAGTTTAACATAGTTCGCATTTGTTTAGAAAAAGGACTGGAAATAGAACCCCACCCAGAACCTTACGCTGTTTTCTTTCTAGTTTTGGATGGTTCGGGAATATTTACAAACAAGGCAGGAGAATTTAAACTGAAAAAGAATGATTTTATCTTTATAGAAGCTGATGAAATAAGAGGCATAAAATGTCTTGAAAACTTAGTCGTTTTAGGAGTCCAAGACGGACACTAAAACACCTTTTTTTTTAATCATTGAAATTAGTAATAATAAACCTCAATATGAAGTAAACATATATAGTTAAAAAAACAAAATTATTATATATGCATAAGGAAGAAATCGAGCTTTTTCTAAAACGAGCTAGAAATTTTTTGGATGGAGCTAAAGAGAGATTTCAGAAAGAAGATTGGGATTTAACTTGTTTCATGGCAGAGCAATCTGTTCAACTTTTTATAAAAGCTATAATTCTAGAAAAAGGTGGTGAAGTTCCCAAAACACATTCAATCAGGAAGTTATTTGGATTATTGTATCAATTGACTAAAGATAAGGTATTCAAATACGATAGAAAAGCCTTAATATTTCTCGAAAGTGCATATTTAAACTCTAGATATTTTAGCTTTGTTTATGAGAAAGAAGATGCTAAAGAAGCTTTAAAAATTGCAGTAGAGGTAAAAGAACTTGTCGAATATGTTAGAGATGATGATAAGAACGAATGATATGATTAAAAATAACAAAAAATATTTAAAAAAAATTGAAAGCAGTATAAAGACTATATTAAATGATTCTCAAATTTATTTATTTGGGAGTATACTTAAAGGAGATCTAGTTGCTGGGAGTGATATAGATATATTGATAATTGCAGATGTCCCTAAAAAGCACTTGAAACGAGCAGAATTAATCGCAGAAATTGAAGAAAATGCCGGATTACCGCTTAGTCACCCGTTTGAATTTCATTTATTAACTCAAGAAGAACTAAATACTTGGATTAGAATTTATAAGTTTAGGTTTGAGAAAATATCATCATATTTAGAAAATTAGAAAATAATCTATAGAAAATGTTAAGCTTTTAGCTTTATGTCATTTTAAATGTTTTATTCTCTAGAAATATAGTATCTAAATTTATCGTCATCAATCTGCCACGCTTCAAAAAAATCAAATACCTTCTTAGTATCCCATAGATTTTCTATATTTTCAATACCATTATAAAGATCTGTTAAAAGAGTTTTATCACAAGGATATTGTCTATGCGAAGGATATATCTCAACAATTCCTTGAATTTTGCATAGCTTTATCAATTTTGAAAGAGTATCAAGAACTTGGGGGAATTTATCTAGTCTAGGTAGGAATTGATCCCCATAATAAGCTACATCACTAGTAAAAAGTTCGCCTTTAGATGTTAAAAGGCAAATAGATCCCGGAGAATGTCCTGGACAATGGAGAACTTTTACATCTATTTCACCTAAGGTAAAAAGGTCTCCATCTTTTAAAGTTTTAATTACTTTTGCGGGAGGAATTAAAAAATTTTGTTCTTCATATATCTTTACAATATCATTAGGAGAATCTTTAAAGTAAGATACATTATAATGCTTAGAAATCATTTTTGCTTCATTTTCATGAACATAAACTTCTCCAAATTCTTCATTACCCAAAATATGGTCCCAATGAGTATGTGTATTTATAACTATTAATTTTCTGTTCTGGATCAAACTCTCTACTAAAGGTTTTAAGGGAAAAAGACCACACCCTGTATCAACTAAAAGGGCAGAATGAGACCCTAAAATCAAGTACATATTCAAAGGATCATTTGTATAAACGGGATGGACAATAGAGATGTTTTCTTTAATTACATATAAATGCTCTTTATGTTTAGAAACTTTAAAATGCTGTTGTTCACTACTCATACTTTAATTAATGATTAATTAGTTTTAATAATAATTAAAAAATATCATAATAATCATGGCAGACTATAAATTCTGGCTGACTAAAATCGAAGATGGAATCTTTTGGCTCTATCTTAATAACCCGGATAAAAAAAACGCATTTGATATTAAGGTCGTTAATGAATTGGACCAAATATTAGAAGAAGAAATAAAGCAAAATTTAAACATAATTCGCGTATTAGTATGCACTACTTCTATGGACGATATTTTTACCGTAGGGCTTGATATCAAATGGCTCGTAAATCTGGACGAATCTAAAGCAAAAGATATGACAAGGAAGTTACAGAAAATTTTTGGTAAGTTTGAAAGCATTTCAATCCCCGTTATAATGGCTATAAAAGGTTTGAATCTTACGGCGGGATTTGAACTTATGCTGTGTGCAGATATTATCATTGCTGCCGATAACGCAAGATTTGGGCAAGTTGAGACAAAATGGGGTATGACGCCTGCTGCAGGAGCAACTCAAAGATTAATTCGTTTAGTAGGGCCTTTAAAAGCAAGAGATATTATATACACTTCAAGGATCATCGACGCCCAAGAAGCTTTGAAAATGGGTTTGGTTAATGAAGTTGTCCCGTTGATGGAGCTTGAGAATCGAGTCAAAGAAATGGCAAGAATGATGGTACAAAATTCAGGTAGAGCAATTGCACTTTGTAAGCGATTGATTCAAAAGGGAATATATAATAACGAACTGGGGTTTCAAATGGAAGGAGAAGCCTTTCACGAGCTTTTTACTTCTGGAGAACCTAAAGAAAAATTAAAGGCCTTCTTAGAAAAAAAATAAAGAAGACTATTATATCATTTGATCTACTAAATTTAATTAGAATTACTTACTAAAATATATAATCGTTTAAGATAGTATAATTTAAAGTAATGAAATACGAAATAAATAAAGAGTAGAGGATTTATATGGATTTTTCGTTAACTGAAAAGCAAAAAATGATCAAAAAAATAACTCGTGAATTTGCGGAAGAATATATTGCTCCAGTGGCACAAGAGAGCGATCAAAAATCTGAATTGGACCCAACTGTTTTAGAGAAGATGAAAGAATTAAAATACTTCGGTTCTTGTATTCCAGAAGAGTATGGAGGTGCTGGATTGCATAACGATACTATAAGTTTTGCGATTTTAACTGAAGAGATAGGACGAGTAGATGCGTCTTGGGCCATAACTACGGGAGTTCACGCAAGCGTGTGTGCTTATCCTATTTATAGGTTTGGAACTGAAGAACAAAAGCAAATTTTTCTAATTGACCTTGCGAAAGGTAATAAGATAGGCGCTTTCTGTTTAACTGAAGCGAACGCGGGCTCTGACGCTGGAGGCGTTCAATTAACCGCAGAGAAAGATGGAGATGAATACATACTAAATGGTAGCAAAATTTTCGCAACGAATGGTGGGATATCAAAAACGCTCTTAGTAGTTGCTAAAACAGGCGAAAAAGATAAAAGAAAACAATTAACTATTTTTATAGTAGATACCGACACACCTGGCTATTCAGTAGGTGTGAAAGAAGATAAATTAGGTGTTCGAGCATCTAATACTTCAGAGTTAGTATTTCAAGACGTTAGAGTTCCCGAAGTAAATATATTAGGCGGACTTGGAAATGGCTTTAGGATTGGCCTTCAAATCTTAGATTACGGTAGAATTAGTATAGCTTCTCAATGCGTAGGGCTAGGTCAAGCGTGTTTAGAAGCAGCCGTTAAATACGCCAACGAGCGGGAACAATTTGGACAAAAAATATCGCGTTTTCAAGGAATTCAATGGAAAATTGCTGATATGACAACTGCTATAGAATCAGCCCGGTTATTAACTTATAGAGCTGCGTGGATGTGCGATCAAGGAATGGATTATGGATTGTCTGGGTCTATGGCTAAGCTTGTAGCTTCTGAAGCTGCGATGATGGCAGCTCACCAAGCGGTTCAAATCCACGGCGGTTATGGTTTAATGAAAGCGTATGCTGTTGAGAGATACTTTCGGGATGCAAAGATGGGAGAAATCTATGAGGGTACATCTGAGATACAAAGATTGGTTATCGCTAATCATATGCTAAGGAAAAAATAATTAATTTTTTCAATTTTCTAATTTTTTTAGATTTATTTCAATAAGCTTAAAAAAATCTATAACTTTGATGAATTTAATAAGATTTTATAATGGCTTTTAATAATTTGATATAACATAATGACGATTTAATTCTATCTAACTACATTAAAAAAGGGATATTTGAAACCATGAAAATCTTTGTTTGTATTAAGCAAGTACCGGGTATTTCTGAGGTTAAAATAGACCCAAAAACCAATACATTAGTAAGAGAAGGAATACCTTCAATAATAAATCCGCACGACAAGCATGCGATCGAATTAGGGCTTTCAATTAAGGAAGGCTACGGTGGTGAAGTAATCGCAATAAGCATGGGACCTCCCCAGACGGAGCAAGCTTTACGAGAAGTATTATCAATGGGCGTCGATAAAGCGTACCTTTTAACTGATAGAGCTTTTGCTGGGGCAGATACGTTAGCTACATCGCACACGCTAGCCTTGGCGATTAAAAAAATATTGAGAGAAGTAGATAAAGGCGAAAAATACATTGTGATCTGTGGAACTCAAGCAATTGATGGAGACACTGCTCAAGTAGGACCAGAATTGGCAGAAGAGTTAGGAATCCCTCAAATAACATATGTATTAAAGTTTCAGTTAAAAAGCGAAGATCTTGTTGTTGTAGAGCGGGTGTTTAGAACTGAAGAGGTAGTTGTTATTGAAACAAAGTTACCAGTATTAATTTCTGTATTAAAAAATATAAATAAGCCGCGAACTCCAAGTATGGGAGGAATTGTAAAAGCGTATCAGGAAAAGGAAGTTCATTTTTTAAATTCTGAAGATTTAGGCGCTAATAAAGCAGATGTAGGATTAAACGGGTCGATGACGGAAGTTTGGAAAATATTTATTCCGCAAAGAAAAGGAGATCATCTCATATTGGATGGCACTATAGAAGAAATGGTTTCTGAATTAGTTAACAATCTAAAAGACGATAAAGTTTTGTGAAAGGAGGTTTGAGGATGAGTATTATTGTAGATACTGATTTATGTGAAGGCTGTGGTGCCTGTTTAACTTCATGTCCTTATGGAGGCGTTGAAATTATCGATGACATTGCTGTTTTTATTGAAGACTGTAATTTATGTGGGGCGTGTATAGAACCATGCCCTGTAGATGCCATTACAATAGTACGGGCAGAACGAATCAAAGAGTTGGATAAAACACAGTATAAAGGAGTTTGGATAATAGCAGAACATTATAAAAACGAAATTCATAAAGTTGCGTTTCAGCTCTTGGGGAAGGGGCGAGAATTATCAAACATATTAAATGTGAATTTAACTCTTGTCATATTAGGAGATAAATTTGACGGTAAATTGGAAGAGATTGGTGAATACGGTGCGGACGAAGTTATATATGTTAAATCTACTATATTAAAAGACTATTATTCGGACTTGTATGTAAACACATTAACCGATTTAATTACCGAATATAAGCCGGAGATTATATTAATCGGGGCTACTCCAACAGGAAGAGATTTTGCTCCACGAGTTGCCAAGCGATTAAGTGCCGGATTGACAGCAGATTGTACTGGGTTAGATATCGAAGAGGAAACGGGTAATTTGATGCAAACCAGACCTACATTTGGGGGAAATATCATGGCAACCATCCGTACGCCTTCGAGCAGGCCACAAATGGCAACTGTGAGACCTGGTACTTTTAAAGCAGATAAAACCGATAAAAAAAAAGTAAGAATTATTAAAATCGAAAAAGAATTTAAAGAAAAAGATACAGTAACTAAAATCATAAAGATCATAAAAAGACAAAAGGAGAAAGTCAATCTAGAAGACGCCGAAATAATTGTTACTGGAGGGAGAGGCGTTGGTTCAATGGAAGGTTTTAAAATTATTGAGGAATTGGCTAATGTCTTAGGTGCAGAACTGGGAGGTTCAAGAGTTCCAATAGAACTAAATTGGCTAGGCGAAGATAGACAAGTTGGGCAAACCGGGAAAACAGTATCTCCAAAACTCTATATCGCATGCGGGATTTCGGGAGCGATCCAACATTTAGTTGGCATGCAAAATTCAGAAATTATCGTTGCAATTAACAAAGATCCACTTGCTCCAATTTTTCAAGTAGCTCACTATGGAATCGTTGGCGATTTGCATAAAGTTGTACCTGCTTTGATTGAAGAACTTAAAAAAACTAAGTCTGAGTAAAATTATAAAAAATTAAAAATAAAAATAAAATATTTTCGTTTTTAGACTTTATCTAGACGGCCACCGTTTATTCCTATGACCTCTCCATTCATAAACCACGCAGCATCGCTGCATAAGAATAAGATTACTTGAGAAACATATTTCGCTTCCCCTATTCCTAAAGGAATTCTTCCTGAATAGTATTTTCTCCATTTTCCTTCTTGTTTACTTAATAATTCACCAAGAATCGGAGTTTCGATAAGTGTAGGCATAATTGCATGAGATTTTATATTGTATCGAATTAATTCTAATCCTGCAGTTTTAACCATTCCAATCATCCCCGATTTGGCTGCAGCATAATTCAATTGACCAATATTTCCCTCAGCAGCTTGACTACTAATCGAAATTACTCGCCTATCAGGATAATCAGCGATCTTTTCTTTTGGATTTTCCTTGCAATAAGCAATCCATCGCTTAGCACACGCTTGTAAAGTCAAGTAAAACCCTTTAAGGTGCGTATTTATCACATCGTCCCAAGATTCTTCTGATAATTTATGTATCATTCCATCTTTTAAAATACCGGCAGAATGAATTAGAAAATCAACCGTTTCATATTTTTCAAACGCTTGATTAACTCCAGCTTCGACCGAGTCAGATTTTCGTACATCTCCCTCAATAAATAGGACCTCTCCGCTTGCGTCTTTAATTTCTTTCTCAACACGCAACCCATTTTCTTTATCAAAATCAAAAATGACCACTTTTGCTCCTTCAGCTGCGAAATCCTTAGCGGCTCTTTCTGCCAGACCTGAAGCTCCACCCGTGAGAAAGGCTACTTTACCATCAAATTTTCCCATTTTATTCGACCTCGAGTTTTAGTTTTTTTATACTTTTTGTTATTAAATTTACTGTTCAATATATATTTTGAAGAATAATAAGAATTTAAAATTTTTATTATTAAAGATAGTACATTTAGATCTAGATTACTAGCTATAATTATATCGCTGACTTTTGTTTTGACTTGTACTATATTTTAGATCGATGAATATAATAATTTTTTTGCTACTATTTTCTTTTCAATTACGATTAAAATGGAATTACAAGGCGTAAGAAAAAAAAGATTAAGTAATGGAATGTGAATATATTTAGCGGGAAAAACTCATTCGTGGAGGAATAAATTATGGGCTAAAATAGAAACATTCCACTACAAATAGAAAATCGAAATTTTCTATCATAATAAAGATCATTCAGATATAAAAATATTTCGAAAAATTCGCTAATTTTACAAACGCTCTATTTGAATATTCAATAAAATTACATGTTATAAGTTGGTTTGAAATAATTTCTCTATTATTTTAACTATATAATCTTAGAATTAAATATAATTGCTAAGATAACTCATAGTTTTAATTAAAAAAAATTATTTTTCTCTAATTCCATGGGACAAAAATCAATTTATTTCAAAAATATTATCCAAATTAGTGTACAAAATTTTTGATCGCTAAGAATAAAATTGTAAAATGTACGATTTTATTAAGAACTTAATAAGGAAAAAGTCGTCATAAAATGTGAGATTAATACATCGTACTCAAATACTAATTTGTTTAACTTTTTATTTGTTCTTTATTTGATTTTTAACCATATCTTTTAACTTACAAATAGAAATAAGAGGGGGAAAATGTTCCCATTATCGTAAATAACGAATAATTTAATTAAATTTAAGAGCCTAATTAAAATTATTAAAGATAGTAAATCTCTTAATTTTTGATGAAATTTAATCATGGAAATTGAAAGGTATAATTTATTGAACGTAGGGGTGGGTGGTCAAGGTGTGATTCGAGCAGTGCAAATTCTTTCATATGCGGCTTTATTGGAAGACTATAGGGTTAGGACTGCAGAAACGCATGGTATGGCCCAAAGAGGTGGTTCAGTTGCGTCGTATCTTCGATTTGGTAGTGAGGTGGAAGGACCACTTGTTCCACGAGGGAAAACGGACGCTATTTTGGCTTTTGAAGCAAGTGAGGCGGTTAGGATTTTTAATTATGCTGGACCAAAAACTGTCTTTTTAATAAATGAGAATATCATTATCCCTCCTATGATTCATCAAATGGGTATGGAATATCCAGATATAAAACAAATAAGCGAATTTTTGAAGAATATTTCTCAAAACATATATTTTATAAATGCTGACGAGATAGCAATGAATTTGGGGAATCCTCGAACTATGAATGTTGTAATGCTAGGCGTTCTATTAGGTTCAGAAGCTATTCCCCTTAAAAGGGAGTCTCTTGTACAAGCTATTTTGAGCTATCTCCCAATAAAAGTACACGATGTAAATAAAAAAGCATTTGAAATTGGAATTGAAAAAGGAAAAAACATACGGAGGGATTTTAATGAGTAAACCATACTATGCAGAAGACAATCCCGGAAAAAAAATCGTTATGTTAGGTAATGAAGCAATTGCTCGCGGAATTTTGGAAGCAGGCGTTGTCATTGGTGCGGGATATCCCGGCACTCCATCGTCCGAGATATTGCCAACCTTAGCTGAAATGCAAAAATATTTTCCACATCTCAAATTAGAATGGAGTATTAACGAAAAAGTAGGTTTTGAAGTAGCATACGGCGGATCTATGTCAAATGTACGCTCAGTTGCGGTAATGAAGCATGTTGGGTTAAATGTCGCGTCAGATGCGTTCATGACGGCTTGCTATGCTGGAGCTCGAGGTGGAATGGTTGTAATCTCGGCAGATGATCCTAATTGCTATTCTTCTCAAAATGAACAAGATAATCGATATTTTGGGCTTCACGCTTTAGTACCGGTGTTTGAGCCTGCGACACCACAAGAAGCAAAAGATATGATAAAATACGCTTTTGATTTTTCGGAAGAATATCACTCTTTAGTATTATTTCGGACTACAACCAGGTTGAACCACGGGAGAGGAGACGTTATTCTTGGGGAAGTTAAAGAAATTAATCGTGATTACGGTTTTGATTGGGATCGTTCCAGATGGGTTTGTTTGCCATCACACTCACGAGTTTTGCGTGTTAGATTGTTAGAAAGGTTAGAGGACATCTCTGAATTTGCAGATGAATTTCCTTTTAACTCGTTAAAATTATCAAAAGATAAAATTAACGGTGTTAGATATGGATTTGTTGCTGCTGGCATACCATACTCTCAATTGCTAGATGCTCTTAACTTTTTCGGTATTACTAATAAAGTATCAATTTTAAAACTCGGGTTAGTTTATCCTCCACCTAAAAAACTAATCAAAAAATTATTCGATTCTACGGATGAAATTGTAGTTGTTGAGGAGCTAGAGCCATTTATTGAAAATATCTTAAAGCAACTAGCATTCGAAGAAGGCATCTCAAAAGAACTCAAAATTCATGGTAAAGACTTATTTCCTCAAAATGGTGAATTCCCTGCAGAAATTTATTTAGAAAATGTTGCTAGTTTGGTTGGATTGCCCTACGAAAAAGTACCTGTTCCAGAAAATATGATGATTATACCTCCAAGGCTTCCTATTTTATGTCCTGGATGTGGTCATAGAGCAACTTTTTACGCAATTAAACAAGTAGAAAAGAAGATGAAAACTAAGTTCGTTAATTCTTCGGATATTGGTTGTTACACGCTCGCAGTGTACAAGCCCCTTGAAGGAATAGACACTGAAGTTTGTATGGGGGGCTCTATTGGTTTAGCAAACGGAATTGCTAAATTACAACCGGAGAAAAACCCCGTGTTAGCAATATTAGGCGATTCCACATTCTTCCATTCTGGTATACCCGCTTTAATAAACGCTGTTTATAACAAAAATAACATTTTAGTTGTAATTTTAGATAATAGGTCGACTAGTATGACGGGATTTCAAGACAATCCGGGTACAGGTATTACGATCACAAAAGAACAGGGAATTCGCGTAGTTATAGAAGATCTCGTAAAGGGATGTGGCGTATCTCCGGATAAGATTTGGGTAGAAGATTCCAACAATCTAAATAAAACTATAGAAAAGCTAGAAATAGCTGTTAAGGCTGAAGGTGTTCGAGTTTTCATCTCTAGACACTTATGTTCTTTAGTAGAAGCTAATCAACTTCGGGTACAACATATAAAACCACCCATAGTAAAAGTAGATCAAGACAAATGCGTTGAGTGTCTTATATGTGTTAATAAATTTGGATGTTCTGCGCTAAATTTTGATGATAGTGAAAAAGTAATAATCGATCAAGATACTTGTAGGGGGTGCAAAGTATGTATCGATGTTTGCCCTCAAAATGCAATTTATGAGGAGATTGAATCTTAAATGCATAATTTTTTTTTTCCTAAAAGTAT
>JABUBN010000354.1_pt1 | contig 13640 bp, 12 predicted proteins | sample 7240341 | NCBI WGS metagenome assembly JABUBN01 (sample SAMN07256345, study PRJNA390944) | subsurface metagenome | isolation source: Methane hydrate marine sediment | place: Pacific Ocean: Eastern North Pacific, ODP site | reverse complement strand
TCCTTTATTGGTGTTCCAGTAATATCAGTACCAATATAGTTTAGCAAAACCACATTCATGTAAACATCTCCTGGAGGGCAACTGGCAATACCAACTCCCTCAGCGTAATTCCCCAATATAAGATTTCGCTCGACAAGATTGTCATATGCAAAACCTACATATTCTGGTGTGACTATTATATACACACCTGCCCAAAACATCATCGTATTCGTACCATTACCCTGATCAACAGTTCCTGTTTGATCTGTTCCAATAAAGTTACAGTAAATGTGGTTTGTAAATGTACCATCCGCAACACCTTGAATACGGATTCCATCCTGTTCAAAATTGTTTATCACTAATCCTTGAATTGTGTTAAAAGGTGATACAATCCAGATTCCATGTGATGCACCGGCATTTATGCCATTAATTATAATCATAAGATTTGCTGTTGATGGAGGATTACTTCCAGGAGCAGAACCCGGTTGCGTTAATCCATCAATCAATACACCAGCTTGATCCCAGAGCACTGGAAGCTGGGAATCAGGAAAAATAGTATAGGGACCAGTACCCGGGATATTAAAGTCTATAGTATCGGGAATCCCGGGGGTAGTAAGGTTGGCTGAATTCATTGCCCATCTGAGACTCCCTGGGTTATTGTCGTCAGGCGCTGTTCTTATCACTGTATAGGTAGCACCATTTAAAACACCAGAACCCAGAACCAGAAAAATACACAGGCAGCATATTAAAAAAGGAAGAACTTTCCTTTTTTTCTCTTTTGTTTTGTTCAGATGCCCCTGAGTGTCTTTACATAACCTTTGAGATCTTTTCATTATCCACCTCCTTCATTTTCAAATATAATTAATCTCAATATTATTATATATAATAAATAATTAAATGTCAACTACTCTTTGTATTATATACTTCACCTAATTAAACAGAGATACAGACTTTATTCTTACCCTCTCTTTTGGCTTGATATAGAACCTGATCCGCTCTTTTAACTAATTCCTCCGCAGAAAAACCCGATTGAAAAACTGCCACTCCAACACTTATAGTCAACCTAACTTTTAACTTATCTTTTTTCGGCGCAAACTTGTAATCCTCAATCGCCGCTCTCATCCTCTCAGCTACTTTCTGTGCCTCAGTTAAGTCTGTTTCAGGTAACAGAACAGTAAACTCTTCACCACCGTACCTGCTGACCATATCTACCTGCCGGATATCCTGTTTCAGGATGTCTGCAACCTTCTTTAATGCCTTATCACCTTCAAGATGACCATAAGCATCATTATACTTTTTAAAGGTATCTATATCAAGCATAATCAGAGATAAAGGACGTGAGTACCGTTCTGCCCTTTTGAGTTCTACATTCAACCTGTTATAAAAGTAGCGATGATTAAACACTTCAGTAACGCCATCAATAATTGCCAGACGGGATGACTCTTCAAACAACTGGATATTCTCAATAGCTACACCTACTGTATTACCTATAGAGGTAAGCAATTGAATTTCTTCTGGATTAAATTGACGACTCTTATGATTAACAATACCCATTATTCCTAAAACCTTGTCCTTAGACTTCAAGGGAACACCAATAAAGGAACGAATGCCTTCTTTTTTAAAAACGGCTTCTAAACCTGTAGATTCTTCTGAAATATCCAGACTTACCATCACCTTTCCTGTATGGACTATTTTGCCGACAAAAGTCTTTTTGTCTAATTTTACATTCTTCACCTTTTGTATAAATTCCTCAGATAATCCTCGAGCAGTAGTAAGGGATAGTTTTCTTGTATGTTTATCTAAAAGCAATACACCGCCACTCTTTATCCTTAGTACTTCTAAAACCTTACCCAGAACATTATTCAAAATTTTCTGCAAATCAAGTGATTGGCTAATAACTCTGGCAATGGTATTGAGAACAGAAAGTTCTTCAGCTCTTTTCTGACTCTCCTCTTTTTGTCTTTTTAACTCCTCAGTAGCCATTATTATCAAACCGACAGCAAAAATTACAGAGAAAACAACTCCTAAACTAAAACCAATAGGAGCAAACCAGGTTACTGGCCGAAGAAATGGATAGTCTAGATTATGAATTCCGTTTAAGAGAAACCCAAAGAATATCAGCCACTGAGCCAGTTTTCTCCTTTCTTTAGTAAACTTAAGGAAATAAAAAGCACAGACTATAAAACCCATGCCATTAAAAAATGACGCTGGTACAACTGCTATGTACCACTCTTTAATCACAAATACCCCGAGAAAGGAAGTTATTACTGCACCAAGGCCTACTGCGGCAATGCTTAAGTGCCAGATTTTTGAAACCCGGTGGCGCATATAACCAATACTTTCTAAAAAGGCTAAGGCGGTAAATACATAGACTGAATGGCGGATAAACCAGAGTGGTTCATAATTGGTTTGCAGAATAATTAGTTCCACTGCCGCATGAAGTCCGAAGAATAACCAGCCCATTGCCCACCAGAAGACAACTCTCTGCCTAGTCTCCATGGCTCTAAGGAAAAGGATTAAGGTTACTGCTATCTTAAAACCACAGTCAATAGAGATTGCTGGAACTATCCACATTATCCTGTTTTCTCCGAATGTTTACCAGAAACTAAAAGATAATTCATCAAGCTTTACCTCCCACCAAATCCATCCATCCCCCTTTTCTATCAATACTACCAACTGCTGTATTTCATCAAAAAAAACAGTTTCTGCAAAACTAACCTATATGGTTAACCCTTATACCATTTTATCCAACTAAGCTGTTATGTCAATACTTTTTGGTACGCACGGGTATACTATCAAGGACTTTCCCAACCTTCAAGTAAAGCCATCATCCACCAAACAGCACGTCCTTTCTGCTCACAACTTTCATAAGTGGTATGACCCGCCTCACTCCCATGGAACTGAGAATGTTCCACAGGAACAGTATGACCGCTATAATCATAAGTGGCTTGGTCCCACTCTTCAGTATTTGAATTATACCACCAGGCATCTAAATCAGCAAAGTCAAATAAAACTTTTTCATTTTCACTACAATATTCACGTATCTGTTCATTCCGCAGATAACGGTTATAACCCTCAGCACCTGTTCCCTGGGCATTACAGGTCATATAAATGAACACTACATCTGGATATTCTGTTTCAAGTACAGTCATGGAATCAAGATAGGCTTGCACTTCTTCCTCAGAATAGCTGTTCAACTGGCAACACCATGACCACATGGAAACATTGATATTAGAATTATTATTAAGTACATCTCGCGTGTAATTCATGCCTTCTGCAGTCCGCCAGTATAAATCAGGGGTTATATAGGTTACGCTTTCCTGCCCATCGAATATACAAAAAGCACCTGATTCATCTGGTAAGTAACCACTACCAATGGCAACATTATAAGCAGAATTTGAACTCTCGATTCTATTAAGACCCGTTGTCAACTGGCCACCGTGCGATGTATGTGCATAGTGTAATTTTCTGTTTGTCTGTACAGAATCGATCCATTCCAAAGGGATTTGAGAAAGTTCTGTACAGGTATGGTTAATTGAAAAACCATGCTCTGTAATATGTGCATTACCATTGCCATCATCCTGTGTACATGCAGTCGTTGTGAAAAGTATTATTAAAAGACTGACTGTTAATAATGTAAATATTTTATGCTTCATGATACCTCCTATAAAAATGATAAATACCTAAACCCAGCCCATCTGCAATGGGCTTGGGTAAACACCTAAAGACAAATAAATACCTAAACCCCGTTAGATGTTCTTGTCCCGTTAGTTGACTGTTATCTAATGGGATACTATCTAAACGGGGTAAATACCTAAAATAATAATGACAAATTTCTATTCTTCGGCCTCGGTAATCATTTTTTTAATCTGGTCTGCTTCAGGATGTTTTGGATAGACTTCAAGCGCATGCTTAAAATAAGGTACTGCCTTCTTCTTCTCGCCAGAGTAGTAGTACGTTGCCCCAAGATTTACTAAAGCATTCATATAATCAGGGTTAATTTCGAGTGCTGCTTCAAAACTGGCAATCTCTTTTTTCTTCCACTCAGGATCGCCAGTCTGGTTGAATTTTGATCGATAAGCCATACCGAGTAAATTATTGCCTACTGCTGACTTCGGCTCCAGTTTTAAACCCTGTTGATAATATTCAATCGATTTATCGATTTCACCTTTTTCAATCAATTGAGCGCCTTTGTTAAAATAATCCTGTGCGCTCTTTTTCTGACTACATGAAATAAGAATCAGAGCCAGAAGTGCCAATAATATCTTTCTCATAATACCTCCTATAATAAATCAAATGCCTAAACCCAGCCCATCTGCAATGGGCTTGGGTAAATACCTAAAAATAAACAAATACCTAAATACCTAAAGACCTAAAGACAAATAAATGCCTAAATGCCCAAAATACCTAAATGCTTAAACACCTAAATGCCTAAATAAAGACAAGGATCAAGACAACGAAACCGTATCGCATTTCGCAATCGAGAACCGATTTACCAATCCTTTTGTCGTACAACGATGCCGTAAAACCATACGGGCCCTGTGAAATAATTAATAAGGACTTGTGATTGAACAAGAATATAGGTTCAACAACAAAATTAATACGGTCGAACATATAATTTCTTGTATTTCACGGGGCGGGCCGCCATGCCGTAGAACAAACAACCATTTAAGTAAGTTTATTCACCTACGCTGTTATGTCAAGCATACATAACGCATCTATTGTTTAGATATCTAAAGAAACACCTATGGCTGAAATGGTGGTATTACTTCTTCTTTTGTCACAGTTTCCTTCCAGGTCTCCCTCTTATACCAGAAATAAGCCAGGACCGATGCTATTATATTACTCATAGCCATACCTATCCATATACCTTTACTGCCCCACAAGGTGCTTAAGAAATAAGCCAAAGAAACCCTCAAACCCCATAATCTTATAATCCCAAGCACCATTGACTCTTTGGTACGACCTGCTGCCTTGATAACACTGGTCGAGATAAAAAAGATCCCGAAAAAAGGCATGGCAATGAGGAAACATGCATAGAAAATAGCTCCTTCATTAATCACTAAAATATCCTTAATAAAAATTCCGATAATTTGAGTACGAAAAAGAAAAATAAGCAGTGTTGGAATTGAAATAAAAATCGTGTTAATTAATATCGTCTTATTGACAATCTTTCTAATCCGCTTAAAGTTTAGCACCCCAAGATTCTGCCCTACCATTGTTGACATAGCCATACTAAAACCATCAGAAACCGTAAAAATTAAACTAATAATTCGTTGACCAATACCGTATGCCGCAATAACAACACTGCCAAACTGCGAAACGATTCCCATTAAAACAACAAAACCTAAGGCATTTAAGGATTGACCAATACTGGCTGGCAAACCTATTTTAAACATCTTTTTGTATAGACCAAAATCCGGTTTAAAGTCACTGAGATAAAATTTTATTCCCAATTTACCGCTAAATACTAAATAAATACTTAAAATAGATGCTATTGAATAAGAGATAATTGTTCCAAGCGCGGCACCCAGAATTTCTAATCTTGGAAATGGCCCAATGCCAAAAATTAGAAGCGGGTCAAGTATAACGTTTAAAATAATGGCTATAGAATTTATAATAGTTGGGGTCTTAGTATCTCCGATTGCTCTTAAAGCAAATGAAAAAGCAAATCCCTCAAAAGAGAATGGTATTCCAATGAACATAACCCGTAAATATATAACGGCATTGTCATAGGCATCAGCAGGAACACCAAGAATGTGCAAAATCCAGGGAGTAATAAAAAATCCTATTATTCCCAGAATGAAAGATGAAAAAAACATAAGCGTCAACAGGTTTGCAATATTATGCTTTGCTTTATCCCACTGGCCAGCTCCAGCATACTGTGATACAAAAGCAAAACCGGCAATCGCAAAACCTGCACCAAAACTCATCATTGTCCAGATAAACGGAAAGGAAACCGTAGGTGCAGAAACAGCCTCTCTTCCTAACTTACCAAGCCAAAATGTATCAGTGAGGTTATAAACAATGAATAGCAGATTAAAAAAGATGAGTGGGTAGGCAAGTTTCAGCAGTGTTTTATTTATACTACCATTGAGAATCTCACCGCGCATTCGCTCATGTTTCTTCTCCATCATTGCGTCATTGTATACACCTATCCTCCCAAGTCAAGTTGAAGGTGTAAAATGGAATGAAGGTGGTAAGAGAGAAATAAACCATTTACAAAATTTTAAGAATTTATGATTGAGTTAAAGCCTTTTCTATTTCTTTTCTCAGGCCATCACGCGGAGCTTCATACCCCCAGCATTTATACTTCCCATTAAAAAATAAGGCTCTAGAAGTTTGGTACTTTTCAAGAACATCTTTAACACCACAATTATACTCATTGAGAATTACTCTGTCACCATATTCAGCGCATACCTCCCTAACACGTTGTATTTCGCAAATAGAGGTCGAGCAAATCGGATGCCAAAAAACATCAACAATGACCTTACCCTTGGTTGGCTTGAATTTATAATTCAATTTGTGCATGACAGGTGGGTCAACTTTCTCCCATGCCTTGAGAACTACGACATTATTACCTTGTTGTGCTACTTCCTTGTATCCTAATTTTTTGAAAAATGCGTAGGGCATGAACCAAAAATCATTGTCATAACACAGAACCACTACTCCTCTCTTGGTTCTCTTTGCCTCCGCCTCAACTGCTTTCATGAGTGCCCTGCCAACACCACTTCCCTGTTCACGATTGTAAACCCGTTTATACTGTCGTGTTAGACATGGAATTGTCATTAAATCCTTTCCTGACATACCCCAGGTGCCAAGTTCAATGGGCAGGCAATGGGCAAAGCCAATGGGTTTTCCATTATCATCAACAGCAACTTTAACCTTTAATCCTTTTGCCATGGACTCCTTTATCCATGCTTCTCTTACCCTAACTATTTTATCCGTCTCTTCGTTTTGGTCATCAATATGAGTACATGTACATACAAAATGCATGTGCTCATCCGTTAAATCAATTACCTCCATTTATTTCTCCTTAGTATATAACGCTCACAAAGTTCACCAACACACCAAATCAAATTTTTTGCTCGTGACCCTTGTTCTTTATAATGAAAAACATAATGTTCTCATCATTCCATGTGATTCTGTCTGTATTTTTAAAATTGCGAACAATATTTTCCTGAAACTCCTTCAAGGCTTCTTCAAACTCTTTTTTATTATATAAACAAAACGTAGAATAATGGTGGTTCACTGCCAGTGTTAAGAGCCGCTCTAATTTAGCCTTTCGTTTATATTTGAAATATTCAATGGATTCTAATCTCAGAATTGACGTTTTTTTAAATAATTCTATCAACTCATTTAGTTCATAAAGCCGCGTTTCTTTCTCATAGAATTTAGGAAAAAATCTTCCCCAGATATTCCTCTTGTTTTGATTTTTTAAACGTGTGTAAATAAATAAGTATCCATTATTTCGTAAAATCCGAGATGTCTCTCTAAAAAAATTTATAAGTTTGAAATGATGTATGGTGTTGAAGGTGAAAATACAATCTAAAGAATTGGTTTGTAAAGGTAAATTTTCTGCTAATGATTTTATTATTTTGAAATTTTTAACTATGTTTTCATTATTAAAATTCTTTGTAAGTTCATTCAACATATCATCATTCATATCAACACAAGTGAGATGAAGCCTCTCTCCTAAATATTTAAATAATTTTACGTCATATCTTCCCATTCCACAACCAATATCCCCTGCCTCAATCTTAGTCAGATTTTGCACCTTCTTTTTGATAAATAAAATCGGTTCCAAATCTCCATTTCTTAAATCTCCATATTTGTGTGCAATTTTAGAAAAATGTTTATGAATCCTTTTCATAATCAAAAACCACCTATGATATTTAATTAACTTTCGTATATGACCATTCTCTGGATTCATCAGTTGCGTGATTATTCATTATGGATTCTGCAGTTTTGAACAAAAGGTGCGTCCTCAGTTTTCGTGTCAGCAAATATTAGTATTTATTCAGCGAAACGTATTCCTCTGCTCGTGATATAAGAACTCACAGAGCCCTCATAATATTTTACGCATCTGCGCGGCTAAGTCAAGCTTTTCGTTCATACTACCAGCAACAAAGTAAAAATAGCAAAATCAAGTCGATTTTTTTGTATAAATTTACACACTCACATCAATACATTGATGATGAGTCACTGTTAGAAACCATTTAATTTCGCTTAAATATAATATATTTTTCCCTATAATTAAGAGTAACTAAAAAATTACAAATATAATCGGCTCTAATAAAGCCAATTTCAGATTCATAAGCCTTAGAATGTCCTTACTTCATAAATACCAGATTATAAAGAACGAAAAAAGGCACTATTTTTTAATGTAAAACACATATAATGGTCTTATTGCAGATATCCCTAATAAAATTACAAACCACCATATGTTTATGGTCATTATCTGTGGTATTAGTTTTACTATGATAAGCACCATAAACATTGTACATCCCTGGACTAATTTTATATCAAAGATATTTAATTTTCTCACTCGCTCATTCATATCTTGTATAATCTTCATTTTTTATCACCTCCTTTTGTTGAATCCCGATTTTGCAAACGCGCGCGCTCCCAGGCTGCAAAATCATCTGGCGGATGTACGATTTCTGCATCCGGCTTTTTTTGAAGGCTTACAGCATCATTAGGACATCCTGTAACACACAGACCACAACCTATGCACTTTTTGCGTTCAGTAACAGTCTTTCCGTCTTTTTCTGATATTGCATTAACCTGGCATCGCTCTATGCATATACCACACTCTGTGCATTTATCAGAATCAATAACCGCAAAGTAATTAGCAGCGGCTACTGATTCTTCTATACCCCATTCAGTTATTCCTCGTAGTATACCACAACAACAGCCACAACAATTACAAATATAAAAGACGCCTTTTACCATGTTGCTTACCGAATGCACCAGACCCACCTCCTCAGCCTTATCAAGAATTGCCAGTGCTTGTTCCTGTGTAATATCACCTGGTCTTGACGGACGTTCAGTTGAAGAGAAAGTAAGGCAATTTTTCAAAGGGAAATCACACTTGCGTTTACCAAGAAGGTCCTGCTGTACCCGGCATATACAATCACGAACACTAAATGTTTTAGCTGCCATGAGAATCGCGCGGACATCATCATATGGAAGTATCCATTCTGTTTTTACTGTACCCTGTGCAGGTACAACACGCTGGATTGCAGGTTGTAGTTTCATAATACCTTTTGCACCGCCATCCGCCATGTATTCCTCAAAAAGATGAGCAAATTCATGATCCATAGTTTCTAACTGGGATTCATAAATTCCAAAAATAAAAGGTGCAAGTCTAAAATGTGGTTTCCCATCCTTTTTACTAAACCATACAAGGCCCCGTTTAACCATTTTCATTAATTTTGTTCTTGCCTCTTTAACAGATAATCCAAGCCGCTCAGCTATCACATCAACTTGTTCCATTTTGCCGCTTAATTTAACAGCAACACATGCCTCTTCTTCAGAGAAAATCTTTTTCAGAAGAAGTATCTCAACATTTGATGGAGTTCTTGGAAAAGCATTGGGCAATTTGTTCAGGGCATCTGCAACCTGCTCATAAATATCGTCAGTCATCTTATATCATCCCCTTATATGACTCCCACACCAATGCATTGGTGTAGGGATAAGTATACACCCTCATTTTTAAATGTCAAGCTACCTGATGACCAGAAAGAATAGGATTCAACGTGGAGACCATATTTCCTTGTAATTTAAGAAAAGTGAAGAAATCAGCTTACAAGAATCTTGATTTTTCTTAAATAGGAAATAAAATTAAAAACCTGTGGTACTGCAGAAAAGAGTTGAGACGAAGGCAATGAATGATGAAAAAAGCATAATGATAAACAATAATAAATAAATAAGTAATATCTTTAATAGCCTTATCAAGCCTTTTTCTTTAGGAATTTATTATTTTTTGGTATTTTAGGCATTTAGGTGTTTACCCAAACCCATTGCAGATGGGCTGGGTTTAGGTATTTTGGATTTTTAGGTATTTATTTACCCTTATTCACAATTTTCTACAAACCAACTCGCCATTGCCAATCGGCACAACCAAGGCATCTACCCTACCATCATTTAATACTCTTTCAATCATCGGTGTCAGAATTTCTTTATGGCTTATGGCATTATCAGCGACTAATAACCCTCCACTTATCATATTAGGAACAATTTTTTCATAACAATCAGCATAAACTTTTTTTACAGCATCAAGAAAACAAAATGATATATTTTTATAGTTTTGTAGATAATCCCTGGCATCTCCATGGATAAGCTCTACAATATCCTCTATTTTAGCTTCACTGAACGTCTGTTTAGCTAAATGGACTTTTTCTTCGAGTATCTCAAAGGTCACGAGTTTACGGTTCAGTTCTCTGCATGCTAATGCCAACCAGAGCGTAGAATAACCAGCACTTGTACCTATTTCCAGATAAGTGCCATCTGGAGCACTTGCAGCGAGTAATCCTAAAAATTTACCTGTTTCACGAGGCACCTGCCGAAGTCTCTGCACCGATGGCGTTCCATCTAATCTCTGCTTTTCATTCAGCGATTCCAAATAATGCATCCTTTTCTGAATTGCTTCCGGGATGTTATAAAACATTTAATTTCTCCCTTTTTAACACATCTATATCCCCTGGTGCTGACCCAGAGCTACATTGCGGTAGTTGATATTAGAACTATATGCCCACATAGCAGTAGTGAAGCTCCGAGTAGCACGCCATGTCTTAACAAACTTACGCCAGATAGATAGCCGATTATATAACCGGTGGTTACTCTCGCTCATTGCGTGTGCAAGTTCCTGCGGTTCTATTAAGAGCGGCTTGTATATAACTTCTGTCATATCATAATGATCCCAGTCTTCTGGAAAGTTCTTATAAAGCAGCCGTTCCTCATCCTGCAGTTTACGAAATAACCGTGTTCCTGGTAAAGGCGTAAGATATGTTGTTTGCATTACATCGACCCCACTTTTAAGAATATAGGTGGTTCGGTGATGTAGATCCTCAGCAGTATCACCATCAATTCCATAAATAAAAGCGCCAAGGACAGCAATACCATATCGGTTTATACGCTGAAATGCCTTTTTATAGGTATCTGTCCCTAACTTCACATTTAACTTTTTGTTAACTGTTTTTAAAGCATCAATCTTCTCTGCTTCTATTCCTAAAAAAACCATCCTGCAGCCGCTTTTTGCAGCATACTTTAGAACCTGTTCATTATCGGCAAAATTAATCGATGCCTGACAAAACCAATCCTTTTTGATTCCGCGTTTTATTATCCCTTTGAATAAAGCAATGGCGCGTTCTGCAGACTGTTTACCATAACCAATTATATTGTCATCTACAAAAAAGACCATTTTCTGTCGGATGGTCTCCAGTTCATCTAAGACATTTTCTACGGGTCGCTGCCGGTATCTGTGACCGTTAAATGCAGTAACAGAGCAAAACTCACAGTCCATTGGACAACCACGTGAAGTCTGAATCGAACCGAACCTATAGCCAGGGTGGAAAAATTCACGGCGCGGTTTAGGCATTAATTTTAGATCTAACCATTCTCCTCGGTAATGTCTTTTCATCTTACCTGCCTCAAAATCAGCAATAATTCTAGCCCAAACACTTTCCACCTCACCAATGATTACACTATCTACATATTGGAGGGCTTCTTCGGGCAGCATTGAGGTATGTATTCCACCCAATATTGTCAATATGCCCTTTTTTCTATAAAAATTGGCAATTTCATAAGCTCTATTAGCCGCCGCAGTAAAGGCAGTCAAACCAACCAGATCTGCATCTTTGTATTCAAAGCTCTCAAAATTCTCATCAATTATTTCTATATCCCAGTTATCAGGAGTCAGTGCCGCAATAATTCCTAATCCCAATGGTTGAAAACGTGAGTTCGGGTTTACTGTTAGCCCTGTTCGTCGGGGATTAACCGGGTTTATCAGCAATAATTTTTTGTTCATCATCGATTCTAAAGTATATTTGAAATTCAATCAAAAGTCAAGTTATCCTGTGGGCAAAGTATACACCTCGAAATATTTCTTGACAATTTATATTTTTATGGTATATAATATAGTTAGAATATTGAATTACGGATCATAGGCTATTTTATATTTCGGTGTGTTTGATTGAAAGGAGAGAAAAATTTTATGAGAAAAAAAGAGCGTCGTTCTGGAAAAGAACGAAGATCAAAAGTAGACCGTAGGAAATTTAATGATCCCAATTACAAAGGACATGAACGCAGAAAAGGTCGTAACAGAAGATCAGAAAAGAACAGAAGGAAAACTAAATAAACCAAATAAATCAGAGTAAGCAGAATTGATTTGATCCCATCTGCCTGCCATTGTTATCATTCAGCGCAGCGTGTCTTCAATCCGCCACGCTGTGTGGCGGATATGTCTCCAGCGTAAGCGTGTCTCCAACGTTGTGTGTCTTCAGCGTAGCGTATCTCCCAATCTTCAAATAAGTACCTATTCTCTTGAATAATGTGCAGTGTCCTTGTGTATGAGGTCCTCGATCGTTTTCCATAAAGCATCAACATCTTCGGTCATTACAACAAGATTGTGTTTTATTCCATGAAGATCAATTGCTCGGTCCTTTAAGGTTGTTTCATGTCGAAAGCCAAGAGATTTAAATGTTTTTATCACTGCATGCCGGTCTTCAACTATCTCTGCAACAAGTCTGTTCAATTTTAAACTTAGTGCCAGATAATAGACCTCCTTTGCTAACATGGTACCTAATCCGCGGCGGCGAAAGTCCTTATCCGTCACAATACGAATCTCTCCAATAGTTGGGGGCTCTTCTGTAGTTCTTTTATGTAATGTGGCATCACCTATAATTCTACCACCTATTTCCGCTAATATTGGAATCACATGTTCGTAGTTCAGATTGCGCGCCCATGACTCAATAACCTTAGGGTCTGTGACATCATTTTTTAAGAACAGCCTATCTTTTTCAGGAAGTCTTAAGAAGAATTCAAGTAATTTCTGCCCATCTTCCTTGACCATAGGACGGAGAATGACCTTTTCTCCACTTTTCAAAATAACTTCTTTTGGGTAATCTCGTAACATTGATTTTTCCTCCTTTCTATTAATTGAAAATATTTATTAGTATATAAAGAGTTTATTGGTAAATTTAACTCTGTCAAGAGGGCATTGCAGACTTCTTCATGTGAATTATGCATAAATTTGGTAATGCAGCTTGCTTTATTATTTTAGTTACTCTCTGATGAATTTTTGGACATATGGAAAATACAATCAGGTAGGATACCCTTATTGATGAAGGAATAATTACTTAAACAAGATCTATATAAACCAAATAAACCAAAGTAACCAGAATTGATTTGATCCCATTTCTCTCTTGAAAACTGGAAGAATCAGTTGTTGTAACGCACACGAAAATACCATAAATTTGACCAATACGAATAATACTGCCATAACGAACTCCCCGCCCTTACCTGCCAGCTATATTGCGCTGTATCGTAAACGGATACCACATAAGAATTGCTATTGACTATGGTTAAATCATATATTAAAGAATCCTCAAAAATCATCACTTGATAGAATTCTTCGTCCTGTATAGTATCCCACTGAA
>JABUBN010000353.1_pt1 | contig 13653 bp, 12 predicted proteins | sample 7240341 | NCBI WGS metagenome assembly JABUBN01 (sample SAMN07256345, study PRJNA390944) | subsurface metagenome | isolation source: Methane hydrate marine sediment | place: Pacific Ocean: Eastern North Pacific, ODP site | reverse complement strand
CTTTGCCTTGTTTTATAAGCTGCAAATAATCATCATTCATTATTGGTCCTGTATTGTCCCAATCGCTCGTAAGCAGATTCAATTGTCCGATTTTTTCTTCAATCGTCATAATCTTTAATAATGAATCAATTTTATAATCGAAAGGACCTTTCTCTGAAGTTTGGGAGGATTGCATACACGCCAAAAAAAATGGTATGATCAACAGTAAGAATTTTAATCGGAACCTATACATATTTTTTAATCTAGTAAATCGCAGTTTCATTTATAATTTCATTTTTTCGCTGTTTATCAACAGAAAAGCCTAGCATATCGAGTCCATGTTTGATTTCCTTACAAGACATAAACAAATCCCATAGCAGGGCCGAACGATAGTTTTCTATCATAGCTACAATTGGTCCCTGATCAATGGCCAGATAACATTGTGCATACCAATTATGTTCGCGGGAAAAGGCATCGGTAAATCCATATTCTTTCCAAATCCTGTCACCTAACTCGAAATAAAAGTATTCAAGTGCCTGCAATGAGTATTCCGGTGTGTATGGAAAAGCTGAAAGGGCTGCTGTTGGTGTTATAACACCTAAGTCATTTGTTGGAGAATGAGCAGAATATCCTTCATGGTTATCGCTTGCTGTTAATCCCCAGCATTTTTCACTATACCCCATATAATGTTTTGGATTATCAATACAATAAGCTCTATTAACTAATGTGTGATTCTGATTTAATTCCCAATAATCGGCATATTTATCTTTTAGTCCCCTGGGGTCGAGCCCTAAAAAAGAATAATGGGTAAAAAACAAAGGACCACCAAAGTCGAAGCCAAGCGCCAATTCAATATTGTAAAAAGTTTTTCCGTTAATAAAGTGATCAGATACAACCCAATTGTTGTGATATGGGTTTTCTGAAATGGGGTAGGTAGGTGATGAGGCACCAATTACATAGGCAATAAGACACTCATTCCAACCTTTAACAGGATGATTCATTTTCCAGTGATAATCTGGAGACCAATGCCAGTAAAGTGTATCTGAATTATTAGTGTACCAATTCCAGTCGACAGAATGCCATAATATATTTATGTTATCCCGTAGTTGAGTTTCTTCGGTTGTTTTTCCAACAAAGCTGTAAGTAGGCCTTGTACAAGAAAAGCTGATTCTACAATATCGCCTCCATTATCGAATTCGCTAAAAGCTTTGGTTTTACCTGTTGAACCAAAGTACCAATGCGACCATGCTCCATGGTATCGGTCGCAAGTATCTAAGAAGTCAACAATTTTTTCGAGTTGCATTAACGCAATTTCCCTTTCCAGGAAGCCTCGTTCAACTCCGGCTATCATTGCCAAAATTCCAAAACCAGTGCCACCAATTGTAACAACATCGTTGGAATAATGATCTTCATTACTTCTTTCGACAGCCAAACCGCACTGTGGATGTGCAAATTCTGTAAAATATTTTATCGTTCGGTATTGAACACTATCAAGAAGCTGATTTTTGGAAATTCTGCTATAATCAGCGGACCTGCTACAATCAAGAAATAAAAGTATTAGTAGGACGCTATAGGCTATCCAAATCGAAACTTTCATGTACAATAAAGTTAGTCGTTAGGAGAATATTATACTATTCTAAATTTTCGATAATTCGCCAGGTTGATAGTACACAACCTGACGAATTAGACATTTTAAAGATTGTTTTATTAATTATTCAGACTCTGCTTCGTTTTCTCCTTCATATAACCAGCCGACCTGGTCTTCGGTTAATGCTATATCATAAATCCTCAAATCATCAAGATCACCTTCATAGTTTCCAAGCCATTCATGAGCAGTATTAGGATTCTTCCCGATATAAAAGTCTGTTGCAGTAGCAGGAACTACTATTGCTCCCAATAGGTTATCCTCAAACAAAGCAGTGTCTTGCATAACCATATTTCCGTTCAAATACATAGATCTTTCACTTGAGCCTGCATCGTATGTATAGACTAAATGGAACCATTTTGATGATGGAAATAACACTTCGCGAGCATCTCCCCATTCAGTATCGGTCCATACAAATAATTCACCTGCATGTTTAGTAAAGGCTTTGTAACGCAATGTATCGCCTCGTGAAGAACCTTCCTGCCATAATCCATAACCAGCATTCCAATCAATGTCAGGATCTAAAAATGAAACAATAAAGTTTGTACCTCCCCCTAGAGGTTGTGCTCTTAACCACATACTCATTGTAATACTTCCAAGGAAAAAGTCATCAACCTGAGATACTTTAGCATAAGCGTCGGCACTACCTTTATAGGCAGATTCAGCATTACCAAAACGGTCAGTTGTGTAGACTACTCCATCTTCTGTGGTGGTATGTCCATTTTTATCGGTTACATCACCATTAAACTTATAATAGACAATCAGTTGGTCGATAGCAACAGTGTCGGCAGGATTATCAACCGGTCCGTTACCTGGATCGTCATCATCATTTTTGGAACAAGATGTTATAGCAATAGAAATTGCAAGGCTAAAAAAGAGGAACCATTTTAAAGTTTTCATAATGTTAGTGTTAAGGTTATTAAATTATTTATAAGTAAATCCAAGTTTATCGAGGCCACTCTGTACATCTCTATTATTCATAAAGGTATTCCACAGTAGCTCGCTTCTATAATTTTCTATCATCACAACGATAGGACCCTGGTCAATGGCTAAATAGCTACTTGCATACCATTTCTTTTCCAGGTTAAAAGCATCTTTAAAACCATAATTTCCCCATACATTATCATTCAGGTAATAATAAAAGAACCGTAATGCCTTCATACTTTCTTCGGGGGTATAAGGGAATGAAGATAGGGCTGCAGTTGGTGTGATAGTGCCATTGTCTATTCCCCAAATATTAAAAGGAGCATGAGCCTGATATCCTACATCAGGATCATCACTTGCTGTAAGGCCCCAGCAAGTGTCAGAATAATAGCAAAAATCGTAGGCGTTTTTTATACTATACGTGTGTTGAATTTGAGCGTGATTTGTATTCTGCACTAAATAATTAGCATACTGATCTTCCAGATTTCTGGGATCCAGCCCTAAAAAGGAATAATGTGAAAAAAACAAGGGTCCGCCATAATCGGGACCTAAAGGAAGTTCAATCCCCCAAAATTGTTTACCGTTTTTTATTCCGCCATTATTTGCCCAACCCTCATCATAAACTGCTCTGCTTATACTATGAGTAGGCGACCCGGCCGCAAGCACATAAGCGATTAACCCCTCGTTCCAGCCTTGTATTCTATGGTTCATTTCGAAATTATAGTCGGGCGACCAATGCCAGTAGAGCACATTTTGATCCTGAGTATACCAGTCCCATTCTACACCATACCATAAAGTGTCTATAAAATTGCGCAGCGAATCTTCCAGAACTGTGCTTCCGCTGAAATACTCGCGCGCGGAAATAAGCCCTTGCACCAGAAATGCTGTTTCAATTAAATCGCCACCATTATCTTTAGTGCTAAATGGCATTGTCTTACCAGTGGTTCCATCAATCCAATGCGACCAAGCCCCGTGATAACGATCGGCCGCATTCAAAAAATTGCAAATTTTAAGCATACGCTGAAGCACTTCATCTTGGTCAATAAACCCTCTTTCGGCACCTGCAATAAGTGCCATAATTCCAAAACCGCTTCCACCTGTGGTTACAAGATTTCCTGAAGTGTTCCTTTCTCTGGCCATACCCGATTGTGGTTCTGCAAAGCTCCAGAAATATTCTAAAGTTTTAGACTGAACAAGGTCAAGCAATTCATTATCGGTCAGTTCTTCGTCAATAACAATTTTAAGCGAATCACATTTCCAGGTTACAGGTGGAATAGTATCTGTGGGATCTCCAGGATCATTATTATCATCTTTCTTACTACATGACGACAAGCAAACAACTAAACCAATAAGCACTATAAAATATTTAATCTTCATATAAATTAATTGTTAATAACCAGGATTCTGAGTTAATACTCCATTACTTAAGTCCATTTGATTCTGTGGAAGAGGAAACACTTCATGTTTGCCGGTTACAAAGCCTAATGGTCCTAAAACTGCACCAGCCCGGCCCGTTCTAATTAAATCGAAGAACCTATGTTCTTCCAGTGCAAATTCTGCTCTACGTTCATCCCATACATCTTGTAAGCCTGGTGAAGCAATGGGATCCAGGTCAACTCTGTCTCTAACCTCGTTTAAAGGACCGGATACATCACCACCTACATGTATGGCAGCCTCGGCACTCATAAGGAGTACATCGGCAAACCGTATAAACCGTATGTTATGATCCAGAGCATAATCAACAGTATTGTACTTTATCTGTGTATAAACTTTGTGGTTATACACTTCATTTGGGCATTTAACATCGATGGAATCGCCTTCGGGTGTACTAGAACCTCTATATAGTACTGTAGCCGCTTTCCGCACAGAATCATTTCTGGAATCAAAGAAACTTATTAAATCCGGTGAGGGTATTTTAAAACCCCAACCTTGTAGCTTTGCAAAATTATTCCGGGGCCCTTGAACAAAGCCATATTCGCATTTATATTTTCCCTGATCTATAGAAGTACATTGCAGCTCGAATATTGAGCCGGATGTGTTCTCACCAGCTACACGAAACATATTATAAAAATTCGGATAAAGCAGATAGATTCCTGACTGTATAACTTCATCTGTTAGTTGTTGTACCCAAGCCCACTCATTTTGAAACATGTGAACTCTTGCTAACAGCGTTTTAGCAGCACCACTGGTAGCCCGACCTGCTTCATCAAAAGAATAACTTAAGGGCAGGTGATCGGCAGCAAATTCTAAATCCTCTTCAATAAAATCGTAGGTTTGTTCAACCGTTGATCGAGAGATTTTTGCAAATTCTTCTGCAGCTAAAGTTGTATCTACAAGCGGAACTCCGCCAAAAACTAAATTTAATTTAAAGTATAGATAAGCTCGTAAAAAACGAGCTTCAGCAACTAATGCATTTTGTGCTGTTGTAATCCTCATGGGTAGGCTAGATATCTGATTAACCGCATAATTGCAATTGCCAATAACAGCATAGTGGTCATTCCAAAACAATTCAATATGTTCGTTATTTGGAGTATACGTAAATTCATCCATAGCTTTTTGAGCAGGATTATCTTCAGGAGTACTCCCTTTTAGGGCATCATCAGATGTGATTTCAAACATTCCCATATAAGCAAAAACACTAATCCCAAATTTTCTTAGTCCTGCATAGCATGCACTTACAAATTTAAAAGCATCATCAGCCGAAACTTCTTGTATGTAACCTTCGGGGATTTTCCCTTCCTCAGGTACATCTAAATAGTCTTCGCAGGAATATTGCGCTAGTGAGAATACTGTTAATATTATGATGGTAACACTTATGTATCTTTTGGTTTTCATTATGAATATTTTTAAAATGAAATATTTAATCCGATTATATAGGTAGAGGATAATGGATATGTATCTCTATCAATTCCTTGCTCAATGGGTGTATTGGAAGACACCTCGGGTGTATAACCATTATATTTAAAATACGTGAAAGGATTTTGAGCTGATAGATAAATCCTGAAATCTTTTACTATTCTATCTTCATTTGAATCAAATGGTGTATAACCAACTTGAATGTTACGAATGCGAATATACCAACCTGATTCTACAAAAAAGGAATTTGGTTGAATATTTTTCCTTGTAAGGGCAGCTGAAGGATATTCATTTGTCGACTCCTTACCTGTCCAATGGTTTTCATAAAAATCTAAATCATAATTAGCATCAGGAAAAACATTTCGTTCAATTCTTTTTGCATTAAATATCTTATTTCCTAAAACACCATTTATATCAATTGAGGCATCAAATTTTCCATAAGCAAATCCGGCGTTCAGACCATATAGTAATTTTGGTGTAGGACTACCAAGGTAGGTCCTGTCATTGGCATCAATGGTATTATCGCCATTAACATCCTCAAATTTTAAATCACCTGGTATTGCATCAGGCTGTAGTATACTGCCATCGCTACCTGTATATTCCTCAATTTCAGTGTTAGACTGAAACACTCCTATTGCATTGTACCCATAAAAAGCTCCAATGGGTAGTCCAGGTTGCGTTCGGGTAACAAAGGAACCATTTATTGAAGGCCCATAAATTGTTTCAGCCTCATTATTAATTTCCAGTACTTCGTTATGTATGGTTGTTATATGCCCCTTTACATGGTATTGGAATTTTCCTGAACCAGGTTTATCAGACCATCCTAAACTAATCTCTATACCATTATTCAATATTTTTCCGTTGTTGCCAAGAAGTACATCAGTGCCTGAAACACCTGCTATTGGAGCCGAAAATACAGCATCATGTGTAATTCTATAATAGTAATCTACCTCAGCGGTTAACCTATGTGCAAGTGTTGATATTTCGAAACCCGCATCGTATTCTTCAACTATTTCCCAGTTTAAAAAATGGTTATAAACTGTTTGAAAAGTTAATCCGGGAACCAAATTATCACCACCAAACACACCGGTAGTTTCCGGGCCAGGATTACCAACAATAACCTGATTCCTGGCAGGAATATTATTATTCCCTAATTTACCCCAACTTATACGAAGCTTGAGAAAATCGATGGCTGAAGAATTTTTAATAAACTTCTCTTCACTTAACACCCAGCCGACACCAACCGATGGGAAGTACCCGGTTTTCTTATCGTATTTTGAAGAGGCATCAGCTCTTATAGTAAGAGTTAACAGATATTTTGAATTAAAGGAATAATTGAGTCGGGAAAACAATGAAAATACTCTCGACTTTTCACCACCATCGTCAGCCGTGCGGGAATTATCATCACCTAAAGTAATGTAATTAGATGATTCACCTGCATCAGGAACATTATAGGCAGTTCCTTTTAACCACGAAAAATTCTCTTCTTGCAACGAATGGCCCAGAAGTACTTTAAAAAAGTGGCTTGAGATGTTTTTCTCATAGGTGAGTAAATTGTCCCAATAGTAACTTTTTGTTTGTTCATTGATTTTATCGAGTTGTGTATTGGTGTTATTTTGTAAACCGGAAACATAATATTCCGGTATAAACTCTTGTATGTTTTTAAATCTCAAATTCCCACTAAAGCTTGTTCGAAAGGTTAATCCTTCATATAAATTAAGCTTTAGGTATGTACTTGGTATTATTGTATATTCTTCGTTTACTTTATCGAAATAGTATGCACTGGCCACAGGGTTTGCAAATGGGCCAGAAAAACCTAAAGCTGTAGGATCGGACCATGTGGTATCATTTTCTCTTGGTGTATACGCCGGAGGTGTGATAAAAGCCTGAAAAAACGCATAATTGTATGCTTCTGTTGTATTCGATTTCGAAAAAATAATATTATAACCAAAATCGATCGTTTTATTAAGATAATAGTCGTTTTTCGCACGGAAGTTAAAACGAGTAAAATTATTGTTATTGTTATCATTGTGGGTATTTAAAATACCTTCCTGCTTAAAATAACTGGCACCAAAACTATAGGATGAACGTTCACTACCGCCGCTGAGACTAATCTCGTGATTTGTTATTAATGGTGTACGCAATAACTCATCGTACCAATTCGTCGAAGCCTGATAATCATCAGGATCAAAAAAGTCACCTGCGCCGGTTAACCCAGTACGCTGATTTAGCAGTTCTATGTATTGATCTTTGGTAGCCATTTCCAGCACATTAGTTGCCTGCTGAAAGCCTGCGTAAGTTGAATAATTTAGTCTGGGATCTTCTCTAGTGCCTTTTTTAGTAGTAACAATAATAACTCCATTAGCAGCCTGTACTCCATAAATTGCTCCGGCAGAGGCATCTTTAAGAATACTAATCGATTCTACGTCATTGTTATTCAGAAAAGAAATATTTTCGACAATAACACCATCCACTACATAAAGTGGTTTACCTCCTCCATCTTTTAGGGCAGTTCCAATTCCACGAATTCTAATTTGAGGTTCACTACCTGGAGATCCGTTATTAATAACCATCACACCTGCTACTTTACCCTGTAGTGCCTGAGCGGGGTTCGCCGTAACCTGGCTGACTATTTCATCGGCATGTACAGTTGCAATCGGAGCAGTTAAGTCTTTCGCTTTCGAAGTACCATAACCAATTACTACAATTTCTTCAAGACTGGCAATATCGGGAACCAATTGTACATCAATTTGGATTTGGGTTCCAACTGTAATTTCTTTAGTAAAATACCCCAAAAAACTAAATATCAAACTACTCTCAGAAGAAGGTACTGTAATCGTATAGTTACCATCCATATCAGTAATAGTACCGGAATGGGTGCCTTTAATAAGAATATTAGCCCCTGGTAAAGGAATATTGTTTTCGTCTGTAATTATTCCCCGAAGCTGTATCTCTTGCGAAAACACCAACAGTGTGGAAAATAAAAAGACAAATACGATAGATATTAGTTTATAAATTTTCATAAGATTTGTTTTGCTGTATTGCTTCTTTATGCTCCTGGTAATTTATCCTGATGCATATCATTAACTTGCTGTTAAAGAAGTCATTTGGTAATAAATTCTCCCAATCTTCACTGTTACATCGACCATTTCAGGTTCTGTACTTCCTTCCTGCTATCATTCTTTAACATACCGAATAAAGCCGGATAGCATAGTATGCCATGTATTGCCTGATATCATTAGTAATATCGTTTAATACATTATAATAGTTATCTTCTATCCCAGAAGAATGAACAAGGTCACCAGTAATAACAGCATATATTTTCTTCTTCCTATTATTAAAGATAGAACTTTTAAAGGTTCTAAACAACAATAAATAGAACCCTCAGGAATTCTTGAGAAAATGAAATTTTAAACAGAAAAGTATAAAACTCCACACCCATTTTGCCATACGTAGCCTTAGCGAAGGAGGTTCCTATTAATTATAACCGTGAGGTAAGTAATGTTTGCAAAAAGCGTGTTCACGTAATTGCATATGTAAATTCCGGCCAAACTGACCCACCCATTCCGGTTTAAACTGACCACCTATTCCGGTGAAATTGACCCACATGGTATATTTTCATTGTATTGATTTCTTAGAAAGTATACCAAATGGGTCAATTAGTGAATTTGCAATCTTGCTTTCCCAATGTTGAGCCGAAGCATTGTTGATGGAAATTACCGGCATAGTGGCTTCATTTATAATATGCTGAGCAAAAGCTCCCAAATAGTTATCGAACTTGGCAGATTCACTATGCGTCATAATTAAAATTGAATCAACTTGTTTCTGTTCACAATATTTAATTATAGCTTTATATGCCAAATTTTCTTCTTTTACCAAAAGTTGAACTGAATAATCAATACCGTTCTCTTCGTAGGTTCTTTTATATTTTTCTATCTTTTGATTTATTCGTCTTGATTCCATATCCTTTTCTCCAAATAACACAGAGACTAAATGAATTTTAGATTTGTAGGTCAAAGCCATAGCTACTGAATTAAACAATTGAAGTCTACAGGATTGAGTTAAATCCAACGGGACAACAATATTTTTAAAAATAACCTGTTCCCTATTTGTTATGCTAATTACTGGATGTCTGGCTTTAATGATTACCTGAGAAAGAGTTGAGCCAAGTTTCTTACCACCTTTTGATAAAGGATAGTTATCCGCCAAAACAATATATCGGGGATTGATTTTGTTCGCGTATTCTGTTATTTCTTTGTATCTCTTCCCTTGAACAACTGCAACCTCTGTGTTGATAGGAAGTTGTTGTTCCTTCTTTAAAGTTTCAAGTTTCGCTGTAGCGCTTTTCATTAATTCTTTAGCATTAAAGTAGTCAGCCCACCATGTCTGTGATTCAATGACATGCATTAGATGTATTTTGCCCTGAATTATTGATTGCAATTCCTTGGCATATTCAATTGATTTTAAAGAGTAAATTTTAAAATCAATGGGAACTATTATATCTGTTTTTGTTTTTTTCATTTTGTATTTCAGAATCAAATCTTTAGTCATTAAGTCATTAAATGTAATTGAATAGAATCAGTTTTACAACTATACAAATCAGTTTAAAGAAGGCATTAGCGATTTTAATACGGTTTTAAAAAGTGATAAAGACTATAAGGCAATGAGTTATATTGAATGATATTGCAAATAAGACTCCTATTGCATTTTTAGTGGTGTTAAATCCTTATCCGCTCTCCATTTTCAATTATCTGTTCAACTATAGGGGTATGCATTTCAAATTCATCTTTTGTAAAGGCATGTGGCTCAATTATAGTTTCATCACCATCTCTGATAACCATTAATCTTACCTCGGTCTCAAAGTTTTTGGTTTCACTATCATCAAGTACAATGGCTAAATCAATATCACTATTGGCATTTTGTACTCCTTTGGCATATGAGCCAAATAACCAGGCTTCAGAAAACTTAATGTTTGAATCTCTTAAGCGCTTTAAATAGCTTGTACTAATTTTTATAGCATTGATTTTATCCATAATCGACAATCATATATTTTACCAATCCATTCTTTTGTAAATTCATCCGTACACAATAAATAGAAACTCTGCTTATAATCGTCGTACCTGGCTTTAATATTAAACCTTGTAATTGTATCTAGCACAACTTTCATATCAGAATCAAGTTCTATTCCTGACTTTTCAATAAGCCGCCTTAAATCATGTATCAGAAGGGGAAAATCGCCTTTATTTTTGATATACAATGCTTTAAGAAGTTTCTCAATGACAAGGTGCCCCATAAATAAAGCCCAATTATTATTTTGTGTCTGGTATAAATCCTGCATTGTCTTGTAATCCTTATCAGAACTATCAATCCAGTACATTATCAATTTCTCTTTATCAAAGCTTTCAGACATGTTTTCATCTTAAATCAGTAAGACAAATATACATTAATTCGAAATCTAACACTAAAAATGTATCAAGTTGGCCAAATGTCTATTAATTAACAGGTAATACACACCACACCCATTTTGTTTTCAACCGCCGACTTTGCCATACGTAGCCTTAGCGTAGTATGGAGCTTCAGCATAGGCGCATGGCGAAGACTTAATGTAGGCGGGTTATGCGACAATTAAACAGATCCACGTTAATCAGGAAACTAATGACTTGCAAATCTATTTGGTAAGAATTTTAATAAGCTCGAAATCAGGTTCCAAATTCAGGGATTTTTCGCGATCGTAATCTACAATGCGAAAGTCGCCCTTGTAATCCCAACTGCTCCAGAAAATATTGTTTTCTCTGAAAATATCGGTAATATCCTGATAATATTGTAATCGTATTTCTCTGTCTACTGCAGGTAAACATCCAAATTCGCTGCAATAAAGTTGCAATCCGAATTCCTTAGCTTTATCAATAGCTGGCTGTATAATTTCTCTTAAACGATCTTTATCGTAACATTCAAGCGCTTCCTCTTCCTCAATTCTCATGACGAGTGCCGTATCAGTAGGATCAACATATGTCTCATAATCTTCCTTTGTAATGTTTATACCCGGATAGCTCACAGGACCGATATATCTTTTTGCAGGCGACCAGTAGGCTTTGTAATGGGTGATAAAATAGGGATGGTAGGTATGGAAAGTAAGAATAATATTTTTGTCATCTTTAGATTCTTTCAGATAAGGAAAAGTAAAAGGTTGTTGCCATCTATTGGAACCCATAAAAATGACACGTTCGGGTTCAACAGCCCGTATTTTCTTAATGACACGCGATATGAGAATGTTCCACATTTCATGTTCAGGAGCAACAGGTTCATTCATAAATTCATAAGCAACCATATTATTAGGATAATCGCGAAGTTTTAAAGAGAGTGTATCCCAGAGTTTTATTAAATTATCCTGGGCTTCTTTTTCGGTCCACAATGTCATCTTTCCTTCGTTATTTCTTGCATTGAAATGATGCGATCGAAGAATATGCAAATCAACAATGACCCGAAGATTATGTGCCATACACCAGTTTAACGCATTATGTAAATCCGCCATACTTGAACTAAACAACACTCCATTTTCATCCCAAAGTATTTCTTCATCCACTGGCAATCTGATGTGATCGAATCCAAAACTTGCAATTAGCTTCACATCCTCTTCAGTGAAAAAAGTTTCGCGTTTAGCCCATGCATTGGTTTGAGACATCCAATGACTAATATTTACCCCTCTGCTCACAACGAAACCACTTGGGTTTGTAATAAAGCCCTGATTCTTAACTTTCTGGCCTGCTGTTTCTTTTAACACTCCGAATAAGATTGCAAAAATTAACATGACTGTAAATAGCGACGTAATGCCAAGGTTTTTATGTATCATAATAGTACTGATTTTAGGTCGTCAAACGTAACAATAATCTCAAATATTTTCTTCATGAAACAAAACCAAATATATAATTTATTATTATCAATTAATTAAGTGGCCTGAATTTCAAATTAAAATATTAATATTCCTATTTCCAACTGACATCTTGCTAATAATCAAAGGGATTCTTTGCCAGTCAAAACTTCCTGGTAATACCTCTCTTTCATTCTGATCATTATAAACAGAAAACGCATTTGCAGGAAGAACGAATTCAACTGTTCTTGTTTCACCTGCTTCCATCTTTATTCTTTTGAATCCGTGCAACTTCAGCTTATGGCCTGGAACAGGTGCCTGAAGGTTCGAAAGATAAAGTTGTACCACTTCTTCTCCTTCCCTGTTCCCGTTATTAGTGACACTGATAGCTACTGAAACAGGGTCTCCTGTCTGATGAATCTCTTCGACTTCCAAATTGCTATAAGTAAAAGTGGTATAGCTTAATCCATAACCGAATGGATACAGAGCCTCGCCTTTAAAATACTGGTATGTCTGACTGGTAAGTTCATATTGTTCAAAAGGTGGCAAATCGTCCACTGATCTGTAAAAAGTGACCGGCTAACCAGATCATCTACACGTTCTTCAACAGTGAGTTGCAGGTTTTGAAAGGTAAACTCGTATTCCGTATTACCTGTTCCACAGGAATTCAAAATGAAAACAGCAATAAGAACAAATAGTCCGGAAATTGTAATGTTTTTTGCATAAAACAGAGAAGTTACTGGCCATAGTTTTATGCCTTGCGTGTCTCGTCTTTAATGCGTTGAATGTGTCCGCGGCCTAATCCTTTAACTTCACAACCAAGCTGAAAATAACGTCGAATTTTATCATCCTCTAAAACTCCAAAACAATCAATGATCGCAGCAGGCTGACCAATTGTCTTTACTACTTCATCAGGGTCTAAATCAAGATATGCTTCATGGCGGACAGCAAAGATAACTGCTTCCGCATTATTTAGTGCTTTATTCAAATCCTGTTCGATTCGAATTTCTTTTAATTTTTCCTGATTGCGAAAGAATCGCGCTTTGCTTTGTCCTACACCGGGATAGGTGTCTTGTTGTTCAAATTCCCACCAATGCTCAACGTAAGGATCATGTACTCTAATTTCAGCACCCATTTCAGCAAGTTTTCGAATCACAATTTCCGAACCGCTATAACGGGTATCACCAACATCCTCACGATAAGCTGCACCAAGTACCAAAACATCCGACGCGGCAATCGGCTGGCCCATATTACGCAGCGCATCACGGGTAAGCTGTCCAACATGTAAACCACGTGTATCATTTATATCAATTGCCAGTGGATGAAGAAATACTTTGGGATGAAAATGGAGTGTTGTTTAGTTCAAGTATGGCGGATTTAC